>ERZ773147.464-NODE-464-length-49761-cov-24.752062_pt1 | contig 49761 bp, 46 predicted proteins | sample MGYA00580851_ERZ773147 | MGnify/ENA primary metagenome ERZ773147 (study PRJEB29015, sample SAMEA2737818) | human gut metagenome | biome: human gut; feature: human-associated habitat; material: faeces | place: China | collected 2012 ... | reverse complement strand
GACAAAGGAAAGGTTTCTTTCATCTCACAAATGATTCATGGTGAGGTGAATGAAACTCAGATTATAGCGCCTATTATCTTAATGTATCTATAGCTAATGTTTTTGGTATACAAGTTTTGTTTCCTAAGGGAAAAATCAATATTGTTACACTTAGTTGTGGAATTGGCGCAATAGTAGCATTGGTGTTAAATCTGTGTCTGACCCCTCTTTTCTCTCATATTGGATCTGCCGTTGCTTATTTGGTAGCTGAGGTTACGACTTCAGTTTCTATGTATTATGTCGGAAGAAAATATATCCCAATAAAGTATTTCAAACAAAGTCATTTGAACTATTTGTTGGGATGTGCTATCATGGCTTTAGTCCTTTTTGCAATTAGCAGATTTCAACTTCCTTCTTTTTACGAACTAGTATTGCAAGGGTGTTGCGGAGTTATTGTATATTTCCTCATATTGTGCTTAAGAAAGGATTCTATTTTGATGCAACTTTTTGCCAAAATGAGTAAATATTAATTTTATATAGAACTATTATATAATATAAATCAATGAATCAAAAAATAGAAAAAATTCTTTCTATACCCAAAAGTTTTTGGGTTTCATTGCATTTCTTTAGATTGAAAGATGCTTTGAAATTACCTTTCTTTGTTAGGTATAACTGCGTGTTAAAGAATCTGTCGGGTGATATCAAAATCAAATCGGGGGGGTGAAAACAGCTATGTTTCATTTTGGTTTTAATAACGTGGGAATATTTGATAAAAAGTATGAACGAAGTATTCTTGATATTCAAGGACGAGTTGAAATCAATGGAAAAGTAGATTTTGGGCATGGAAGTAGACTGGTTGTTTGTACAGATGGAGTGCTTTCTTTAGGGAAAAACTTTGTGAATACTGCAAAAGGAACTATTGTTTGTACTAAGCATATTACTATTGGTGAAAATATGTTGATGAGTTGGGATACATTGATTATGGACACTGATTGGCATTCTGTACAAGATACGATAACAGGTACAATTTATCCTTCTGCAAAAGAAATCATTATAGGTAATGGTGTTTGGATGGGTATGCGTAGTGTGATACTAAAGGGTGCTATAGTTGCTGATGGTTGTGTGATAGCAGCCAACGCTTTATGCTGTCAGAAATACATTGAGCCTAATTGCTTGTTAGCAGGAGTTCCCGCAGATGTAAAGAAACATAATATAACTAAAAAAATATGATAGGTTATTTGTTATTATTAATAGCTTTGCTATTGTATATAAAGCCTAAATACCGTCATTGGTCTTTTTTCCTTTATTTTAGCTTCATGATGGGCTATGGATGAGGATTTGGACTTTGGACAGATGAAGTTTTAGGTGCTAAAAATGGAGACTTGGCTATTATTTATACTTTTGTGATAAGTATAGTAATGGTATTTAAACGGCAGTATAACATTCCGAAATTGAGTTTTGTTGTACAGTATAAATGGTTTATCCTGTTTTTGTTTGCAAGTGTATTATTCTCATTGTTCTATTATCATTTTACACCATTTCAAATCTTACAGGGAGGACGTAGCTTTTTGTTGATATTTGCTTTCCCGATATTGGTAAATATAAAGCAAAGAGACTTTGATAAAGTATTGCAGCTACTTATAAAAGCTCCTATGCTTAATTATGGCTTAACGTACCTAAAGTGACCGCTTACGATTGGATGCTTACGATAATAAAAATCCCAACCTGTATTGCTACAAGCTGGGATGATTTTGAACACGAATAACTCGAATAGCACGAATATCCGGGAACTGTCCGGGCTTTCTAGAGATGGAAGTCGATTTCCTTCAGCCATTCCTTGACATCGAAGCAAGGACAGCTCTTGCGAACCCAGGGAAGGTCGCGATGACCTAGGATCTCGGCATCGGGATAGTCGAGGACGAGACTGTAGAGGAGGTCTTCCAGAGATGCTTTCTGGGCTGGAGTGCGAGTATCGGCAGGCTTGCCTTTCTCGTCGAGACCACCCTCGTAGCAGATACCGATGCTGTGGGCATTGTAGTGGCGGGCGTGAGCGCCCTCTTCGCTTTCTGGACGACAGGGATAGACCACGCCATCCTTCGTAATGTAATAGTGGTAACCGATGGAGTGGAAACCACGGGCCTTGTGGCAGGCTTCTAAGGCTTCTACTGGGAAGTCCTGGTTAATACGTGTGGCACTGCAATGTACCACGATCAAATCGATTTTTCTTTGATTCTTCATTGGATTCTTTGGATTTTAAAGGGTTAATAATTGTCTCCCACAGATTACACAGATTTTCACAGATTTTTGACTCCTTCGGAGTTTTCCATTGAGGTTTGGTGATAACTGTTGCTTGCAACAAGATTATCTGTGTATATCTGTGAGATCTGTGGGAGAACTAAAATATCACTTGCAGCTCTGCACACAGAAGGAGCTGAGGACGGCAGTGAGGACGGTGATGACGAAGTTGATGACTTTCTGGATTGTTTCCTTTTTCATTTTAATTAGTGTAATTAGTGATTAATGTTTAATTTTCCCACAGATTACACAGATTTTCACAGATTATAGACTCCTTCGGAGTTTTTTGCAGTGAGACCTGATGAGTATAAAACTGTTGCTTGCAACGAAGAATTATCTGTGTAAATCTGTGAGATCTGTGGGAGACCAAGAAGGAAGCGGGCAGGATGAGCAAGTATCCGTTCAGGGCGATGATTTGACAATGTTGAATGGTGAGTGATGAACTCATTCCTGATGTGCCCTCGGATTACTCCGGACTGCATCCTGCCGATGCGCTTTCTCTTGTTTCAGATGCGAGGCGGGTAGGGCTACTCTAAGCCGTCGCCTCCTCCTTCTCCAGTGGTTCCGCTACCGCCCTGGTCGGTGTTTTCACCACCAGGGGTATCCTTTCCGGTATCCGGGGTGGTATCCGGGGTGGTGCCATCACCTAACAGAGCAGAGGCCTTCTTCAGTGTAGCTTCGAGGTTGATGGTCTTGGCGCTAAACTCACCGGTGCCACGAGCACGGAGACGGAAACCTTCGATGTTCTTGGCGATGGTGAACTCCTTCTCTGAGGCGGCTCCCTCCTTGTTGCGGATGCCGATGGAGAAGATGGCGAGGTCGTCAATCTTCACAGCGAAACCTTGCAAGGTGAGTTCCTTGATGCACGATACCATATCGGTAATCATGCCCTTGATGGCTCCCTTAGAGAAAGGAGTGTTGTGGCTAGCCATGTGTTCGGCCAGGCCGTCGATGTCTACCGTCTGAGTGATGACTGGATAGGCGTAATACTTGCCGTATGCCTCTGGCATCTTGGCGTTCTGATTTAGTTTTAGTACGTAAAGCAACATAGTTTTTAAGTGTTTAAATGGTTAATGTTGAGTGGGCGCTGCGCAGTGCCTGATTCTTGAACACGAATCTCTCGAATCGAACGAATCTTTGACTCCTCGCGGAGGTTTTGTTTTCCCACAGATTACACAGATTTTCACAGATTTTTGACTCCTCGCGGAGTCTTTGCTGTGAGCCTTAGTGAGTACCGTTGCTTGCAACGAAGAGAATCTGTGCAAATCTGTGAGATCTGTGGGAGACTCTTTCTGAATCACAATGCAAAGATACAACATTTCATTTTCCCAACTCACCGATGCTCACTGTTGCTCACCGATACTCACCGATTATCACTGATAAATATCAGGGTTCTCCCAAATGGAAGAAAATATAGGATACTTGCAGGGGATTGAACTCCTTGCTGTTCTTGGTGTATCCACTCTTCTGCAACTGCTCGTAGAGCTGGGTGCATCTTACTATCCATCTCATCAGATGGGCTCTTGCCACGTCCGGGTCGGAATCCGGAAAATAGAGCAGGGCTAACTCCTGCTTGGTGTAACTTCGTAAATCCATTTTCTTATAATATTGAATTTTCCCACACGGATCTCACCGATTTTCACAGATTTTCGACTCCTTCGGAGTTTTTGCTGTGAGCCTTAGTGAGAGTACCTGTTGCTTGCAACAAGATTATCTGTGTAAATCTGTGAAATCTGTGGGAGACAAAGAATAATGTTGAATGTTATCTATTAGGGTTATGCTTCATAAATATGATACTTAGCCATCGTAAATATGATACTTAGCGGTCGTAACCAAGATACTTAATCCTCCACAGTATCGTTAGGATCGATGAAGGCATCGTTGTTGATTTCGCTACCTTCCTTCTCTATCACAGCCCAGCCGTTGCCGTTCTTCTTGTGAATCTTCTTGAATCCAAGACGCTTCATCACGTTACCGATGTTCTGGTTGTTCAGGTTCTGGCGAAGGGCAGGGTTCACACCTATCCTCTCCAGTATCTCAGCACTGTAGCGGAACTTGATAAACTGTAGCGGCGTATCTGGCTCCGGCACCCGGTAGTAACGGAGTATCTGCTCCTCGGCATAGTTGGCTACCATGAAGAGGCGGTTGTGGCAGCGCATCAGCTCGATGTCATCCCTCGTCAACCAGTATGTCCACTCCAGGGGCTCGCCCTTAGGATGGCTCATCACCTCCTGACCCAGTGCCACTGCCTCGGCAAATACGTGGTCGTAGTCTATCGGGTGCTCTATCGGACTCTCGATGCTCTTTACCAGCCAAGGACAGTAGCGGCGGTTCTCCTCGTCGGTGATGAACTGCTGGTTGTTAGTGGTGCCGCAGAGCGATCCACGGTGGGGCATCTCCGAACGGTACTTGTCGTAAGGTCGGCGTATGGAGAATGTCACCTTGGTCATGTTGCTCTTGAAGGCGCTCAGGTTCTTGCCGAATACCATCTCAAACTCGTCGAGACAGAGCAGAGCCTTGCTGCTGAAAGCCTCCATGAAGTCCTTGTCTGTGTAGGCTCCCGTCGAGTCGTTGAGGAAGTACTGGCGCAACTGTGGGGGCAACAGCATGTGGAAGAATGTGGTCTTGAAGATGCCGCCCTTGCCCACGAAGATGAGTATCATCTGGTTCACCACCTTCAGCGTTACCCATGCCACCACCATCGCTACCAGCCACTTCTTGAAGAAATAGCGGAAGAGGCTCTGCGTATGCTCGTTGTCGGGCAGGTTCTCTACCTCGATGCGGTCGGCAAGCTGGTCGATGTAGTCGGGATCCTCTCCCTTCTTCCATTTCGGCAGACTGCGCAGGTAATCGTCCAAGGGGTCGAAGGGCTCGCTGAAGTCGCTGTTGATGATGTTGTGCAAGGTCTTCTCTGAGAGATGCAGTCCCGACTCGTCCATTTCGCTCCAGATGGAGTTCTCGATATTGTCGTCGATGCGTACCCAGTCAGGATACTTGCCGTCTAAAACGAAGCGGCTCTCCACCTCGTAAAATCCCGTCAGCACGTTTCGGCGGAACAGATAGCGGGTGAGTAGCCACTGCTTGATGCCCCTTACCGATGGCTTGGCGCTGCGCCCCTCGCCATGGCGATAGAAATGCCAGATACCAAACTTGTTCAGATGCTTGTAGCGAGACTTGATGACAGAAGCCGTATCTTCGTAGCTGGTGCCAAACTCACGGTCGGCGTAGGTCTGAACTTCTTCCTGCGGGATGCCATAGTAGATGCAGATGTCGGCAAAGTGCCATACGTACTCGTTGTGATGCTCAGGCTCGAACCGATAGCCCCACAGGTCGAGCAGTTCCTTGATATGGGAAGCCGCCTCCTCGATGGTAGGCGCACCCTTGTCGCTTGACTTCGCCTCCTCTTTCACTTTGCTGCTTCGCTTTCCTCCCTTGGCGTTTCGCCTGACAGAATACTTCGCCTGCAATGCCTTCTTCGTGTAGAGGGGGTTCAGATCCTTCGGTCCCAAGGCAAAAGGCTCGGCATCCCAACGGAAATAGGCATCCGGGTCGTAGGCAAGACCGGCGCATCGGGTGATGTCTACACACTGCTTGTCGGGAGCGATACCCAGGAGCTGGGTGTAGTAAGCCATCGCCTTCTGCAGCACGGCATCGAAGAGTTCGAGCACGCTGATGTCGTCGTCATCCACAGGACGGTAGGCACAGAATACTCTGAATCCCCTGCCGCTCACGGTGATATACTCTACCATCGTATGACTGTCGCCTCTCACCAGTTGGATAAGTTGCTCCATATCCTCCTTCTTCACATGGTCGAAGTCGAGCTGTAACATGTAGGTAGGTTTGAGGAAGTCGGCAAGTTGTCTGCCGTAGCCGTTCATGAGTGCCGAAACCGTGATGGCAGGCATCTCAGGCTTGTACTGGTCGGCAAACTGCTTGCTGATGGCGAGGCGCTTGCGGTAAGTCTCAGTCATCATTCGTAACTCAGGGCTAGAGGTAATCACGCTCTTGAGATACAACCAGTCGGCGAGTGGATGGCTCTCCGAAGATTTGATACAAGGGAAGTACGATGGCATCGTAGCTGCCTCATACATACAGTTGGTGTTTGATTCTTTTTCCATTTCGTTTTAAAATTGTTGTTGTTATATACTATTCAGTCGTTTCCAACGTTCTCTAAGTAAGAGTGTGGGTGAACACTTGGCGATGAAGTCGGTGAAGGGTGAACCCTGATGCCAACCTTTAGCGTTAATAATGTGTTAAAAACACTATATAACCCATTATAATAGAGACTCTTATATTTCTAGCATGCGCTGTATATACAAAGTTCTTTTTACTAGGGTTCACCCCTGAGCCGAAAAGGTGAATGCTTGGGGCAAGTGTTCACCCCGCTGTTCACCAATCGGTAACTTAAGATTGCTTCAGCCCTCGTTCTTGAAAGCTGCTGCGAATTTAAGAAAAAAGGTTGAGACCGCCAAGAATCCTGTACCTACATATATAGGTACAAAAAGGCGATGATTTTATAATAGCTTAACAAAAGATGTTCAAACTTTTTAAATATATTAAGAAATGACACGATTTACAAAAACCAAAAAGGCACTGCGCGCTTTGACGGATACCATTCTCGGCGGCAGTAGCAATGTGGTACGCACCTTAAAGGTGGCTGGCCACATGAATGAGAATTCAGTCAAGCATGTCTAAGAGGGTTATGCCAGTCATACCCAGTCCTACTGTCTGCTTCGTTCTTCGCTGAAGAAGCATCACTGCACCAAAGACCAGGTGATGCAGATAATGGACTATCTTGACAACATGGAAGAGGAGTATCACAAGTCCTATCCCGACGATCCCTGCCCGATGGACGGCGGCTATAAGGTGAGCTTCGAAAGGTTTGTGATAGAATCCTTGAGAGCAGAGTGAGGAATGTTGAATTTTCCCACACGGATCTCACTGATCTCACGGATTTTTACTCCTTCGGAGTTTTTGCTGAGAGACAAAATGAGAATCCCTCGTTGCCTGCAACGAAGAAGAATCCGTGAGATCAGTGAGATCCGTGTGCGACTTAAAACATAATGTTGAGTGTTGAATTTTCCCACACAGATCTCACAGATCTCACAGATCTTTTACTCCTTCGGATTTTTTACAGAGAGGCAAAATGAGAATCCCCGTTGCCTGCAACGAAGAAGAATCTGTGTTAATCTGTGAGATCTGTGGGAGCTTAAGAAAATATTCAAGAAATCGCTTGGCGTTTTCGAAAGAAAGTCGTATATTTGCAGGCGTAAAGATATAAGTTATCGTTATGAGTCGTGTTAAGTTAAACATAGATAAATCCATTCTTGCTTGGGCTATAGAACGCTCAGGGAAGGATTGCTGTGCATATCTGGAGCAGCATCCTAAGGTAAAAGAGTGGGTGGATGGTTTGGATAGACCGACTCTTAAGCAGTTAGAGCGGTTCGCCAAGGAACTTTTTGTGCCAATGGGATATCTGTTCTTGCCAACTCCTCCTGTCGAGACGATGCCTATACCTTTGTTCCGCCGAATCAATGACAAGCTCGACATCAATGTCTATGATACGGTCAATGAGTTGCAGGAACGTCAGGAGTGGTTGAGTGGTTATCTTCATCAACGTGATTTTTCCAAAGTTCCTTTTGTGGGAATTCATCGTGTGGAAGATGGCATAGATAAGGTATGTTCTTCTATGCGCCGAATTCTAGGCTTGCCTGTCAACTGGATGATGGAATATAGCAAGGTGGATGATGCTTTGAGATTCCTGACAGAGACGATAGAAAACCTGGGTGTAGTCATAAGCTATAATAGCGTAGTCGGTTTTAATAATAAGCGACCTATAGCTGTAGAAGAGTGTCGTGGCTTCGCTTTGGTAGATGATTATGCTCCGTTTATCTTTGTCAATAGTAGGGATGCCAAGTATGCCCAGATGTTTACTTTGGTGCATGAATTTGCGCATATACTGACAGGATATAGTGCCGGATTAGGTAATAGCGACATTTCCAGTACGGATATTACGGAACAATTCTGCGATGCAGTGGCTGCTGCATACCTTGTGCCGGAAAACTTGCTGAAAGAAGTCTGGACAGAGGTGGGTGAAAACTATGAGATCTTGTCAAAGAAACTCAAGGTGAGTCGCTTTGTTATCGCTCGATGTGCAAAGGATTATGGCTTGATTACGAAAGAGCATTTCTTTGCTTTATATAAGAAATGGATGGCAGAGCCTCTTGTCCGCAAAGAAATAAAAGGTAGCGGCGGTGATTTCCGTCGTACAGCCATCAAGAGAGTGAGCCGTTTGTTCCTGATACATGTAAGCAATGCAGTAGAGAACAATGCGCTGCTCTATATGGATGCATTCCGTTTGACGGGACTAAAGGGTGATACTTTCCGTAAAGTTGTTGATAGCCCATTCTTCGTATAAGTTCAAAAAGTAGAAAGGAACAGTTATGAGGTATATAGTAGATTCCAATAGTTTTATCACTCCCCATCGAGGATATAGTCCTATAGATGTAGCCAGGAGCTTATGGTCGAAGATTTCGTCATTGGCTTCGGAGCATAAGATATATTCTCTCGATAAGGTTAAGGAAGAATTGTATCTACATGATGACGAGTTGAAGGAATGGATGAAGGCCAATATGCCATCAGATTTTTTCTTGTCGTCCGACCATGCTGAAGTCATCACAAAATTGCAAGAGATTATTGCATGGGCTGATAGTCATACTTTCTACACTCCAAAGGCCAAACAGAAGTTCCTCAGAATGGATAAGGCTGATATTTATCTGGTAGCTTTTGCTGCTGTAGCCCCCGAAGAATGGGCTATAGTATCCATGGAACGTCCTGCGCCAAGAAATGCTGGCGAGATAAAACTCCCTGATGCTTGTGCCAAGTTTGGTGTAAGATGCCTGATGCTGCAGGATATGTTTAGGGAGATGGGAGAGAGCTATTGATAATGATACCCTTGAAAAACACATTAGATAGTTAAGATTATTTTTTAGAACTCAATAAGTACCGAGGTTGTTCTGGCAGTGGAAGCTGCCGGAACAACTGGGTATTATATTTAGCAGATTAGCTAGAAACTAATTTTGATTAACTATGAAAGAATTGATAAATAAGATAATACAAGATTTGGGTGATGAGAAACCCATATCTGGAATTCTGCTCAAATCGCAGATTGTTGCATCAGAACTTGGTAATCAAGAGTTCTCTAACTGGATCTTTCATGAGCAAAATGGGTATACAGATGAAAAATCTCTGCCTGATTACAGAAAGCTTGGAGCTATAGTTAAGGTTGATGTTACTGTGCCTTTTCAGGGTAGGTGGACAAACATAACTTTGCCAAATGGTGTGTTTGGCGATAAAAAGGTAAATGAAATCTTTTTTCAAGCTCAATTATTGCAATCATTGACAGAGATAGAAACATTGTGTAAGGGGAAAGAAAAAGGAAGCCTAACCTGTTCTCTCCCAGCAATTGCTTATATTGAGGCAAACAAGGTTGTCAGAGGAAATGTTGAGCGAGTTTGGCAAGAATGTTCTACTGCATCTGCTTTACATATTGTAGATGTTTTTAAGTCTAAATTGCTCGATTTCTTTTTAAAGCTAAACAAAGAAATAGAGGGAGGTATTGACTTTTCACAGATTTCAGGACAAGAAAAAATTAATCAAATAATGAATAATACATTCGTAAATGCAACCATAGCTAATATGGGTTCTGGTTCAATTCAAACAGGTGATGTTTCTGGCAATTCTACAAATATGATGACAGTTTCTCCTAAAAACAGAGAAGAAATGCAGGAAATTGTAGGCAAGTTATCAGACATTGTTTCTTCTATTGATAATGACGATTTACATGAGACTTTGGCAACTATCAATGATGAAATTAGTAAGCCCAATTGGTGCAAAAAAACACTAAAAATGGCATTTAATGCATTAGGAGGTATTGCCACAGGCATTGCGGCAAATATCGCAACTAATCAGGTCGCTCCATTAGTAGCTCAGGCACTAGCGTTACTTTAAAAGTTACGGGAATGGATCACATATCAGACACAAGAAAGTGTATGGCTTCATTGGCAATATTTAAGTCTTTATACGATGAGAAGAAAGACCTATATTCTGTTATAGCAAGTGCCCAGGCGGTCCCATCCCGCACAACCTGGCGAAGACCGCTTTGGTCCGCCAACCTTAGAGCGTAGCGGTTCCGAGCACCAGAGGGCGGTTACATCCCTAATCCCTATGGTAGGGATTTAGGGCTTGGGTATAGGGTAAGGACCCTCCCGCAGGGGAGGGACAGGTGGGGCAAATATAGCACTGTAGGGCGGTTACATCCTTCCTTCTGAGGTTTCTGTCCCCTACAAGGGGAACCGAAGGGGTCGTAAAGACTATTGAGAAGGCTTGGTTAGAGGTGGAACTCCCTTTGGAAAGGGAGACGGAGGGATTCGAAAAATCTTATTATAACAACAAAAATTAAAACAAAAACAATGAATATAGTAAAAACAGAAATAGAAGGCGTCCTCATTATAGAGCCACGCCTCTTCCGCGACTCTCGTGGCTACTTCTTCGAGAGCTTCAGCGAGCGAGAGTTTGAAGAAAAGGTTGCCCCAATCTTGGGACACAGTGTTCACTTCTGCCAGGACAACGAATCTATGAGCAGCTATGGTGTGATGCGAGGCTTGCACTTCCAGTGCCCACCATATACTCAAAGCAAACTGGTACGCTGCGTAAAAGGTAGAGTGCTTGATGTAGCTGTAGATATCCGCAAAGGCTCTCCTACTTATGGTAAGCATGTTGCAGTAGAACTGACAGAAGACAATCATCGCCAGTTCTTCATTCCAAAGGGCTTTGCCCATGGTTTCGCCGTTCTCTCAGAAACAGCAGTATTCCAATACAAGTGTGATAACTTTTATCACCCAGAGGCTGATGGAGGTATCTCGATTCTCGATGAAACCCTCGGTATTGATTGGAAGATACCAACGGAACATGCTAATCTCTCAGAGAAGGATACGAAGCATGCGATGCTGAAAGACTTTGATTCACCATTCGATATCAATGTAGATTTATACTAATGGCACAATCAGTAAAAGTTAATTATATACTCAACCTTATCAATACGGGAACACAGATGCTGTTCCCATTGATAACCTTTCCTTATGTTTGCCGAGTTATAGAGGCTGATGGTATCGGACAGATCAACTTCTTCCAGTCCATTATCAGTTATATATCCTTGTTCACTTGCTTAGGCATACCGATGTATGCCATCCGAGAGATAGCTAGAGATAGAAGTGATGTGGTACAGATGAATCGAACGGCGATGGAGATCCTGTTGCTGCATTCGATGCTGACATTGGTGGGATACGCTATAGTCGCCATCCTTTGTTTGACTGTTCCGCAGATTCAAGTCAACATACCATTGTTCTTGATTCTGAGCCTTACCATCTTCTTTACGGCAATCGGGTGCGAGTGGTTCTATCAGGGAATAGAGGATTTTAAGTATATCACTATACGAGGATTGATTATCAAGACTGTCTCGGTAGTGCTCTTGTTTATCTTTGTGAAGAGCAAGACGGATTTGCTCTACTATGGTTGCTATACCGTCTTTGGAGTCTTAGGTGGTAATTTCTTCAACTTCTTCCGCCTTCGTAAGTACATCCATCGTGAGAACATCATCTTCTCAGAACTTCATATCAAGCGACATATCAAGCCAGTCTTGAAGGTTTTCTCTTTCTCTGTAGTAACCAGTATTTATCTCCAACTGAATACTGTATTGCTGGGATTCCTGAAGAATGCATTGGCGGTAGGATATTTTGCTGCTGCTACCAAGGTGATGCAAATGCTGTTAACGATGTCCTCTTGCTTGGGTTCTGTAATGATGCCAAGAGCATCACATCTCATTGCAGAGAATAAGGAAGATGAATTCAATCGTTTGATTCAAAAATCATACGATTTCACTTTGGCAATAGCACTTCCGATGACGATAGGTCTCATCTTCTGTGCGCCAAGTCTCATCACTGCATTATGTGGAGTTAAGTTCGAACATTCCATCTTGCCATCGCAGATTATAGCACCTATCATATTGATGGTAGCAATATCTAATGTCTTTGGCATTCAAGTTTTGTTTCCTAAGGGAAAAATAAATATAGTGACTTTGTGCTGCGGTATAGGAGCGATAGCCGACTTGATACTCAATTTGTGTTTGATTCCGTTTTTCTCTTATATAGGTACGTCTATAGCTTATTTGGGAGCGGAGGTAGCCACGACAGTTTCAATGTATTTCATTGGTCGCAAGTATATACCTATAATATATTTTAAGAAATCGCATCTCACTTATGCATTGGGTTGCATTGTGATGGCTTTCGCCTTATATGGTATAAGTCTCTTGCAACTGCCTACGCTCACCATCTTGCTTCTACAAGGTTGCTGTGGAGTCTTAGCTTACTTCATTATCCTATGTATCTGCAAGGACGAGATGCTAGTTCAAATATTGTCAAAAATAAAACGATAATTATTATATGGAAAATCATTATGATTACTTAATAGTTGGCTCCGGTCTTTTCGGAGCAACATTCGCACATCTTGCTCATAAGCAAGGTAAAAAGTGCTTGGTGATAGACAAGCGCTCTCACTTAGGTGGCAACATCTATTGTGAGAATATCGAAGGTATCAACGTGCATAAGTATGGCGCACATATCTTTCATACATCCAATAAGAAGGTGTGGGACTTTGTAAACTCTATCGTTGAGTTCAACCGCTATACCAATTCACCGGTAGCTAACTATAAAGGTAAACTCTATAATTTGCCTTTCAATATGAACACCTTCTATCAGATGTGGGGCGTAACCACGCCAGAGGAAGCGCAGGCTAAGATTGATGAGCAGAAGGCTTCTTTTAGTGAAGAGTTAAGAGTGAAGAACGAAGAATTGGGTTTGCCAAATGAACCTCATAACTTGGAGGAACAGGCGATGCTGCTTGTTGGCAAGGATATTTATGAGAAACTCATTAAGGGCTATACAGAGAAGCAGTGGGGACGCAAATGTACAGAACTTCCTCCTTTCATTATCAAGCGCTTGCCAGTTCGTCTCATTTTCGATAATAACTACTTCAATGATAAGTACCAGGGTATCCCTGTTGGTGGTTATAACAAACTCATTGATGGCTTGCTTGAAGGAGTAGAGACGAAAACAAATGTAGATTTCTTCGAGAATCGTGAATATTGGGAGGGAATAGCCGACAAGATAGTGTTCACAGGTAAGATAGATGAATTCTATAATTATCAGTTTGGTAAACTAAACTATCGTACAGTACGCTTTGAGACAGAGGTCATTGATAAGCCTAATTATCAAGGCAACGCTGTTGTGAACTATACCGAGCGTGAAGTTCCTTACACTCGTGTTATTGAACATAAGCACTTTGAGATGTTTGGTCAGGAAGTGTATGAATGCCCAAAGACCATCATTTCGAAAGAGTATTCCACAGAGTGGAAGGATGGCATGGAACCATACTATCCAGTGAATGACAAGCAGAACTCTGAGCTGTATGCCAAGTATAAGGTTCTTGCCGATAAGGAAGAAAATGTTATCTTCGGAGGCAGACTAGCGGAATACAAGTATTATGATATGGCTCCAATTATCGAGAAGGTGATGGAGAGGTTTTAGTTTTTAGATTATAATTGGCAGGCAGATAGCCCTCAGCTTTTATTATAAGCTATTTTTCGGCTGTCGGCATGAAGCCTACTGTTTTTTATAGGAAACAATAATCGACATGGAAAAGATATTAACAATAGTAATTCCTACGTACAATATGCAAGACTATCTTCATAGATGTCTTGATTCATTGATTGTACCTGAGGAACAGATGCAGCTCCTAGAGGTGCTTGTAGTGAATGATGGCAGCAAGGATAATTCTTCTGCCATTGCCCATGAATATCAGAATAAGTATCCTGATACTTTTAGAGTAATTGACAAGGAGAATGGTAACTATGGTTCCTGTGTAAATCGTGGATTGAAGGAGGCTACTGGTAAATATATCAAGATATTGGATGCAGATGATTGGTTTGATAATGTCACCCTTGCTCTATATTTGATATATCTAAAAGCTTTAGATGTAGACTTGGTTTTGACAGATTTTAAAATTGTTTACGAAAATAGTAAAAAGGTAATACCATATCTGTATTCACAAAAAAACATAGTTGCAGACCAAGTAATTTCTATAGAGCAATTACTTAGTTACAATCCTATGTTTTACGGACAAATGCATGGTTTTACGTATAAAACAAAAATTTTGAGAGAAATGAAATACAATCAAACTGAAGGTATTTCTTATACGGATCAAGAATATGTAGACATTCCATTTACAAGGGTCAAGACTGTTTGTTATTACCCTAATATTCTCTATAATTATTTATTAGGAAGGGAAGGACAGACGATGATGTCTATTAAAGATAAATCTATGGGGCAACTTATGCAAGTTGTATTGAAGCTTTGTGAGTTTTACAGTTCTTCTGATTATGATAATAAAGTATACAAAAACTACTTGTTCCGACAGATTCTGGCACAAATTCATTTGATTTATTCTTCTGGTATATTGGAAAAATCTTATAATGTAGAAATGTTAAAAGACTTTGATGTTAAGATAATTAAGTACCCTTCTCTGTATAGTGAATCAGCCAAAATTAAAGCTAAAAGATTTCCATATGTTGAAATTTGGAGAAATAATAATAGAAAGGAATCTATTTTTATGAAATTTATCATTAAAGTGTTAAAGATATTATAGTTCTATAACTAATTACATATGAAAATTTTATGGTACACTAATACCCCTTGCCTCTATAAGCAGAACAATGCTTATAATGGTGGGGGATGGTTGTCTTCGCTTCAGACTATGCTGATGAAGCGAGAGGATGTAGAACTGGGTATTGCCTTCTCTCTCGATGGCGAGGATGAAAAAGTAATTGAGAAGGGGGTGACTTATTATCCTCTTCGCTTTCCTAAGCACAGTTGGAAGGAAAAGGCACAAGCCTTCATCTGCTCTGCGAATACACTTATAGTTAATGAGCGAAAGCGGATTCCTTTGTATGAGGAAATCATCCGAAAGCCATTGGAAGATTTCAAGCCTGATGTCATCATGGTGTTTGGTTCGGAGATGCCGTTTGGGTTGGTGGCTGGCATTACGGACATTCCTGTGATACTTCATATCCAAGGCATTCTCAATCCATATCTGAATGCTTATCTACCTCCGTTCGTTTCTTGGAAAGAATATAAATCCATCGGTAATGGATGGAAAAACAGGCTCCATAAGAGGATTGAACGCAAAATGTGGATGGTTTCTTGCGCTCGTGAAACTGAGATATGTAAGCGGGTGATGAACTATTTCGGTAGGACAGATTGGGATTATCGGGTTATGCAGATATTGCATCCTGGGGCTAACTATCTCTTTGCCAGCGAAGTGTTGCGACCTGTCTTCTATCAGCCAATGGAGAGAGCCTTGCCCGATAAGCTGACGATAGTTACCACTATATCCAGTCCTCTCTATAAAGGCTATGATTTAGTATTGAAGACGGCGAAAATGCTTTCTGAGAAAGGCGTGTTTTTCGAGTGGAAATGTTATGGCAATATCAATCCTTCTATTGTCGAGAAGCAACTAGCCATCAAGCATGAAAAGGTGAATGTCTCCCTTTGTGGTGTAGCTTCGGCTGAGCAACTGTGTGATGCTATTTGCCATGCTACGGTTTATGTCCATACTTCGTACATAGACAATAGTCCTAATAGTCTTTGTGAGGCACAGATTTTGGGATGCACTCCGATTGCGACATACGTAGGTGGTGTACCTTCTCTCATCAAGGATGGAGAAACTGGATATTTAGTTCCTGCCAATGATCCGTATCAGCTTGCATATCTTTTAGAGTATCTCTTTCTATATCCAGAAAAGAACTTGGCTATTGGTTTGGCTGCTAAACAAATAGCAATGGAACGTCATAATAAAGATAATGTAGTGGATAAATTAATTAATGACTTAAAAACTCTTATATATCCTCTGAAATGATTTTAAATTATTTATTTTGTAAGTTTCTTCGATTTCCAGGTTTTATACTTAAGCATTTTTATCTTCGATATAATCGCTTGTGTATAAAACTTTGTATTGGATGGAATAACTTGGGGAAGAGAGCCATGATATTTAATCGCATCTATCTTGATATTCATCTAGAATCGAATGTTAAGATAGGTGATGATTTCACATTTACTTCAGGTGAATGTATAAATCCTCTATGTCGTAATCAAAGAGGTTGTATAGTTGCAGAACGCCCTAACTCTATAATAGAGATAGGACATCATGTAGGTATGTCCTCACCTTGCATTTGGGCAAAGGAGAGAATTACCATCGGTAATTATGTGAATATTGGTGGTGATTGCATTATCATGGATTCTGATGCACATAATCTTGATTGGCGTGTGCGTGATTCTGGCGAAATGTTTTCACCTACAGAGAGTTTGGATAATCATACAGCTAAGTGTGCGCCTATAATTATCAAAGACCACGTGTTAATCGGAGCTAAGAGTATTATTCTTAAAGGAGTCACTATAGGCGAAGGCTCTGTAATTGGTGCAGGTTCAGTTGTGGTAAAGGACATTCCGGCTAATTGTATTGCTGCAGGAAACCCTTGCAAGGTGATAAAATCACTTTAATTATACGTTATTTAATTCTAAATATAAATGAATTATTCTACATTAAGTTTATTAGTCTTTGCGATACTTTTCTTCTTAATGTTAAAGAATCGCTTTAAGGCTTTATGTATTTGTCTGGTGTTATTTCCTACATTAGATATGTTTAAGTTATCAGGCTCGTTCCCTGTGTGGGGGTGCATTAATATATTATTATTGTTTTCTTTATTTATAAAGAGAAGTAGACAGATTGCAGAGATTCCTTTTAAAAAGCCATTATGTTTTAGTCTTATTTCTTATATTTTATCTTTTCTTTTTGGTCAATATAATAACTTAGGTGGTGTTATGAATTTTATTCAATATTTATTATTTATTCCACTTATTTGGTATCTATATATGCCTTCCAAAGAATGTGATAACTTTATAATAAAAACGATTTCGGTTTATATGATATGCTCTGTCTTATATGGTTGTTATGAGGCTTTTACATTTAGCAAACCTTTTATGACATGGCTGTTATCTATAGGGGCAGTTATTGAGCATACAGGAGAAGGAGCAGAAAGGTTGGGGCTTTTAAGAACATCAAGCTTTACTCCATGGTTTACTTATTTTGCATGCTCATGTATTTGCTCTTATTCCTTGTTGACAGCCTTTATTGATAAGAGTATTAGTTCTAAAAGAAAGTATATTATATTGTGTATTTCTTTTCTTTGTATTCTTGGTGTTGTAGTAACGATGGATAGATCTGCGATGGTTGTTGTGTCTCTTATACTATTGGGGTTAAATTATCAATTCCTGCGACAGGATAAGTCGATATTTTTAATCGTGTTAATTGCAGGTCTGATTACATATTATAATTTCGGACATTTTTTTGATGATATTATATATACTATAACGCATTCTGAATCTAGTGATGTAGCTGGAAGTAGTCTAAGTATGCGAATTAGCCAGTTAAATGCTGCATATCATTATGTGGAGAATAATTTAATTTTTGGAAAAGGATTGAATGCGATAGGTGTAGCGGTTGAAAGAATTCCTGATTTGTTGGGTGGTGAAAGCTTACTTTTTTATGTATTAATAAATAGAGGAATTGTAGGCATATTTTCATTGCTTCTATTATTAGGATATGTATTCTTTTTTTTAATGAAAAGAAAGTGTTATTCTATAATTGTTATTTTTGTGGGTTTAACCCTCTATAATTTTATAACTTTGCCAATTCATGAATTTTATGCTCTTCCTTTTATTATCTTACTTTATAAGAGGAAGATGTATGTTGGTAATAATATTTATGAAACAAAGAAATAATACAATAACATTAATGAAAGCTCTTGCTATCATTTGTATGGTAGCTGGTCATTCATATACTGGTAGTCCGATAGAAAGTTTTGTAGGCTTGTTTCATATGCCTGTATTCTTTTTCTGTTCGGGTTTTTGTTTTAAGGAAAAATACTTGAGCGATTTAAAATCCTATACAAAGAGGAAAATTCTTACGATGTGGTGTCCTACATTTAAATGGATAATCTTGTTGGTCTTACTTCATAATTTGCTTCTTGGAATAGGTGTGTTACGAGATACAAGTGGCGACGGAATAGCTGTTTCAGTTTATGGTTTTAAAGAAACTATTAAGTATTTTGCCATGGCAGTTATCTTGCATGCTAATGATCCTGTATTCGCAGGTGTTTGGTTTATTAAGATGTTACTAATATCTTCCGTTCTAGGATTTATAGTTATTAAATATTGTAAGGGTATATCTTTTTTCTTTGCGTTAATGGGCTTGTTGGTAATGTCTGTTTTAATACTGGAATTCTTTCCAGGACATATTCCGATTATACATCAACTCCATTTGCCATTTCTTTCTTCTTTCTTCTTCTTAACAGGTTATTTCTTTAAGAGAGAGCAAGTGTTTGAAGAACTTAGAACAAGGAAAACGTATTTGGCTATAGTTGTAGTTTTATCGTTAATATTGTTAGTCTCTGGATATAATTTTTGGTTGTCAAGTATGGTGTCACTTAGTACGGAACGGTGTATTCCTTTCTGTGTTTCTGCCATTGCAGGTATAATACTTGTATATAATATAAGTAAAAAAGCTTTAGAAATTACCCCCCCCAATCTGTTAAACTATGTTGAGTTTTTGGGGAATAATACGTATGCAATTTTAATGATGCATATTCTAAGCTTCAGACTAATGTCTGCAATATTAATATTATGCTGTGGTTTAGATTGGAGTAGATTAGCTGATTTCCCGACTATTCATTTTATGACAGAAAAGGGATTTTGGATTGCATACTTGATTTTTGGAACAAATATTCCTTTATTAGTTCAATTTATATATAATAAGATTTGTTGTATATGGAAAAAATAAAATTTACAATAGCTGTTGCTACATATAATTCTTCATTGGTAATAGAAGAATTGCTTAACTCTATATTTCATCAAACTTATAGCAATTATGAGGTTGTTATAGTAGATGGACTAAGTACTGATAATACTTTAGAAATAGCCAAAAAGTGGCTCAGATCTTCTGATAAGATAATTTCAGAAAAAGATAGTGGTGTTTATGATGCGATGAATAAAGCCTTAGACTTGGCTTCTGGAGATTTCTTGATTTTTATGGGCAGTGATGATCATTTCATGTCAAATCGTGTGCTTGCAGAAGTCGCAGATGCTATTGATAAAGCTGGTGGAAATCTTGATACTGTATATTATGGAGGGTGTTATATGGATGCTTATCATACAGTTTCTAATAAAGTATGGACAAAATGGTCCTGGGTAAGGGGTACCATGTGTCATCAAGGAATTTTTTACCCTAAAGAAGTGTATAAAAAATATAAATACAATCTTCTATATAAGATTAATGCTGATTATGCGTACAACATAAATCTTTGGAACAAAGTGAATTTTCAACATATTGATGTTGTTGTTTCCTTTTTCAATGATGGTGGATTAAGCGGCTCTAATCTCTATGATATGCCATTCCGTAAGGATTTCCCTTTTATGTTAAGAAATCAATGCGGTTATTTCCCTTATGCATATAAGCAAATAAGATTGTTCCTTGGCAGAGTTTTTAAAGGTCGCCCGTAATATGTGTTCTATGGAATCAACTTTCACAATTATCGTAAATGATGCGCAGCCCAACTCCTGGCCAGATATAGTTTGGCGAGATGCTTCATTATCTGGTGCACGTGTGCTTCTTGAAAGCAGCATGCATTTGCCAAGTATTTTAAAGAAGATACGACGGGTACATTTTGCCAATCCTGCAAATCATAGGTTTTGGTTACCATTAAAGTGTCTATGGGATGGAACCAATACGCTTCGTTTTGAGGATCTTGATCCTAAGAAGCGTAACTATATTATCTTTCAGACTGGAATCAAAATCTCTGCACATTATATCGAACGATTGAAACGAGAGCGCAATGCTTGCATTGTTCTCTATATGCCAGATAATTTCAGAACTATGAAAATAGCACAGAATAAGGACGAATTTCTGAGATTCTGTCGTCATTATCATGTAGACCAGGTATATTCTTTTGATAAAAAGGATTGCGAGGAATTTGGGGCGGAGTTCTTTGATTTCTACTCAATGTTACCTGATAAGGTTCCGCAAAAGAAATTAGAGGATGGTAAACCGAGAATTTTGTATGTTGGTGGTTGTAGAAGCAAGGAACGATTAAATACGCTTCATGCTTTATATGATAATTTAAAAGATAAAGCTCATTGCACCTTTTATTTAAACGGAGTGGAGCCAACTGATGCTTCTCGCAATGGCATTGTTTATAATCATCCTTTGACTTATGCTGAAGTGATAGGACTTGTTCTGCAGCATGATATTATCGTTGAACTCATGAATGGTGCTCAAGCTGGTAATACTCTTAGATTGAAAGAGGCTGTATGCTATAATAAATGTTTGCTTACGAATAATCTTACTGTTAAGGATTCACCTTATTATCATGCAGATTTTATGCAGGTGTTTAAGAAGGTTAATGATATAGATTTGTCTCGTTTCACAATGGATGTGGATTATAAATATAATGGTGAATTCTCTCCTTGTAAACTTATGGAAAGAATAATAAATAAAGATAATATAGAGTAGTTTTTTATTTATAATCTAAAAGGAGCAATAAAATAGATTTTCTCATAATGCAAATTATAGAAAAATAAAATAGTCTAAAAATATAATTTAACAATGAAAACTGTTATTACATACGGCACGTATGATCTTCTTCATCAAGGTCATATAAATCTCTTGCGTCGAGCTAAGGAACTTGGTGATTATCTTATTGTTGGTGTTACCAATGATAGCTTCGATAGAGATAGAGGTAAATTGAATGTTCGTAATAATGTCTTAGAACGTGTGGAAGCTGTTAAATCTACTGGTTATGCTGACAAGATTATTATTGAGGACTATGTGGGGCAGAAAATTGATGACATCCAAAAATATAATGTTGATATTTTTGCTATTGGTTCGGATTGGGAAGGTAAGTTTGATTACCTTAATGAATTCTGTGAGGTTGTTTATCTACCAAGAACTCAAGGTATATCATCTACAATGCTTCGTAACGAATCACAAGATGTTGTAAAGGTTGGGGTAATCGGATGCGGTCGAGTGGCAGATAGGTTTCCTTCTGAAGCATCTGTAGTTAGTGGAGTTGATGTTGTGGCTGCATATGATATTGATGAGGTTAAAGGAAATAATTATATTTTAAATCATGAAAATGTAGTTGGTTGTAAAAATATAGAGGAATTATATGATTCGGTAGATGCTGTTTACATTGCAACTCCTCATCTTTCTCATTACCAAGATATTAAAGAAGCAATTTTGTCTCATAAGCATGTGCTTTGTGAAACTCCATTAGTATTAGAAAAGGCTCAAGCACAAGAACTGTATCAGTTGGCTGAAGATTGTGGGGTTATTTTGATGGAGGCTAACAAAACGGCTCATTGTCCTGCTTTTAATCACTTGATGGTGATTATAAAATCGGGATTGATAGGTGATGTGGTTGACATAGAAGCTTCCTTGTCTCAACTTCTAGACAAGAAAGGTCGTGAATTTGATCCTGAGCAAGCTGGTGGCTCTATGTATGAGGAGGGCAGTTATCCCTTGCTCCCTATCATCAAGTTGATGGGTATCAATTATGAAAATTTGAATCTTTATTCTCGCATGGAAAATGGAATTGATGTTTATACACGTGGAGTTTTCCATTATCCTAAAGCTACTTGTTCTTTTAAGGTAGGTTTGGGTGTAAAAACAGAAGGATGCTTGGTGATTTCAGGAACCAAGGGATATGCTTACGTTCCAGCTCCATGGTGGAAGACTGATTATTTCGAGTTGCGCTATGAAAACCAGAATGATAATAAGAAGTATTTCTATAAATGGGATGGTTTTGGTTTGCGCTATGAGATACAGGAGTTTATTAGCTGCATCGTGAACAAGCGTTTCTCTTCTGCTCGTTTGCGTAGAAAGGAAAGTGTCTGTATGGCGCAAGTGATGGAGCAATTTAGTAAACGTATTAATTTTTTTGAGATTTAGTGACATGAAATATTGTGTATATAAAACTCGTTTCATTAACGAAAGATTGAAGAAAGCATGGAAGGAATTAGAAAACACTGATGGGACGACTCCTTTCTTGTATTTTGATTTCATGAAATATGTTGTACGTCAATCAAGATTTCTCTCTTTTAATATACCTGTTTTTTATTATATTGAGAATCAAAGAGGAGATATTGTAATGATAGCTCCAATGAAGAAGAATATTTTTTCTGGGAAAATTGATACTCTTGGAAATTTAGGATTTTGTGATTTTACAGATTTTCTTTATTCTCATAAATTATCTTGGGAGGAAAGGAAGGAATGTGTATTGAGTTTGAAAAGTTTCATCGGCAAACCTTTTTTCCTTAGTAGATTATGCGGGGATTCGGAAACTCTTCAATATTTATCAGGTCAATTCGAAATATTAAGTACTGGCGAAGCTGTAAATATAGAATTGCCTTCTGATTATGATACACATTTTAAATCTCTTTCTAAGTCAGTTAGACAGAATATTAGAACGGCTTATAACAGACTAGCAAAGAATGAAAAGTCTTTTTTGTTTCACTTTTTCATAGATGCTAATAATATTCCTAGTACAGTAAAAAAAGAAACAAAAAGATGTTATTTAGAACGTCAATTAGATAAATATAGTAATGGTTTGTCATTCTTTAGCCGTTTGAAACATAAGCTCGTCGTGTCAGCATTACGCCATGATAATTATAGTTTATATAAAAACGAAAATGCTATTAATGCGTCTCTATATATCGATGGAAAAATAGCTGCATTCTTTGCTGGTTTTCTGAACAAGAAGGGAGATAGAATAGTTATTCCAAGATTAGCTGTTGATAGTTCTTTTAAGTTCTTTTCGCCTGGTTACATTCTATTATGTGAATCGATAAAATATTTAATAGATAATTCCAACGTCCGAAATTTAGACTTATGTTTGGGATCGGAAAAATATAAGACCGATATGGGGGGGCGTAAATATGAAACTATAACTGTTAAAGTAAATTAAGTTAGAATAATAATTAAGTAATTTATACTATCAATGATAAATTTCACTGTAGGTCCTGTGCAGTCTAGTGAAGCTGTACGAGCAATTGGTGCCGAACAGGTACCTTATTTTCGAACATCAGAATTTTCTGATGTTATGTTTGAGAACGAAAGTCTCATTAAGAAGTTTGCAAAAGCTTCTGATGATTCTAAAGTAGTATTCTTGACCTCTTCTGGTTCTGGAGCAATGGAAACTGCTATTATGAATACATTGACTCCAAACGATAAGGCTTTGGTGGTGAATGGTGGTAGCTTTGGCCATCGTTTTGTTGAATTGCTAGAACTTCATCATGTTCCATATACAGAAATCAAGTTGGAACATGGTAAAGCCTTGAAAGCAGAACATTTGGCTCCATATGAAGGACAAGGTTATACTGCTTTTTTGGTGAATAAGCATGAGACTTCAACAGGTGTTCACTATGATATGAACTTGATTAGTGATTTTTGTAAGCATAATCATCTTTTCTTAATCGTTGACTGTATCAGTACATTCTTGGCAGATCCTTTCGATATGAAGGAATTGGGTGCAGATATCATGATTACTGGAAGTCAGAAAGCTTTGGCTTGTCCTCCTGGTATTTCTGTTATGGTTCTTTCTCCAAAATCTATAGAGAGAATTAACAATACAAAGTGTGTATGTCAGTACTTCGATTTGCAGATAGCTTTAAAGAATATGGAGCGTGGACAGACTCCTTGGACCCCAGCGGTTGGTATTCTTCGTCAGATAAATGCTCGTTTGAAAGAGATTGATGCTAATGGTGGTGTTGAAGGAGAAATCGCTAGAATAGGTGCTTTAGCAACTTACTTCCGTGAGAATATAAAGGATTTGCCTTTTGAAATTGTTTCTGAATCACTGTCTAATGCAGTTACACCGCTTCATCCAACCACTGCTTCAGCATATGATATATTCTTGAAGATAAAAGACGAGTATGGTATGTGGATTTGTCCTAATGGTGGAGATATGAAAGACACTATCTTCCGTGTCGGGCATATTGGAGCATTAAGTACAGAGGATTACGATAAATTGGTAGCAGCATTTAAGGATTTACAAAATAAAGGTTTCATTTAATTTTAAGAGATATGATTATAGGTGCTTGCGGTTATGGAGCTACTGGTTCCAGTGCTGTATATGATTTAATTAGAGAATTTCAAGAGGTTCAATCTCTTGATTTTGATTCAGAATTTACTTATACGTATCAAGTGGATGGATTGCAAGATTTGCAATATCATCTGACGAGTCATTATTCAAAAGGTTCATCAGGTGATGCAGCAATTAGACGTTTTATAAAACTGTCAAGGTTTGCTAAAACTCCCTTCATGCATTTTCAGGTCCCTCCTAAGGAATATCTTAGAATAACTGATGAGTATATAGACAGCATAGTTCAAGGTAAGTTTATAGGTTATGAAACTTATGATATCTGTAATACTGGATTATTTAGAAGATTCATAAATTTGGCTTTTATTAAATTTATCATTGTAAATTTTCAAAAGAAATTCAAAAAGCCATATAATTTTTGGCCTTTGAGAAATGTTTATGTAAGTATTTCTCCGGATGATTTTATTGAGAAAAGTAAGGCTTATGTGCGTCGTTTGTTGGAAGCAATGGGATATGATTTATCAAAGCCAATTCTTTTAAATCAGCCTTTTGAAGGTAATGCACCAGAGCATAGTTTTCCTTTCTTTGATGAACCGAAGGCTATTATTGTAGATAGAGATCCAAGAGATTTATATGCATTCTATCATAAGGTATTGGTTGATGAATGCCGTTTCCTTCCTATCGATAATGTGAAATTATTCGTAGAACAGTATCGTCGTATTCGAATGAATCAAAAAAGAATAGATGATGAATCAAAACTATTTGTAAATTTTGAAGACTTAATCTATAATTATGAGGAAACGAAGGATAGAATTATTGCATTTTGTGGTTTAAAAAATCATACTTATCCTAAGAAGTATCTTAATCCTGCAAAATCTATTAATAATACCCAATTATATAAGATGTATCCAGAAATGGCGGAGGACATAAAGTATATAGAGGAAAATCTTAAAGAGTATCTTTTCGATTTTTCAAAATATGGTGAAGTTCGTCATGATGGGATAATTTTTTGATATGATGAAGAATATAGCATTATTTGTAGCTGATAGTAACGGCTGTTATCCAGTACCAGCTTCGAAAGGCGGTGCTGTATCAACCCTTGTTGAACTATTAGTTGAGGGAAATAATAGGAAACAACTTGTTGATATGACGCTTGTGTCATATTTTGACAAAAAAGCTTTTGAGTTATCAAAGAGGTATCCTAATGTTCATTTCATTTGGATAAAAGTACCTTGGATTGTTAAGTTGATGGATAAAATACTTTTTTCCATGGTTTCCAAATTCTCCAATCTAAAGGCTACTTCATTTAAAAGTCTGGTATCATTACTATATTATACTTTTAAATCTTCTCGTATAATTAAAAAGCTAAATTTTGACGCCGTAGTCTTAGAGCATAATATCCCACAGGTTTGGATGATAAAATGGAGTGGGTATAATGGCAAATATTTCCATCATCTCCACAATCTTCCTCGAACTAATGCTAAGTGTATGAATGCTTTGAATAAGTGTACAAAGTTTCTTTGTATCAGTCAGTATATGGTGAATGATATTACGAGTGAAGATAGTCCTATTGGACCTGTCTCTCTAGAACGTACAAAAATATTGTTCAATTGTATTGATACATCCTTGTTTAGACCTATAGAACGGGAAAAGTTGAAAGTAAATAAGGCCGACTATGGTATTGATGTTGATAGTCGAGTTTTGCTTTTTGCTGGAAGAATAACCTGGGAAAAGGGAATTGATAAGGTTTTGGAGGCATTCGATTATATCAAGCATAATCATGTAGAACTATTGGTTGTAGGTGATATGGCTATGGCTCTTCAGGAAAAATCTCCTTATGCAGATAAACTAATAAAGTTAGGAGAAAAATATCAAGGAAAAATTCATTTTACAGGATATGTCGAGCATGATAAATTACCAGAGTTATATAATCTTGCAGATATTGCAGTTTTGCCTTCTATGTGGGAAGAGCCTGCTGGATTGACAATGGTAGAAGCCATGGCTTGTGGAACTCCTGTTATTACCACTAAGTCTGGTGGTATCCCAGAATATGTGGCTGATGCTGGTATAGTATTGGAACGAAATGAAAACTTATCCCGAGAAATTGCTTCAAGTATTGATTTGCTTTTAGAAGACAGAGACCTTTATCAAACTTTACGCAAAAAGGGTATAGAAAGAGTAAGAAAGAATTTTGATTCTTCTGACTATATAGACAAGTTTTGTGAAGCAATCAAATGATGTCTAATTCTCTACTATTTTTTTTAAAAAAAAGGTATTTTTACTTTTAAATGAAAGTGGGTTAAAGATACTTTTTAAAGTATGATTTAATAAAAAAACACAACATGAAAGTAGTTTTGCTTGCCGGTGGCTTCGGCACAAGAATCAGTGAAGAATCTCAATTTAAGCCAAAACCGATGATTGAGATTGGTGGTATGCCAATATTATGGCACATCATGAAAGAGTATTCTTATTTTGGCCACAATGAGTTCATCATTTGTGCAGGTTATAAACAGGAGTACATCAAGGAATGGTTTTCTAACTATTTCTTGCATCAGAGTGATGTAAGTTTCGACTGGCGTAATGGGGGTAATGAAGTTACCATTCATCATAGTGAATTGGAACCTTGGAAGGTAACTGTTGTTGATACGGGTTATGATACCATGACTGGTGGTCGTATTAAGCGTGTTCAGAAGTATGTGGGTGATGAACCTTTCTTCATGACTTACGGAGATGGTGTCTGTGATGTGGACATCAATAAGCTTTTGGAATTTCACAAGAGTCATGGAAAGATAGCTACTCTTACTGCTGTGAAAATGGCACAGGAAAAGGGTGTGCTTAATATTGGTGGTGATAATGCCGTAAAGTCTTTCAGAGAGAAGAATATCTCGGATGGTGCTCCAATCAACGCTGGTTACATGGTATTAGAACCTGCAATTTTCGATTATCTGAGTGGTGATAACTGTGTGTTTGAGAAAGGTCCATTGGTTAAACTTGTTGAGGAAGGACAACTGATGTCTTATGTTCATGAAGGTTTTTGGCAGTGTATGGACAATGTTCGCGAGCGCGATATGCTTGAGACTTTGCTTAAAGCTAACCAGGCTCCTTGGAAACGTTGGGAGCGTGAAGTACCAATGAAGAACTATTAATAAAGGTATATATGATTGATATTTTTAATAATTTCTATAAAGGAAAGCGAGTTCTTGTAACTGGTCATACTGGTTTCAAAGGAAGCTGGCTTTCTATCTGGCTCCATGAGTTGGGTGCCGAGGTTGTAGGAGTAGGTCTAAACCCATATTCAGAGCGTGACAATTTTGTACTTTCGGGCATCGGTTCTAAGATAAAGGCTGACATCCGTGCTGATATTCGTGACGGAGAGAAGATGAAGCAAATCTTTGCAGAGTATCAGCCAGAGATAGTATTCCACTTGGCTGCGCAGCCATTGGTTCGTCTCTCTTATGAGATTCCTGTAGAGACATACGATGTGAACGTCATGGGAACTATTCATATAATGGAAGCTATCCGTGCTACCAAGAGTGTGAAAGTGGGTGTGATGATTACTACCGATAAGTGCTATGATAACAATGAGCAATTGGAAGGATATGTAGAGACCGACCCATTTGGTGGTTATGATCCATATAGTTCTTCTAAGGGTGCTTGTGAGGTGGCTATTCAGTCATGGAGACGTTCTTTCTTCAATCCTGCTGACTATGGAAAGAAGCACACCGTGAGTCTTGCTTCTGTAAGAGCTGGTAACGTAATAGGTGGTGGTGACTGGGCAAAAGATCGTATTATACCAGACTGTATTCGGGCTTTGGAGACAACCAAGGTGATAGATATCCGTTCTCCAAAGGCTGTTCGTCCATGGGAGCATGTGTTGGAACCATTGTCTGGATATATGCTCTTGGCTCAGAAAATGTGGAATGATCCTACAGGTTACTGCGAAGGATGGAACTTTGGCCCGGAAGCTGACAGCGTATTAACCGTTTGGGAAGTTGCGTCTGCCATCGTTGAGAATTTCGGCTTTGGTGAGTTGAAGGATGTTTCTGATCCGAATGCTCTCCATGAGGCAAATCTTTTGATGCTCAATATCAATAAGGCAAAGACCCGTTTGGGATGGAAGCCAAGACTGAATGCCAAGCTGTGTGCCATGCTCACCTCTGATTGGTATAAGAGATACAAAACAGAAAATGTATATGACCTCTGCGTGGAGGAAATCAATAAATTCATAGGATAATGAAAGCTTTTGTAACTGGTGCAAGTGGTTTTATCGGTTCATATTTAGTAAAAGCACTTGTTGATGATGGTCATGAAGTACTCTGTTTAAAAAGAATTACTTCAAAGTTAGATTCTTTGGATGGATACGAAAAACGTGTAAAATGGGTGAATACTTCTGATAATTGGCAGGAGGCTTTCATTGAGTTCCATCCATATATAGTATTTAACTTAGCCTGGAATGGTGTTGCAGCAGCAGATAGGGTTGTTTGGGAAAAGCAAGTTAGCAATATTGCTATGCAACAAGAACTACTTGATTTAGCACTAAAAACTGGCTGTAAGAAATTCGTAGGTACGGGATCGCAATCAGAATATGGGGATTTTAATGAAAAAATTGATGAGGAATATCCTGTAAACCCTAAAACAGCTTATGCTGCGGTAAAGGCTGCATCTTTAACTATCATGAAAAGCTTTTGCGAAATCAATCATATTGATTGGTATTGGTTTAGGTTGTTTCCTTTGTTCGGTCCTCACGAGGCTGATAAATGGTTAATTCCTTCACTCATAAGAAGTATTTCTAATGATACACACATGGATCTAACACCAGGAGAGCAGAAACTCGCTTATTTATATGTAGGTGAATGTGCCAAAGCTATAGAAATGGCCATTTATGCAGATAATAAGAGTGGTGTTTATAATATCTGTTCAGATAATCCAACTTCGTTAAAAGAGTTGGTAACCAATATTCGTGATAGAATAAATCCTGACTTTAAACTTAATTTTGGTTCCCTTCCTTACAGATATGGTCAATGTATGTACATGGAGGGGGATACAACAAAGTTACGAGATAACATATACAACTTAAATACTTCGGATTTTGAAGTCCAATTGGATAATACCATAAAATATTATTTAAAACGATATGACAATGAAAAATAATGAATTGTTTCAAAAGGCTCAGTCTGCAAGATATTTAGCATTAGAACTTGCGCATAATGCTAATGAGTCTCATTCAGGAGGAGCGATGTCAATGGCAGATGTCTTAATTACGCTTTATGCTAATTATCTAAATAATACTCCCCAAACTCAAAATGAAGTTAATCGTGACCGTTTTATTTTGAGTAAAGGACATTGCTGCTCTTTGTATTATGCAATTTTAGCTGAGATGGGGTTCTTTACCAAGCAAGAACTTTTGGATAACTTTGCAAAAAATGGAACCCATTTCTTTGCTCATGCATCTCACACTCTTCCTGGTGTAGAACTTTCTACAGGAAGTCTTGGTCATGGATTACCTGTTTCTTGTGGCTTGGCTCTTGGTTCTAAGCGTAGCGGTTTAGGTTTTGATGTATATTGTATAGTTGGTGATGGAGAAATGGATGAAGGTAGTAATTGGGAAGCTATTATGATGGCTGCTCATAATAAGCTAGATAATCTTTGTCTCATTATCGATAAGAATCAGATGCAAGCATTGGGTGATACCAAAGATGTGCTATGCTTGGATCCAATGGCAGATAAATTGAAAAGTTTTATGTGGAATGTAGTAGAGATAGATGGACATGATTATGATCAGATTGTCTCTGCTTTTGATAATTTCAAGAACTGCAAAGCTAAGCCAACTGTAATTGTCGCAAATACGGTTAAAGGAAAAGGAGTCAGTTTTATGGAACACAATCTTAAGTTCCACTATAGTGCTCCTACTGATGTTGAATTAATGAAGGCTAAGGAAGAATTATTATGAGAACTAATTTTATAAATCAACTTATTGAAGAAGCTCGCCGCAATGAAAAGATATTTCTCTTAGTTGGCGATTTAGGATATCATGTGATTGAACCATTTGCAGAAGAGTTTCCTGACAGATTTTTAAATGTAGGAATTGCTGAGCAAAATATGGCGGGGATTGCTGCAGGTCTTGCTATGACCGGATATAATGTATATTTCTATTCTATTGGAAATTTCCCAACTATACGTTGCTTGGAACAAATTCGTAACGATATAGCTTATCATCAGGCCAACGTTAAAGTAGTTTCTGTTGGAGCTGGTTATGCTTATGGAAGTTTGGGAGCTACCCATCAGGCAACCGAAGAAATCGGTGCATTACGAGTCTTGCCTAATATGGTTGTCGCAACTCCTGGAGATCCTCTTGAAGCAAGAGCTATTACAAAAATATCTGCTTCATATGATGGTCCAATGTATATACGTTTAGGAAAAGCTGGAGAAAAGACTGTGCATTCTGAGGATAGTATAGATTTAAAAATTGGTGATATCTGTAGTGTAATAACACGTGAAGGAAATCAAACAGCAGTTTTTGCGTGTGGTAATATCTTAGATGCTGCATTGCACCAGATTAACGAAGAAAACTTGAATTATGATCTTTATAGTGTTCCTTTTGTTAAACCTATAAATAAGGAACAACTGATAAACATAGTTAAAACGCATCCAGCTGGCCTTATCACGATAGAAGAACATCAAAAGTCCTGCGGTATGGGATCTGCTATTGTGGAAATTTTGAATGATCTTTATTATGAAGGTAATATAGAAGTCTATCCAAAAGTAAAACGCATTGCAATACCTGATGAGTTTGCTGATGTTGTTGGTACACAAGTGTTTTTGAGAGAGCATGAAGGTCTTAAGCTGTAGTGCTTTCTAATATTTGTTGAATACTAAAATAATTGTTTATGAATTTCGTATTCCATAGCAGTGATTTATTTTCTGCAGTTCTTGTTGTTTCAATGGTTTCTATCATGGAAAATAACAAAAAAGAAGATTCTCTTGTTTTCTATATAATAGAGCATGGTATTACAAAAGAACATCAGCAGAAAATTAAAGATCTTGTTGGTCATTATCCAAATTCTAAAGTTGTTTTTATCCCAATGCCAAACATCAATGAGAAGTTTGGCTTGGGATTGAAACAAATTAAATCAATTTGGCTATTTGATTCTTATTGTAGATTATTCTTGGGAACTTTACTGCCAGATGATGTAGACAGAGTACTTTATTTAGACTGTGATACGCTATGTAATGGTAGTTTGCATGATTTTTATTATCTCAATTTTGGAGATAATTATGCAGCAGGTGTTATAGACTGTTTGTCTGAAGCTTATTATGATTTGTTTGATATGGATAAGACTTCAAGATATTGTAACAGTGGCATGCTGCTTTTTAATATAAAAAAGTGGCGAGAAGATAACATGGAAACCGTTGTTGCTAATTATGTCCGCTCTAAAAATGGATATGTATTTTTCATGGAACAAAGTGTTCTAAATATTCTACTTCAAAATAGAATAGTGATTGTACATCCGAAATACAATACATATACTTTGATGGTGGCTTTTACTCATGATAATCTAAGAAAACTGAGACGTTGTGTAAGATATTATACAGACAGAGATATTGATGAAGCTGTGAATAACCCTATTCTGATACATCTTACTAATGGATTTTTTGTGAAAGGTCGTCCTTGGATTGAAGGTAATGAACATCCGTTCCGTCAGCTTTACATGAGATATAGAGCTATGACTCCTTGGAAAGATGAACCTCTTTTCCCAGACAAAAGCAATCGGAAACAAAAGGCGGTCGTAACGATAGTGAAAATCTTGCCTCAGAATTTGATGTGCTCAATTGTAGGATGGATTTATAACGTTTGGCGGCCAAACCATATTAAAAAGAGCATGGTATGATTCTTTTTGAGTTATTACAAGTCGCTATAAATGTAAAGGATGAAAACTCTCTTATAGTAACTTCTTCGGATTGGAAGAAGTTTTATTCATTCTGCAAAAAACAGGCACTACTTGGTATTGGTTTTTCTGCTTTGGAGAAGATTGGCTCATGTCCAAAGGACTTGATGTTGTCGTGGTATGGAGTTGTATTGCAAATAGAGAAACGAAATATCGAGATGACCAAAGCTTGCAAGGAAGTGAGCGAAATTTTTGGCAATGATGGCTTTGACACTTGCGTTTTAAAGGGGCAAGGTAATCTTCTGAATTATCCAAAAGGAATTCGAAATCGCCGTCAACCTGGTGACATTGATTTATGGGCATCTCCTAAGAAAGGTGGAAATGCTCAGAAGAAGGTGATTGACTATGTGAAAGGAAAAGGAAACCCGCAAGTTGGTCCCAATTATCTTCATATCGATATGTTGTGGAATTCCAATATAGAAGTTGAGGTGCATTATCGTCCACGATTCCTGGTTTCGCCTTATCGTAATTATCTTATTCAGAAATGGTTTGCGAGTAGAAAGGAAGCCTGTATGAGCAATAGGTGCCAGGATGGTTTTTCTGTACCTCCCACATCTGTTAATGTAGTTTATCAAATGAGCCATCTCTTCAGTCATTACTTTGATGAAGGATTGGGTATGAGACAGTTGTTGGACTATTACTTTGTTCTTGAAAAATGGAAGGACGAAAGGAAAGAAGATAATGTGCTGAAGATATTGCAAAGTTTTGGAATTGGAAAATTCTCTGCAGCAATCATGTGGGTATTACAGAAAGTCTTTGCGATGCCTCATGAATATATGATATGTGAGCCTGATGAGAAAGAGGGAAGAATTCTTCTGGATGAGATAATGCAAAGTGGCAACTTTGGACAATATGATACTCGTGGCGTAGATTTAAAGAATGGAGGAACTATCAAACATGGCTTTTGGAAGTTGAAGCGAATAATGCGACTAGTTGGTAGTTATCCAGAAATGGCACTTTGGGAACCGATCTTTAGAGTGTGGCATTATGGATGGAGAAAAATGCACATTATTAAAAAATAAGACTATGACAGATATTGAATTTGAACAAATTTTGCATCGAATGAGCAAAGAAGATTTGGACAAATGGAATAAGATGAAAGGACTGCCTTTTGATTCTTTTGCTATTGCGCTAGCTGGTGAATCAATAGCAAATTTAGCTCCTCCGTTTGATGAGTATGTTAATTATACTGGTAGCTTAATTGATTTCTATAAAGACTTTTTTCAACGATATCTCCAGTGTTTAGAAAATATAGATTCTAATACCTGGGAGTTTGTCAACATTAGTATGAGAGCATACATAAAACATAATGGTGGACCATTGGTCGATTTTGATTTGGTTGAAGAATGTAAAATGCTCATGAATTCAATTACAAAATCGCTAAGTGCATATTTTGATGGGTCTCCAAATATGGCTTATAGGATATTGAAGCATACCTTTGTTAGTAAGAATTTTCATTTATTGATGATTCTTCCTCAAATCCAATACCTAGGGCCTCTTTATCGTGTGCGTAGTGAGCGAAATCTAAGTGCGCAGAAAGAATTGTTTCATACTCCTTTTGAGTTAAGAAACAGTTGTGGTAGTTATCGGTATAGCATCCTAGGATATCCTTCTTTATATTTGGCTGGTAGTATTGAAACTGCATTGGCGGAGAGCCGAATTGTTGATAAACAATATTCTGTGATGCTTTTCAAAAGCAATGAAATTTTGCAATGTATAGATTTGTCACTACCAAGCAGAGAGTTGCTCTTTTGGGAACGATATAGCCTAGTATTGTTTTATCCATTGATTTTTGCATGTGGTTTGAAAGTAAAAGAAGAAAGTAAACCGTTCAAGCCAGAATATGTCATTCCACAATTGTTTTTCCAAGTTGTCAGTGAGTGCTCAAATTTGATGGGCGTATCATATACCTCTACTCGAATGGAGAATCCTGATTATCGTAATGGTAAGCAACGAAACTTTGTGCTGAAGGTTCCTAAAGCAGATAAAGCTAAAGGCCAATCGCTTGAACTAGCAGGAAAGTTTAAATGTACTATGCCAGTAAGTCCATATGACAATGAAAATGCTCTGTCTGTTGAAAGAAGACTAAGAGGAATGGATAAAATTAAACTAATTTTTTTATAGAACATAGGATAAGAATATGAAACAATATGATTATTTGATAGTTGGTTCTGGCTTGTTTGGAGCAACCTTTGCTTATCTTGCTAAAAAACGAGGTAAGAAGTGTTTGGTAATCGATAAGCGTTCTCATTTAGGTGGTAACATCTACTGTGAGAATATCGAGGGAATCAACGTGCATAAGTATGGTGCACATATCTTCCATACCTCTAACAAAAAGGTGTGGAACTTTGTGAACTCTATCGTTGAGTTCAATCGTTATACCAATTCACCAGTAGCAAATTATAAGGGTAAACTTTATAATCTGCCTTTTAATATGAACACCTTCTATCAGATGTGGGGTGTAACTACACCAGAGGAAGCGCAAGCAAAGATTGATGAGCAGAAAGCGGAAGCTGTAGCTCGTATGAAAGCTGATGGCGTAACAGAACCACGTAACTTGGAGGAGCAAGCTCAGATATTGATAGGAAAAGACATTTATGAGAAACTTATCAAGGGATATACTGAGAAGCAATGGGGAAGGAAATGTACAGAACTTCCTGCTTTCATTATCAAGCGCTTGCCAGTTCGTCTTATCTTCGATAATAACTACTTCAATGATAAGTACCAGGGTATTCCTTTGGGTGGATATAATAAGTTGATTGATGGCTTGCTTGAAGGTATCGAGACCAAAACGAATATAGATTTCTTTGAGAATCGTCCTTATTGGGAAGGTATTGCCGACAAGATTGTTTTCACTGGTAAGATAGATGAATTCTATGATTATCAGTTTGGCAAGCTCAACTATCGAACTGTTCGATTTGAGACAGAGGTTATAGACAAACCTAACTATCAAGGTAATGCGGTAGTGAACTATACAGAACGTGAGATTCCTTACACTCGTGTTATTGAGCATAAGCATTTTGAGATGTTTGGTCAAGAGGTTTATGAAACTCCAAAGACTGTTATCTCAAAAGAGTTTTCTACTGAATGGAAGGATGGTATGGAACCATATTATCCAGTGAATGATGAAGTAAACTCTTCATTATATGCTAAGTATAAGGCTTTGGCTGATAAAGAAGATAATGTTATCTTTGGTGGTAGATTGGCGGAATACAAGTACTATGACATGGCTCCTACTGTAGAGAGAGCGATGGAATGGTGGAAGTAAAGTGTTAAGAACATCTGGTCATCAACAACATCCGTCATCGCAAGCCATTGCCAGTATATGGGAAGGGTGAGAACGTGCGCGACTGGTTGTATGTAGTAGATCATGCCCGTGCCATCGATATGATTTTCCATAAGGGCAAGATTGGCGAGACTTACAACATCGTTGGTTTCAACGAGTGGAAGAATATCGATATCATCAAGGTGGTAATCAAGATTGTTGATAGATTGCTCGGCAGAAAGGAAGGCGAGGATATGGATCTCATCACTTATGTAACAGACAGAAAGGGTCACGATATGCATTATGCTATTGACTCTAGAATGCTGCAGAAGGAACTCGGCTGGGAGTCATCTCTCCAGTTTGAGGAGGGTATCGAGGAGACCGTAAAATGGTATCTCGATAACCAGGAATGGATGGATAATGTAACATCGGGTGATTACCAGAAGTATTACGATAATATGTATTCAAACCGATAATAGCTTTTGGAGTAATCGGAACATGTTTTTATTGTAACCGGTGCAAGAGATTTTGTTTTGTATATTGAATCAGGAGTCCTGTATTTGTTTATAACAGCAAATGCAGGACTTTTTTTGTTTTATGGCAATTAAAATGCTGTAAATATATTATTATTTCTTAATTTTTTATGCTTTATGTCGAAGAAAACTGAAAACTAGAAAATATTTTTCTATCTTTGCAGCCTTAATGATATAAAAAAAACAGGTATGAAGAAAATAATAATATCAGGCATCGTTATGGCGGTTGCTACCTTGTCGTGCCTTCCCGTTAAGGGACAGGAAAAGGTGGTTCCTTTTAAATATGGTAATATGGACCACTGGGTAATCAGGAATATCAAAGAATCAGGCATTATCGGAGGAAATCAGAAAAAAGTTTATGCCGTTGGACCTAATATGACTGTCAATGGTAATATTCCTTATAGCAATAAGGGTGGTTCGCCTTGGGGTTCCTCTAATGTCCTGGCACATGTATCGGGCATCTATAAGACGAATAACTCTGTGTTTCGTGATAAACATGGTAGTGGATATTGTGCCAAACTGGTAACCCATATAGAGAAAGTAAAAGTGCTGGGACTCATCAATATCAAGGTTTTGGCTGCCGGTTCTCTCTTTCTGGGTGATGTTCGTGAACCGATAACAAGTACCAAGGATGGTCCTAAAGCCATCAACTGGGGTATACCATTCACCGCACGTCCTAAGGCTTTGCGCTTTGATTATAAGACTTCTTTTCCTAATGCAGCCAATCGTATCAAGCAGAATGGATTTAGCGGAGCCTCTACGGTTGCAGGTCGAGATCATGCTATAGCTGTGCTCTATCTGCAGAAACGGCATGAAGATGCTAAGGGAAATATAACAGCTAAACGTGTGGGTACGATGGTAGTCAGATTCGGAAAGAGTACCGATAGATGGGTGGAAGATGCTACCTATACAATCCATTATGGCGATATCCGCCACATGGCAGGTTATCAGGCTGCTACTATGGGACTGCGATCCACTGACTATGCCCGTAACAGCAAGGGTAAGAGTGTGCCGGTAAAAGAAGTAGGATGGGCGAGTGCTAACGAAAAACCTACTCATCTGATTCTTCAGTTCTCCTCATCCGATGGTGGAGCCTATATCGGAACTCCAGGCAATACCTTGTGGATTGATAATGTAGCATTAGTGTATTAAAATAATAAAATCAACAAAATGAAGCATATTCTGACAATACTTATTATGATGTTGGCATTGGGCAGCTATGCCTCTGAGCTTTCTGTAACCGATAGTATCTCATCTGCAGAGAAGGTGGATACGATGGCTTTACGTGCCGGGAAATCATGGGTGAACCGGATTCTTGACTACTTTAATGATTCCAACAAAAACAAGAAGCATAAGCGTTTCGATTTTAGTGTGATAGGTGGTCCTCATTATGCCTCTGATACCAAGTTTGGATTGGGATTGGTGGCAGCAGGACTATACCGTACTGATCCGAATGACAGTATTCTTCCTCCTTCTAATGTCTCGCTTTATGGTGATGTCAGTTCTGTAGGTTTCTATATGTTGGGTGTCCGTGGTAACCATATTGCTCCTAAAGGAAGATATCGCATCGATTATCACCTTTATTTCTATTCTTTTCCCGCTGATTTTTGGGGAATAGGCTATGAGATGGGCGATAACGATGCCAATAAGAGTGACATGAAGCGTTGGCAGGCTCAGGCTGAAGTTAGCTTCCTGTTTCGTGTAGCAGATAATTTCTATATCGGACCGATGGCGAGTTATGACTATGTAATAGGTAAACATATTGAGCGTCCGGAATTACTGCAAGGCATGGATCAGCATACTTGGAATGTAGGAGCTGGCGTTTCTCTGGTATATGATAACAGAGATAATCTTACGAATCCACATCGTGGTATCTGTTTGAATATCAATCAGATGTTCAGACCTGGATTTATGGGAAATGATTATGCTTTCAGTACGACGGCATTTCGTTTTGATGCCTATCAGCAACTGGGTAAGGGAACGGTTCTTGCCGAGGACATTGGGGCTAACCTCAACTTTGGCAATCCTTCGTGGGGAATGATGGCTGAATTGGGTGGTACTCATTCCATGCGTGGCTATTATGAAGGCCGTTATCGCGATAAGCATTCTCTGGAAGCTACGGTTGAGTTGCGCCAACATGTATGGAAGCGTAATGGCATCGTAGTGTGGGTTGGAGCAGGAACCATCTTCCCGAAATTCTCGGCATTGCGCTCTAAACAGATTTTGCCGAATGCCGGTGTAGGTTATCGCTGGGAATTTAAGAAGAATGTGAATGTACGTCTGGATTATGGATTCGGTAAGTCGGGGCAGTCTGGTTTTCTCTTCAATATCAATGAAGCGTTTTAGTAATAATGCTCTTTATGTAGTTTGATAATGCTCTTTAAAGTGTTAATGAAAAAGTAGAATGAACAGTTTTACGGATATATATAATAAGGTGTCATCGGGAGCATTCCTTTACGGGTATGCTGTGGGAGCATTGTTGTTGCCTAATATAGCTCTGTGCTATACTGAATGTCTGGCTCCTTGGGCTTGTGGTGCCAATGTGTTGCTGCCTTTGGCACTCTACATGTGGTTCTTTTCGTTAACCAGATGCCCGGGTAAGATGATCTGGTGGGCTTTTCTTTTTGTTTTTTTCGCTGCCTTCCAACTGGTATTGCTTTATCTCTTCGGGACGGGAGTGATAGCGGTAGATATGTTTCTGAATCTTGTAACTACCAATCCTGGCGAGGTGAAGGAACTGCTTGATAATCTGTTGCCTGCCGTGGTGGGTGTTTTTGTGGTTTATCTTCCTTTGCTGGTTCTGGCTGTTGTCAATATCAGCAAGAAAGGGATGATAGTGGTTCAACTCCAGCATCGAGTGCGTCGTTGGGCTTTGGAGATAGCTGCTGTCGGTTTATTCTGTCTGCTGGCTTGCTATGTGGCAGTAGATGATTATCGCTTACGCAACCAGCTTTATCCTGTTAACGTTTGCTATAATCTCTATCTTGCTTTCGAGCGTGATGCGGCTTCAGAGAATTACAGGGAGGCAAGCAGAAATTTCAGGTTTGATGCCAGGAGCGAGCACGATGCTGAGGCTCCCGAGGTGTATGTGATGGTGGTGGGAGAGACGGCGAGAGCCCACAATTTCAGTCTCTATGGCTATCCGCGCGATACCAATCCTTTGCTTTCCAAGACTCCTGGAATCATAGCTTTTCCCGATGCTACAACCCAGAGTAATACTACGCATAAAAGTGTTCCTATGCTCCTGTCGGCTGCATCAGCAGAGGATTTCGAACGTCTCTTTCATGAGAAAGGTATCCTGGCAGCTTTCAGGGAGGCGGGATTTCATACCGTATTTATCAGCAATCAGCTGCCTAATCATTCTTTTATTGATTTCCTTGGCGAACAGGCTGATGAACATTACTTCCTGAAGGAAGGTGCTTCTGCAAAAGATAATCATTATGATAGTGATTTGTTGCAGAAGTTGGATGGGATATTGCCTGCGGCAGATGCTTCTTCATCCAAGCAATACCGTTATCGGAAACTCTTCGTGGTACTTCATACTTATGGTTCTCACTTTAATTACCAGGAGCGCTATCCCCGTAATTTCGCTTTCTTTAAACCTGACAGTAAGAGCGAAGCGAAGCCAGAGAACCGGCGTGACCTGCTGAATGCATACGATAATACCATCCGGTATACCGATTATATCCTGCATGGTATCGTAGAACGTCTGCAGAAATGGGAGAAGACTCAGGCAAAGACGGATGGGGTATATAGCCAACCTACATCGGCGATGCTCTATACCAGCGACCATGGAGAGAATATCTTTGATGATGACCGTCGCCTCTTTCTGCACGCCGCCCCGAAGGCATCTGATTATGAACTGCATGTTCCTTTCATCATCTGGACATCAGAAGGTTATGGAAAGCAATATCCGGGAATACTGAAAACTTTGTCTGGTCATCGTACCCAACAGGTACAGACGAGTCTTTCGGCTTTTCATACGATGTTGGGGATAGGAGGCATCCTGACCCGTTATCGCCAGGATAAATATTCTGTGGCAAGTGAGAAGTATCATCCTGTGAAGTTGTTTTATCTGAATGATCATGATGAAGCGATTCCACAGGAAAATGCCAAATATTAGCATCTGATTTTAAGCGTAAACGCGCTCTTTGTGTAAAATACATGAAAAGAGTTTTCGTAAATGTCAATTATTTGCGAAAACTCTTTGTCGTATCTATAATTTGCTGTATCTTTGCACCCGGATTTAGATAATAATAAAAATACAGTTGTTATGGAACCAACTCGAAAAATCGAAAAGGTAGGCATGCGCAACCTCCGTATGGAGGATTATGATCAGCTTGCCAAGTCGTTTAAGCGTATTTACGCAGACTCAGATGTATTCTGGACAAAAGAACAGATTAAGAAACTCATTACTATCTTCCCTGAGGGTCAGGTGGTTATTATCGTTGATGATAAGATTGTGGGCTGTGCGCTCTCTATCATCGTCAATTATAATATGGTGAAGGGCGATCATACCTATGCTCAGGTAACGGGTAATGAAACCTTCAATACTCACGATCCTAATGGAAACATTCTTTACGGCATCGAGGTATTTATCCACCCTGATTATCGTGGTTTGCGCCTGGCTCGCCGTATGTATGAGTATCGCAAGGAACTCTGCGAGAAGCTCAATCTGAAGGCTATCATGTTTGGCGGTCGTATACCAAACTATTACAAGTATGCCGATAAGATGCGCCCTAAGGAGTATATCGAGCATGTAAGAAACCGTGAAATCTATGACCCGGTTCTTACCTTCCAGCTTTCCAATGATTTCCACGTGCGCCGCGTAATCCGCAACTATCTTCCTAGCGATGAGGAGAGCGAACACTGCGCCACCCTCTTGCAGTGGGATAACATCTATTATCAGCCGCCTACGGATTCTTATGTAGACCGCAAGCCAACCGTAAGAATCGGATTGGTACAGTGGCAGATGCGCCCATACGCTTCGGTGGATGACCTCTTTGAACAGGTTGAGTTCTTCGTTGATTCTGTGAGTGATTACAAGAGCGATTTCATTCTCTTCCCTGAGTATTTTAATGCGCCTTTGATGGCTCGTTTCAACGACTTGGGTGAGGCGCAGAGCATCCGAAAGATGGCGCAGTATACCGAAGAAATCCGTGACCGTTTCCGCGAGTTGGCCATCAGTTACAACATCAATATCATCACGGGTAGTATGCCTTATCTTAAGGACGATTCCCTCTATAATGTGGGCTTCCTCTGCCGCAGAGATGGTAGCGTAGACATGTACGAGAAGATTCATGTTACACCAGATGAGCAGAAGTGCTGGGGATTGAGTGGTGGTAGCCATATCCAGACCTTTGATACCGATTGCGGTAAGATTGGTATCGTCATCTGCTATGATGTGGAGTTCCCTGAGTTGTCAAGATTAATGGCTGAGGATGGCATGCAGATTCTCTTCGTTCCATTCATGACCGATACCCAGAATGCTTACTCCCGAGTAAGAGTCTGTGCACAGGCGCGTGCCATCGAGAACGAGTGCTATGTTGCCATTGCGGGTAGTGTGGGCAACCTGCCACGTGTTCACAACATGGATATCCAGTATGCCCAGAGCGCCGTGTTCACCCCTTGCGACTTTGCTTTCCCTAACGATGGCAAGCGTTCAGAGGCAACACCTAATACCGAGATGATTCTCGTATCAGATGTTGACCTGAATCTCTTGAATGAGCTTCATACCTACGGTGCTGTAAGAAATCTTCGCGACCGCCGCAAGGATCTCTACGAATTGAAACAGAAAAAGTAGGGGAAGGGAAGTGAAGAACGAAGAGTGAAGAATTCAATTGTATTGATATATAGATTATATAAAGAATGTATAAGATAGAAATCTCGGAGCGCACGCTCCACTTCAAGCAGCCGGCAGGCACGTCTCGTGGCGTATATACCACGAGACACAGTTATTATCTCACCCTTACATCGGATGAATTGCCGGGAGTAGAGGGAGTGGGAGAGTGTGCTACGCTCCCTGATCTCAGTTGCGATGCCAAACCGGAATATGAGATGACCCTGCGACAGGTTTGTCAGATGGTGGAGCAGATGGGACGCATTCCATACGATATGATTCGTGCTTATCCTAGCATCACCTTCGGTTTGGAAACAGCCTTTGCTTCGTTCTTCGATGCAGCGAAGAAGTTTTTGGAGATTGTTCCTGCTGAAGGAGCATCTTCTTCTTCAGAAATGTTGAAGCAGAAAGGGGTTTCTGTTCCAGCCGGAATGGAGAACCTGACAGATCTTTTCGATTCTCCTTTCGGAAGAGGTGAAGAAGGTATCACAATCAACGGATTGGTGTGGATGGGTACTTACGAGGAAATGCTGGCCCGGTTGGAGGAGAAGCTCCAGGCGGGTTTCCATTGCGTGAAACTGAAGATCGGTGCCATCGATTTTTTCAAGGAACTCGATCTCATCAAGCGCATCCGTGATGTGTATACCAAGGAGCAGGTTGAGTTGCGTGTAGATGCCAATGGTGGCTTTTTGCCGGAGAATGCAATGAGTCAGCTGGAGGCTTTGGCTAAATATGACATTCATTCGATTGAGCAGCCTATCAAGCAGCATCAGTGGACTAAGATGGCCCAGCTCTGTCGCGAAACACCGCTTCCTATCGCCCTAGACGAGGAGTTGATTGGTGTGAATGTCCGGAGTATGAAGCAGGCTTTGCTCGATACGGTCCGTCCTCAGTATATCATCCTCAAGCCTTCACTTCATGGTGGAATCTATGGATGCAACGAGTGGGTAGAACTGGCTAACCAGCGCGGTATCGGCAGCTGGATTACTTCTGCTCTTGAGAGTAATATCGGTCTGAATGCTATTGCTCATTATGCAGCTAAAGTATATGGTCCTAATGTCAAGATGCCGCAAGGCTTGGGCACCGGACAGCTCTTTACTGATAATATACCGATGCCTTTGGAGATTCGTGGTGACAAACTGTTTGTAGTAAAATGACTTTAGAAGAATTCCTTTCAGAATGGAATAACGGTAGCGACCGGATGCTTGTTCATACAAGTGGTTCTACAGGCAAGCCTAAACCGATGTTGGTTGAGAAAAAGCGGATGCTCAACTCGGCCCGCATCACTTGTGATTTCCTGGGATTGAAACCTGGTGATAGCGCCCTGCTCTGTATGTCGCTCGATTATATTGCAGGTAAGATGGTGGTGGTGCGGAGTATAGAGCGCCATCTCCATCTTATTTCAGTTTACCCAAGTGGGCATCCTTTGAAAGATGTAAATGAAGAGATTACCTTCGCTGCGATGGTCCCGATGCAGGTTTATAATACCCTGCAGGTTCCTGAAGAGCGGGCTCGTCTCTGCCGCATCAGGCATCTTATTATCGGTGGTGGAGCCATAGATGAGGCTCTCGAACAGAAACTGAAGGCTCTTCCCGGCGATATTGCCATTTGGAGTACTTACGGAATGACCGAAACGCTCTCGCATATTGCCCTGAGAAGCATTAACGGTGCTGAGGCTAGCGAATGGTACCAGCCTTTCGATAGTGTGAAAATCAGTCAGACCGAGGAAGGATGTCTGGTGATAGATGCTCCGCAGGTCTGTGCAGAGCCCCTGGTAACGAACGATATTGTGGAAATAGAATCCTATATATATAATAAGGTGGAAAAACTCCGTTTTCGCATCAAAGGCAGAAAAGACAATGTGATTTGCAGCGGAGGCATCAAGATTCAGATAGAAGAGGTTGAGGCTCTGTTGAAACCTTATCTCGAAAAAGCTTTCATGATTGTCAAGAAGAAAGACGGGAAGTTTGGAGAAATTGCTGTCCTCTTGACGGAAGATGAGGATATGGAAAAAATAGAGGCGACTGTTCGCCGCCTCTTATCTGATCATAAATATTGGATTCCTAGAGAATACCTTCATGTAAACCAGCTTCCGCTTACCGAAACCGGAAAGCCGAAGCGTGCTATCCTTCTTTAAAGAGATTCTCTGAAGAAAGATTCTTTAGCTGAATTATCCTTCTCTGAAGAAATCGAGTGCTTCCTTGATCTCTTCTGTCGTAGCTGTCTGGTTGATACGGATATCGCCTATGCCACCTAGCATCGTGAAGTTGATGATGCCATTCTGGTTCTTCTTGTCGTGGTGCATCAGTTCGATGAGCTCATCATAGTCATCGCAGGTAATATCCAGTGAACCATAGAATTCCTTGATGAAGTTTACGGTCTGGCGCATCTTCTCAGTAGGGAATCCGGTTTTGGCAACACTCAGATAGAGTTCAGGGATGAGACCGAATGCCACTGCATAACCATGCAGGATAGGCTTGCGCTTCAAAGCCCAACTCTCGAATGCATGACCGAAAGTATGCCCCAGGTTCAGCGCCTTGCGGATGCCCTGCTCGTGCGGATCCTGCTCTACAATGCGCTCCTTTACCTTCACGCTGTCGCCTACCATGCGCTGCAACTGCTTCAAATCAGGCTTGTCGAGGTCGAAACTGACCAGTTCTTCCCACATTGCTTCTGTAGAAATCAGACCATGTTTCAGCATTTCTGCATAGCCCGAACAGATGTTTTCTGCATCGAGCGTCTTCAGGAACTCTGTATCGAGAATAACAAATTTTGAATCATTGAATACACCTACTTCGTTCTTCAGTCCGCCGAAGTTGATGCCTGTCTTTCCACCTACCGATGCATCTACCATAGCCAGCAGGGTGGTAGGGATATTGATAAAGTTGATACCTCTCTTAAAAGTGCTGGCAGCAAAGCCACCCAGGTCGGTTACCATGCCGCCGCCCAGATTAATCATACAGGAGTGGCGTGAAGCTCCTCCCTCCTGCAGTCCTTTCCATACCATCATCAGACTGTCGATGTCTTTATGGCTGTCGGTAGCCGGAATAGTGATGATATGGGCTTCCTTCATGCAGTAAAAACTCTGCAATACAGGCATGCATAGTTCCAATGTCGTAGTATCTGTAAGCACAAAAAGCTTGTCGTGCTCACACTCAGAAAGTGCACTTACCAGTTCGCTTTCCAGTTGGGTTGATATGATTACTCTTTGTTCCATAACATTCTAACGTATTAATTTTCGTGCAAAGATACACTAAAATGGAGACAATACAAAAAAAAAGTTGCTAATTTTGCGTTTTTTATCTCAGAATGCATTAAACCTTGGTGTATTTAACGCGTCAAAACTACCAGATTAACAAAAATGGTTATTAAAATATCATAACGGTTAAGTGAAAATAATGGTCAGGTGGAAATAACGAACAAGTGAATATAATAACAAATTAAAAATAAGAATGAAAAAATCGATTCTGACGATGCTGCTGCTGTTGATGGCAATAGCATCCTTTGCTCAGCAGCGACTGATATCCGGTCAGATTACCGACCGCGATACCAAGGAGGCCATTGAGCAGGTAACTATTCAATTGCTTAAGAGCGACAGCACGTATGTGGCTGGTGCCATCAGTAATGAGAACGGACTCTTTCACGTCACCGCTCCGGCTAATGGCAAGTATCTGCTCAAGATTTCGAGCGTAGGATACAAGTCTACCATGAAGCGTATCCAAATTTTTGATAACAAGGATCTGGCTATGGGTAAGATTGTGCTGGGTGCTGAGGCTATCATGCTGAAAGGCGCAGTGGTAACAGCTATGGCTCAGAAGGTAACTCTGAAGGAGGATACTTTCGTGTACAATTCTTCTGCCTATCGCACACCGGAAGGCTCGGTAGTTGAGGAACTCGTAAAGCGTCTGCCGGGTGCAGAGGTGAGCGATGACGGTACCATCAAGATCAATGGTAAGGAGGTAAAGAAGATTCTCGTAGACGGCAAGGAGTTTATGACCGGTGATACCAAGACTGCCCTGAAGAACCTGCCTACCAGCATCATCGAGAAAATCAAGGCATACGATGAGAAGAGTGATCTCTCTAAGGTAACCGGTATTGATGACGGCGAGGAGCAGACCGTGCTCGACTTCGGTGTCAAGAAGGGTATGAATAAGGGTCTGATTTCCAATATCGACCTGGGCGTGGGCAACAAGAGCCGCTATAACATGCGTGGTATGGGCGGGTATTTCTCTAATAACAGCCGATTCATGCTCTTTGCCAATGCCAATAACACCAGCGACCGTGGTTTCGGAGGCGGTGGCCCCGGTAGAGGTTTCGGAGGTGCTAACGGTTTGAATGCCAGCAAGATGATAGGTGCTAACTATAATTATGAACTGAAAGATAAATTCAAGTTCAATACTTCACTTCGCTGGAATCACAGCGATGGCGATATTTGGAGCCGTCGTTCCAGCGAGAACTTCATGGGTAGCAGCTCTTCGTTCAGCAACAGCTTGACTCAGAATTTCTCCCGCAACAACAGCTGGAACGGCAACATCCGCTTGGAGTGGATGCCAGACTCTATGACCAATATCCTCTTCCGTCCTTCCATCTCCTGGAGTACCAGCGATGGATTGAGTGACAGCCAGTCGGCTTCTTACAACAAGGATCCTTATACCATTACCTCCAAAGACCCTCTTTCTGAGGAAGGTATTGATGAGTTGGAGAAGGCTGAGGCTATGGTGAACAGTCAGTTGACTAACGGAATCACCTATTCTGATAATAACAATATCAGAGGTATGCTGCAGGTGAACCGCAAGTTGGGCAACAAGGGACGTAACATCACCTTCCGTGTGGATGCCAAATACACGGATAATGACAGCAAGAGCATCTCGCTCAACAATGCCAAGCTCTATCTCGTACAGACAGCGGAGGGTAAGGATTCTACTTATCAGACCAACCGCTATAACCTGACTCCTTCGAAGAATTACAGCTATGCGGGCCAGTTGACCTATAGTGAGCCACTCTGGAAGGCTACCTTCCTGCAGTTCAGCTATAAGTTTACTTACAGCTACTCCAAGAGCGACCGCAGCACCTACGATTTCAGCAAGTATGCGATGAATGGCGATCATGAATATCGTAGTTGGGATAGTTATCTGAATCCGTTTGCCGGTCATCTCGAAGATTACAAGGATGATGATCAGAGCCGTTTCTCAGAGTATCGCAACTATAATCACGATATCCAGGTGATGATGCGATTCGTCCGTCAGAAGTACAACCTGAACTTCGGTGTGATGGTTCAGCCACAGCAGTCGAAGTATATCCAGGATTATCAGGGAGTGCATGTAGATACCGTTCGCAATGTGGTGAATGTGAGTCCAACCTTCGATTTCCGTTATCGCTTCTCAAAGATGAGCAACCTGCGTGTGAACTACCGTGGTACCACTTCTCAGCCAAGCATCTCTCAGTTGCTTGATATCACAGATAACAGCGACCCGCTGAACATCTCGAAGGGTAACCCTGGATTGAAGCCATCGTTCACTCAGAACTTCCGATTGTTCTACAACAATTTCGTGCAGAACCATAACAAGGGTGTCATGACCTTCATCAACTTCTCTACCACCAACAATAGCATCAGCAACAAGGTGACCTACGATGAGAAGACTGGTGGTAGAATCACCCGACCTGAGAATATCAATGGCAACTGGAATGTGATGGGAGCCTTTATGTTCAACTGCTCTATCGATAGTGCCGGTGTATGGAACTTGAATACCGACACCTACTTGGGTTACAACAACTACGTGAGTTATCTGAGTCTCGACAAGCAGTCTGATTCCCAGAAGAATACCACCCGCAGTACTACTTGGAGAGAGCGCCTCTCTTTCAGCTATCGCAACAACTGGCTGGAGCTTTCGCTCGATGGAACATTGAATTATAACCATGCTACAAACAAGTTGCAGCCAAACAGCAACCTCAATACCTGGCAGTTCTCTTATGGTCCTAGCATGACGCTTACAGCGCCTTGGGGCACCAGTCTGAACTCAAGCCTCTCTATCAGCAGCCGCCGCGGTTATAGCGACAGCAGCATGAATACGGATGAGTTTGTATGGAATGCGCAGCTCTCTCAGGGCTTCCTGAAGGGCAAGCCTCTTACCATCATGCTGCAGTTCTACGATATCCTCCGCCAGCAGAGCACCTTCTCTCGTGCCATTTCTGCTACATCCCGTACGGATACGGAGTATAATGCCATCAACAGCTATGCGATGCTGCACGTGATTTACCGCCTGAATCTCTTCGGAGGCAAGGATGCCCGTAGGGGTGGACCTGAAGGTCCTGGTGGTCCTGGTGGCCGTCCAAACTTCCATGGCCGTCCTTTCAATGGCGGTTTTGGCGGTGGTCGTCCAGGCGGCAGAATGTTCTAGAAAAGAAAATGAAGTAAGCTTCATTTAAAACGACAGTAAGCCTCACTCCATGTTTACGTGGGGCTTATTTCAAACAGATATGACGAGAAAAAAAGAAATCCCCGTTCTTCGTAATGAAGAACGGGGATTGTTATTTTGTCTTGTCAAGAGTTCTCGATTAGAGAGCGAACTTGTAACCTACAGTAATCTGGATTACGTTGTTGTAACCTTCGTCTGAGTGCTTGAATACCTTTGTACAGCCGATGTTGTAGCGAGCATCGAATACAAAGTTAGAATACTCATAAGAGAGACCTACTGGTACAGAAAGGTCGAATGTCTTAAGAACCTCGTCAGGCATATCATCCTTACCTACCATGAAACCTGGCTGAATACCAGCCTTGAGAGCGAGACCCTGAGCTACATAGTAGTTCAATGTTACAGGTACGTTGATATATCCTGGAGTCCAAGTTACATGGTCTGATTTTGTGCCCTGAGCAGAGTAGAGAGCGCCAACAGCGATACCTACCTTGTCTGTAGCCTGATACTGCAATTCTGCACCTGCAGCGAAACCAGCTTTCCAATCGCCGTCAGCGATAGTAGAAACGTTCAAACCTACCTTAGGCTGAATAGTTGTTGTACCTGCAGCCTGCTGTGCGAAAGCACCTACTGAAGACAGCACCATAGCTGCCATAACAAATAATTTTTTCATAACTCTTTCAATTTATAAATTTAAAACTGTTAATATTCTCGTAGCTTTTGAAATAGTATGTTACTATAAAGCTGAAAATGAGGTAGCCATTTATCATGCCTTTCCATCATCTCTCGGGTGCAAAGATATAATTTTTTACAATAGAGTCCAAACAAATTTATGATTATTTGCTAAAATCGGGCGAAAAAATACGAAATTGTTACCAAATAGAATATTTTTAGAAATATTTTATCCCCCGTTTTCTTGCATTCCAGAACTACATGCCAAAGCTCAGAAATTAAAGAAAAGAGGGTGTGTCATAAGTCTGTGACGCACCCTTTTTTTTTGTGTGTTTCTATATATTCTAGTTGAATCGTAGTCTTTCTTCACAAAGGGAATCTTATTATATTGTATAGAAACTTTACTTTTCTTGTTTTATCGATAACAAAACAGCCCCAAAGCCCACAAAAGGGCATAGTTATCCCTGACGATAAAAAAACAAAATTGAGTTTTATCGT
>ERZ773147.461-NODE-461-length-50091-cov-12.823927_pt1 | contig 50091 bp, 45 predicted proteins | sample MGYA00580851_ERZ773147 | MGnify/ENA primary metagenome ERZ773147 (study PRJEB29015, sample SAMEA2737818) | human gut metagenome | biome: human gut; feature: human-associated habitat; material: faeces | place: China | collected 2012 ... | reverse complement strand
TCGTAAAGGCAGGGGAGAGTGATGTTTTCTATGACGCAGTCCAGCTTCACGTTGCAGAAGAGGGATATCTTTTTGAATATGGACTCCTCGAGAGGCTCATCGCAGCGGAGGACTATTATATTGGGGTTTATGCCCATGCCCTGAAGTTCCTTTACGGAATGCTGGGTGGGCTTGGACTTGTGCTCATCGGAGCCGCGGAGGAAGGGGACGAGGGTAACGTGTATGAACAGGCTGTTCTCCCTGCCTACCTCCAGGGATATCTGCCGCACAGCCTCTATAAAGGGCTGGGACTCTATATCGCCTATGGTGCCGCCTATTTCGGTTATGACCACATCGGCGTCTGTCTGCTTGCCAACACGGTATACGAAATCCTTTATTTCGTTGGTTATGTGGGGTATGACCTGCACTGTGGAACCAAGGAATTCTCCGCGGCGCTCCTTATTCAACACGTTCCAGTATACCTTACCGGTGGTAAGATTGGAATACTTATTCAGATCTTCGTCGATAAAACGCTCGTAGTGACCCAGATCAAGGTCTGTTTCGGCGCCGTCCGCCGTTACATATACCTCGCCGTGCTGATAAGGGCTCATGGTTCCCGGATCCACGTTTATATATGGATCCAGCTTTTGCGCCGCTACCTTGAGACCGCGGTTTTTGAGCAGCCTGCCGAGAGATGCCGCGGTGATGCCCTTGCCAAGGCCGGATACCACGCCGCCGGTAACGAAGATGTATTTAGTCATGGTTGCTGTTCCTCCTCTACTTGTATGTGGAAAGTATGCTTTGGGCTATAGTTATGCGGGTGACGCACCTGTCCATGGCCTGCTTTTCAATGAAGCGGTGCGCCTCCTTTTCCGTCATCTTCAGCTGCTCCATAAGCAGCAGCTTCGCGCGGTTTATTATGCGTATCTCCTCCATCTTTTCCTCTATGGAGGCGGTTTTTTGTTCCATGCGCCGCAGGCGTTCCCTTGTGCCGCAAAGGAGCTGCAGCGATTGGGACACCGTCTGCGAGGAGGCGGGCTTCGGCAGCACCAGCACGCCAAACGGGGATACCCGGCCGTTTATATCCGGATAATGCTCCGCCTTTACCAAAAGAAGAACCCCTGCGCCGCTGTTTTCGCATATGTAGAGGGCAAGGCGGGTGCCGAAATCGTCGGGTAGCGGGGCGTTGATTATGACTATGTCGTATTTGTTTTCGAGAAGGCGCCGCCGGGCACTGGAAACGTCGGATACAGCGGCGACCGGATAAAAGCGGCTCTCCGGGAGCAGCGCCAGCATGGATTCGTTGAATTTGGGAGATGAGGACACCAGCAGCACGCTGTAACGGCGCTCGCTAAATTCCATTTGCGCATCCTCCTTATCCCTGAATAATTAAAGTGCGGTTATTTTGTGTAAAAGTCGATTATAGCTTGAGGCAGACTTGCCGCTATAAAGCTGCTGCGCGCTGCGGCTGACTGCGCCTTTTTAAGAGTGCTGGGCAGCATTGCAAATTTTGCCCTGACATCTTCAGGTGCTGTATAGAGGTTAATGTCCGCCGCCTCGGGCAGCGCCATATCCTGACGAATTCCGTCAAGCCCTGCGTATATTATCAGCGCGAAGGCCAGATAAGGGTTGCAGGCAGGATCGGGAGAGCGCAGCTCTGCCCGGCGGTATTCGCCCTCTGCCGCAGGTATACGTATAAGCTGTGAACGGTTCTCGCTGGACCAGGATATGTACCGGGGAGCCTTATTGCTGCCGAAACGCAGGTAGGAATCCTCGGTGGTGTTTAAAAATACCGTCATATCGGATATGTGTGATAGTATGCCGGCTATCACCTGAGGCAGCGCATCGCCGCCGTCCTCCGACCTGACGGATATATTGATGTGCATGCCGTTGCCGGAGCGGTTTTCGAGGGGCTTTGGCGAAAAGTCGGCGCAAAGTCCGTTGCGGGCGGCGACTGTATTCACGACGCCGCGGAAAGTCACCGCGTTGTCTGCAGAGGTCACGGGGTCGGAGTAGCGGAAGTCTATCTCGTTCTGGCCGGGGCCTTCCTCATGGTGGGCGCTTTCCGGTTTTATGCCCATCTGCTCCAGGGTGAAACATACATCCCGACGGACGTTTTCGCCCTTGTCCTCAGGGGCAATGTCCATATAGCTGGCGTTGTCGTATGGCAGCTTCGTCGGCTCGCCGTTTTCATCCAGCTTAAAAAGATAAAACTCCATCTCGGAGCCGAAGGCGAAGGACACGCCCTGTTCATGAGCGCAATCTACAGCCTTGGCGAGTATGGAGCGGGTATCGGCCTCGAAGGGAGTGCCGTCAGGGTAAGTTATGTGGCAGAACATTCTTATTACCTTGCCCTGCTCTGAAAGCCAGGGCAGGAAGGTTAGGGTGGAGGTGTCCGGGTGCAGGAAAAGGTCGGAATGCACCTCGCCGCCAAAGCCCGCTATGGCTGAGGCGTCGATGGCTATACCGTACCTGAAAGCGCGTCCCAGTTCGTCGGGCAGTATGGCTATGTTTTTCTGCCTGCCGCGGATATCGCAGAAGGCAAGGCGCACGAACTTTACGTCCTCTTCTGCCGCGTACTGCATCACTTCGTCTGCGGTGTAATTCATAAGCCCTCCTTAAAAAGTGAAAAACGCTCATTCATATTGGGACACCTTGTCCTTGGATATGAATGAACGCCTTTGCCCATTAATATCGGAATGTTAGCACAATCCCAGACCCGCGTCAATGCTTTTTTGGCTGTAAGGACAAAATTTTAAATCAGTCTTGACATCTGACGCATATGCGGTATAATGCTTTTTTATAAAGGCAAAGGCGTCTCGGAGAGTGTTTTCCGCGACGCCTTTTTATTATTGTTATTTAAATTTTTAGTATATAAAGGTTTAGAGATGAAAGGAGAAACAGAGCATGAATTCGGTACCGGATTATTTCGGAAGCCTGGTGTTTGACGACAGGGCGATGAAGGCAAAGCTGCCCTTCGGAGTATACGATTCGCTCAGAAAGACAATCGACGAGGGGGCCAATCTGAATACGGATGTTGCCAACGCGGTAGCCGACGCCATGAAGGACTGGGCCGTGGAGCACGGGGCTACACATTTTACCCACTGGTTCCAGCCCCTTACCGGCATAACTGCCGAGAAGCACGACAGCTTTATAGCGCCATCGCCGGACGGCGGCGTCATAATGGAATTTTCCGGCAAAAATCTCATACAGGGCGAGCCTGACGCGTCGAGCTTTCCTTCAGGGGGCCTGCGCGCTACCTTTGAGGCCCGCGGTTATACAGCGTGGGACCCTACCTCATACGCATTCATAAAGGATAAGACACTCTGCATACCAACGGCCTTCTGCTCCTATGGCGGCGAGGCGCTGGATAAAAAGACGCCGCTGCTGCGCTCAATGCAGGCGCTGAATAAGCAGGCCATGCGGATAATGCGGCTCTTCGGCAATACAGACGTCAAATGTGTGCGCACCTGCGTAGGCCCCGAGCAGGAGTATTTCCTCATAGATAAGGATATGTATGAGCAGCGCAAGGATCTGGTATTCTGTGGGCGGACCCTATTCGGAGCAAAACCGCCTAAGGGGCAGGAGCTGGACGACCATTACTTCGGGGCCATAAAGCCCAGAGTGGCCGCCTATATGGCAGAGCTGGATGAGGAGCTGTGGAAGCTTGGCATACTGGCTAAGACAGAGCACAACGAGGTGGCCCCGTCGCAGCACGAGCTTGCGCCAATATATACCACCACGAACATCGCCACCGACCATAACCAGCTTACCATGGAAATAATGCAGAAGGTGGCCTCCAAGCATGGCCTGGTATGCCTGCTGCACGAAAAACCCTTCGCAGGGGTAAACGGAAGCGGCAAGCACAACAACTGGTCCATAGCTACCGATACCGGGGTGAACCTTCTCACCCCGGGCGAAACGCCCCATGAGAACGCTCAGTTCCTGCTGTTCCTCGTAGCCGTCATACAAGCGGTGGACGATTATCAGGATCTGCTCAGACTGTCTGTAGCTACAGCCGGAAATGATCATCGGCTCGGGGCAAATGAGGCGCCGCCCGCCGTGGTCTCCATGTTTTTGGGCGATGAGCTCACGGCGGTACTGGATGCCATAGAGAAGGACGAACCCTATAGTGGAGTGGAAAAGACCGTCATGAAGCTGGGCGTGCATACACTGCCCCGGTTCATACGTGATACAACGGACCGAAACCGTACATCTCCCTTCGCCTTTACGGGCAACAAGTTCGAGTTCCGCATGCTGGGCTCATCCGACAGCATAGCCTGCGCCAACATCATGATAAATGCCGCCGTTGCGGAGTCCCTGAGACAGTATGCCGATAAGCTGGAAGGCGCTGAGAATTTTGAGGGTACATTGCACGACCTTATACGCAGCACTGTAAAGGAGCACAAGCGGATATTGTTCAACGGCAACGGCTATGACGATGAATGGCTGAAGGAGGCGGAAAGCCGCGGACTGTTGAATCTTCGGACTACGCCGGATGCACTGCCTGCCATGCTGGAGAAGAAGAACGTGGATATGCTGATGCGGCACAGGGTTTATTCCCGGGCCGAGATACAGGCGCGCTACGAGATAATTCTGGAGAATTACTGCAAGACTGTCAATATTGAAGCGCTGACCATGGTAGACATGGCGCGCAAGGAGATACTGCCCGCAGTTGCCGCATACGAAAAGGATCTGGCGGATACCCTCGAGGCAAAGCTAAAGATGCTGCCGGAGCTTACAGGAAGGTACGAGAGAAGGACTATAGCAAAGCTTTCCGGGCTTGTGGACGAGATAGATGCTGCGGCGGAGGAGCTTGACAGCGCCGCTATCAGGCTAAAGACCATAAACGACGTTACGGAAGCATCGCACTATATACGAGACGTCATACTGCACAAAATGGCCGAACTCAGGGTAGTGTGCGACGAGGCCGAGATGCTTACGGCTGAGAAGTACTGGCCATTTCCCACATACGAAAGGCTACTGTTCGGAGTAAGGTAGAAACGTAATACAAAAGCAGCGCAGCCAGAGGTATTGATGATTTGGCTAATCGAAAACCCCATGTTCCGCATTGGAGCATGGGGTTTTTGAAAAAAAGCTCGGTGGCCTCTCTGTGCCGGGCATAAAGGCGATTGCATGCCGGAGTATTTGTGAAAGCGTCCGTCAGTTCCGGTCTGCATAACTACAGGTATGCTATATTGAATGTATTTTCCAGCAAGGGCGCACTTTCGCTCCGGATTTACCGCTGATCATTTGCAAAAAAAGTGGCCCATCGGGGTGGACGATGGGCTGATACTGTTATTTTACATAATCCACGTGCAGCAGTTCGTGTGTCCTGTCTTTAAGTATGCCGCTGTACAGTTCCTCCATGAGGGGATTTTCTTCCGAGCGGCGTATGAGACACATTCTGTCGTTTCGGTACAGGGACTCGGAGCGCTGCCTTCGCTCACCGGATTTTGCGAACGGCTGGCCTGCGCCGGATACGCAGCCGCCGGGACATGCCATTACCTCCACCATGTGGTAGCTGACCTCGCCCTCTTCTATGCGGTGGATGAGCTTATCGGTGTTTTCCAGGCCGCTGACTATGGCGATCTTTATCTCCTCGCCGTTATGGGTGATGCTGCACTCCTTGAGGCCTGCTAAATCGCGGACGCCGGAGTTGGCAATGGAACGTATCGCGCCTGCGGATTTGTCATCGGAGATCCTTCTTAGCACCGCTTCGGTAACGCCGCCTGACGCGCCGAATATCAGGCCGGCGCCGCTGCTCATGCCGAAGGGCATACTAACGGCCTCTGGTTCCAGCTCGTCAAAGCGTATGCCGCTTTGACGTATCATCTGGACTATTTCCTGGGAGGTTATTACATAGTCTACGTAGGGAGAGCCGTTCTTGTCCCTGAATTCGTCACGCATGGCCTCGAATTTTTTGGCGGTACAGGGCATTATGGCGACGGATACAACCCGCTTTCCGCAATTGCCGAAGTATTCCTTTATTACGGACCCGAACATCTCCATTGGAGAGCGGCAGGTGGAAATATTTTCCAATATCTCAGGGTGACGGGTTTCCGCAAAGCGTATCCAGGCCGGGCAGCAGGAGGTGTAGAGGGGCAGCTTGCCGCCTGTCTCGAGGCGCTCAAGGAATTCACTGCTCTCTTCAAGCACCGTAAGGTCAGCGCTGGTGGAGGTATCGAACACCTCGTCAAAGCCCATGCGGCGTAGGGCGGCTACAAGCTTGCCCATGGCAAGGTCGCCGTATTTTTCGTTAAAGGTCTTGCTTACACCTGTGCGTACGGCAGGGGCGATCTGAGCGATTACGCGCGTATTACTATCCGCAAGGTCTTCCCATAGCCGCTCGGTGTCCTTTTTTATGACGATAGCGCCGGTGGGGCAGACGGCGGCGCACTGGCCGCAGCCCACGCAGCCGGACTCCGCCATGGGCCTGCCGAAGGCGGGGGAGACTACCATATTCGCGCCGCGGTATGCGAAATCTATGGCGCCCACATGCTGCACCTCATTGCACATTCTTACGCAGTCGCCGCAGAGTATGCATTTGCTGTGATCGATGGAGATACAGGGGGAGGAACAGTCCGGGTCGGGCTTTGTCTGTGCGTTTGGGAAGCGCACCCCGGTTATGTGAAAGCGCTGTGCAAGCTGCTGGAGCTTGCAGTCGCTGCTCTTTTCGCAGGTGGTGCAGTCGCGGCAATGATTTGCAAGCAACAGTTCCAGTATATTCCTGCGATATTTCCTCAGGCGCGATGTGTTGGTGTATATTGTCATTCCGGCCTTGGGAGGGGTGGAGCAGGCGGCGTGTATATTGCCCCTGTCGTCCTCTACCATGCACATGCGGCATGCGCCGTATACGGAAAGCTCGGAGTAGTAGCAGAAGGTGGGCAGCTCGATGCCTGTCCTGCGTATCACTTCGAGAAGGTTCTTTTCCTCGCCGGTAAGCTCGATGGGTATGTTGTCTATGGTCATAAACTTTCCGGTCATGGTTACGCCTCCTTTACAGCGCCGAAGCTGCAGTTTTCTATGCAGGCGCCGCACTTGACACATTTGGCGGCGTCTATGGTGAAAGGCTGCCTTATGACGCCGGATATGGCGTTTACGGGGCAGCTGCGCGCGCACTTGGAGCAGCCTTTACATACCTCGGGATCGATGTATATGCGCCTGAGCTTGGAGCAGTTGTGGGTGGGGCAGTATTTGTCCCGCACGTGTGCAAGGTATTCCTCGCGGAAATTCCTGATGGTGCTTACTACCGGGTTGCCTGCGGTCTTGCCCAGGCCGCAGAGGGCAGTGGAGGATATTGTGTCCGCAAGCTCCAGAAGCAGGTCTATGTCCTCCTCGCGACCGTTGCCCGCGACTATGCGCTCGAGTATCTCCAGCATGCGGCGGGTGCCTTCGCGGCAGGGCACGCACTTGCCGCAGCTTTCGTTCTGAGTGAAGTGCATGAAAAAGCGCGCTACTTCCACCATGCAGGTGCTGTCATCCATTACCACAAGGCCGCCGGAACCTATCATAGCGCCCGCTTTTTTGAGGGAATCGAAGTCAAGAGGCATATCCAGGTGGTCTTCAGCAAATGTAAGGCAGCCGCCGGAGGGCCCGCCTATCTGTACTGCTTTGAACTTCGCACCGCCGCGCATGCCGCCGCCTATGTCGAATATGACTTCCCTTAGGGTGGTGCCCATAGGCACCTCAATAAGGCCGGTATTGCTTATATTGCCGGTGAGGGCGAAGGCCTTGGTGCCGGGGCTGGTAGGGGTGCCGAAGGATCGGAACTACTCGATGCCGTTGTTTATTATGGGAGCTACGTTGGCAAAGGTTTCAACGTTATTCAGCACCGTGGGGCAGTCAAAGAGGCCGTGTTCTACGGTGCGCGGGGGCTTTACGCGTGGCATTCCGCGCTTGCCTTCTATTGAGGCGGTAAGGGCGCTGCCTTCGCCGCAGACAAAGGCGCCTGCGCCGCGGTTTATATGGAGATGGAAGCGCTTTCCGGAGCCGAGGATATTGTCGCCTAAAAGTCCTGCGGAGGTGTCCTGCTCGATGGCCATCTTCAGCCGCTCCACCGCCAATGGGTACTCGGCGCGGACGTATATATAGCCCTCGGTAGCCCCGCAGGCTATACCTGCTATCATCATGCCCTCGATCATTCTGTGGGGGTCGCCTTCCATAACGGAACGGTCCATAAATGCGCCGGGGTCCCCCTCGTCGCCATTGCAGACTATGTATTTTTGTTCCGTCCTCTGACGGGCTACCTGCGCCCATTTTTTGCCCGTAGGATAACCGCCGCCGCCGCGGCCTCGGAGACCTGAATCCTCCATGAGTTTTATCACGGAATCCGGAGTCATATCGAAAAGCACCTTTTCAAAGGCGGAATAGCCGCCGATCGCAAGGTACTCGGGAAGCGAGGTGGCGTCGATATGGCCGCAGTGCTCCAACACGAGACGGGTCTGCTTTTTATAGAATGGTATATCCTCCTGACGGGGATAGCTTACGCCGTCCTTATGATAGCTGAGCCGTTCGACTATCTCGCCGTTCATTACGGTCTTTTCCACTATCTCTTCGCAGTCCTCAAGCTTTACCTTGGTGTAAAGGTAGCCATAGGGTTCTATGCGCACGAGGGGACCCATCTCGCAGAAGCCGTGGCAGCCGCTCTTCTTAAGGCCCACGGTCTTCACATTGCCGCTATCGCAGCCGTCATGACCGTGACTGTGATGCTCATGATCGAGTTCGACTTGACAGTACAGTCCCTTTTCGTCTATAAGCTCCTTGAGCCTGGCGTAAATATCCAGTGAACCGCCTGCGACGCAGCCTGTGCCCGCGCAGACGAGTATCTTTAATGACTGCGAAGAAAAGGCGGCGGAGTATGCCCTCCGTGCTGAGATAAGGTCTATCCTGCTTTTTAGCCTGTACATATGTTAATCCTCCTTATTGCGGAGCCCGGCTATAAGTTCGCTGGCCTTGTCAGGGGTCATGGAAGGGTGCACCGTGTCATTTACGGTAAGCACCGGAGCAAGACCGCATGCGCCGAGACAGCTCACGGTATCCAGAGTGAACATCAGGTCGTCTGTAGTGTGCTTGCTTTCTGATAAGCCCAGTTCATTGCGAAGCCGCTCCAGTATCGGAATGGACTTTCTTACATGGCAGGCGGTGCCGTCGCAAACCTTGATGACGTATTTCCCCTTTGGCTCGAGGGAAAAGTTCTCGTAAAACGTTGCGACGCTGTAAAGCCGCGCCTCGCCTACGTTGAGTCGTTTTGCCATATAGGGGAAAGCCTCCTGCGGCAGATAGTGGTAGTGCTCCTGTACATCCTGAAGGATAGCGATGGTATTCCGCGGCGCGCAGTCGTGCGCTTCCAGTATCCTGTCAAGCAGGGCATAATCAAATCCTGAGCTCATCATACACCTCCGCGATAATGAGAAATTATATGTTATGTCTATGTTTTAACATACATATCATATATATGCAACATAAAGAATTTTACTCGAAACGTGAATCAGATAGAAAAATACAGAAAAAATAATATTTGTTGAAGGAAAAAAGAATTTTCGCTGCAATCAACATGACTAAATGCAGGAAATGAGTCGTTAAAAAATACTGAAAATACTGGATGTTAGATTCGTGATACGAGAATGCAGCTGTAAATTTGCAGGATTTGCGTCATGTATTTTCGCAGGAGAGAATGATATGGATCTTATGAATAACCATGCATATATTAATTTATGAATATATTATAAAAAACTATATAAATATAAGCGCCGCTTTTAGCGGCGCTTCGGCATACATTCTATCAATGCGTTTTCCAGCGTCAGCGTATCGGGCTGCTGCTCGGCTATTTTTAAATAGGCGATATTCGCGAAATTCCTCATGTTTTTGATTATCTCTGCCCTTGAGTAGCGAAGAGCTGCCTCATAAGCTTTTTTTTGCGGATATTTATCGCCGGTGAGCCGCAGGACGCGTTCGCGGTTAAGCCCCTGATCTATATACGTCCGGGCGGTGAGCATGGAGCGGAAGCACTTTTCCATGAATCCGGCAATGCCGAAGGTGCTTTCGCCGTCAGACAGCATCTGGCGGTATGCCCTTATGCCGTCCTGAGCCTTGCCGGCAAGGAGATAGTCCTGCATGTCGAATATGCGTACCTCGAGGCTGCGGGTGACGCAGGCGGATATGGCCTCGCGGGTAAGCTCGTTGCCACGGCCAACGTAGTCTGCAGCCTTTGTAAGCTCGTTGTTCAGGGTGGCGATGTCAGTGCCGGCGAGGCTTACGATGTGTTTTGCCGCGGCTTCTGTTATTGTCACATTGAGCCGCTTGCCCTGCTGATATACCCACTTTGCCGCCTCATAGTCCCTGAATGGAGCAAAATCTACCAGCCGGTTTTCGGCCTTCAGGGCCTTGACTATGCCGAGCTTTTCGTTGGCCTTGCCCCGAATAAAAAATATAAGGAGCGTGTAGTCAGGTATGCCCGGCAGGTATGATGTCAGCTTTCTGGCGTCGCTGTCGGCGGGCAGTGTTTTGCAGACGACGACGCGCCGCTCCCCGAAAAAGGGCAGCGTTTCACAGGCGGAGATAATGTCATCGGCTTCAGCCTTTTCGAGTACCTGCAGATTCAGGTCGCGGGTGGCCTCATCAAGCGATGAGGTAAGGCTTTTAAGGGCGCTTTCCTTTACGAACTCCTCTTCACCGTGCAAGGCATATGCGCCCTTTAGCGAGCCGGTCTTTATGCTCTTGAAAAAAGTCATATAATCCATATGAGCATTATATCATAAATCCAAACTACAGCATACACAGCACAGCCGCAAACAGCGATGCGGCGCATGCGGCGTACTTTTTTGAGGGGGAAACCAGCGGCTGGTCTGATACCGCGAAGCAGGCGAGATACACGAATAAGCATGCAAGCGGCGTTATGGCGGCCTGCTTTACCGCAAATGACACGGAGGATATGGCGTTCGCCGCTTCTGTCATTACGCCTGTGAGAAACATCGGGATAAAAGACAGCGCCTTTGCCGCGGCAGGCATGGCTGCGCCTATGAGGTTCACAGCCATGGCGGAAAGGAATACGAAGGGCACCATGGGAAGTATCAGAGTATTGGCGAACAGACCGAGGACCGGGATCGTGCCGAAATAGTATACGGATAGCGGTAAAGTGCCGAGGGTGCCGCAAACGGACAGCGCTGCCATCTGAGCTATGGGCAGCGGAAGGAAGGATAGCAGCTCCGTTACCGGGCGCATAAGAAGGGATATCATTATCACCGCGCCGAAGGAAAGCTCGAAGCCTATGCTGTACAGCGCGGTCGGGTCCGCAAGGAGTATGACTATGGCGCTGAAGGCGATCCCGGAGGGCATGTCATACCGTCTGCCGGCAGCGGCCGCATATAGGCTGCAAAGGCTCATCACGCTGGCGCGGATAAGAGAGGCAGGGAAGGCGGCGATGGCGCAATAGGAAAACAACACCGCCATAGAAATATAAAACCTCACCTTAGGCCGCGCCCGCCGTGCGAGCCGGTTAAGCGCGCCTACCACGAAGGAAACGTGCAGGCCGGAGAGAGCCAGTATATGGGCAATACCGCAGGAACGGAAGGCGTCGTATACGGAATCCGATATGCCGCCCTTTACGCCCCAGAGCATGGCGTTGAGAAGGGGCGCGTGTTCCCCGAACAGGGAGGCGCACGCAGAGGAAAGCCCGGCGCGCATATGCTCGAAGGGGTACATCAGGTCGTAGGGCAGACTTACAGGGCCGAACAGCGTGCGCAAAAGTCCCGCTGCGCAGCCGAATGCAAACAGTGCGGCGCCCTTGAAGCCAAAGTAGATGCCGAGACCCGAAAAGAGGGGAAAAAGGCACAGGGCCATAATAAGCCCTGTGCCTGAAACGCTGCCGGAGAGGAAGATGCCCACAGCTATGCCCAAGCCAATGCAGACCATGGGCCTGTAATGGAAGATGACGTGCTCCGGCGTCTCCATAATGCCCGGATTAGCCCTTGTAGGCTACGACCTCGATCTCAACAAGGCCGCCGGCGGGGAGCTTGGATACCTGGAAGCAGGAACGGCCGGGGAATTCAGAGCCGAAGTAATCCCCGTAGATCCTGTTCACGGCCGCGAAGTCGTTGAGGTCGACCAGGAATATGGTGGTTTTGAGGATGTCCTTCATGGTAGCTCCCGCGGTCTTGAGAACGTTGTCTATATTGACAAGAGCCTGATGGGCCTGAGCCTCAACGCCTTCCGCGAGCTTGCCTGTAGCGGGATCTATGCCCAGCTGACCGGAGGTGAATATAAAGCCGTTGGCTTCGCAGGCATGGCTGTAGGGGCCGAGGGCGGCGGGGGCGCTATCGCATTTGATGATGTTTTTCATGGGAGTTCTCCTTTTGATTTATGTATTATGTAACGAAAAGTGACCTTTAATTGGTAAAATAATGGTATCACTGACCGATTAGGCCTGTCAACCGTGGACGGCGGCGGTTTTTTTCAGATGCCGGTTCCACATGATAAGGCCGTCTTCGCCGGTATCCATGTAGTACCTCTTGCGCCTGCCTGCCACTTCAAAGCCGAGAGAAGCGTAGAGGTTTTGGGCAACGGTGTTGCTTATTCGCACCTCCAGCGTCATGCTGTCCGCGTGATGCAGCAGAGCAGTGCTGATAAGCTCTAGCATGAGGAGCTTTCCGTAGCCGCGGCCCCGGTATTCGGGATCAACAGCTACATTCGTTATATGGGCCTCACCGAACATTACCCACATGCCTCCGTAGGCTATCACGTGGCCGTCCTCCTCGCCTACACGGTAATGGGCGATGCTGTTGCGCAATTCACCGTAAAGGGAGTTCTCCGACCACGGGGAGCGAAAGCATATCCGTTCCAGCTCTGCTATGCGGGGAACGTCATTTTTCTGCATTGGCCTGAAGGCTATCATTTGTTCCTCTCCTTTGCGAGACGTTCGGCCTGAGAGGGGCGGAGGTAGAGGGGCAGCGCCTCAATAACGGTTTCGCCCCGTATCAGCTTATCGTATGCCGCAAGGCCTATCCTGTCCGCGATTATGTCGTTGCCCTCCGCAAAGCGGGCATTGGGTAAGGCATTGAGTATGCGTTCGCGGTGCATGACGGCTCCGTCGCCTGCCATGAGTATGCCGTCCGGCAGGGTGGACAGCAGATCGTCTATCACCACCGCCATGGGTTCCGGCGAAAATCCCTCGTACTTCACCATGGCATAGCCGTTGCCGTTGCGGCAGTCCAATAGGGCACAGGCGTTATCGATACCGTACAGCAGCCCTTCGAGGGAGCTTGCGGCCGCCACGGGCTTGCCGAAGGCCGCGGCCATTGCGTTGGCTGCGCATATACCTATGCGGACGCCGGTAAACGAGCCGGGACCTGCATCCACGCCGAAGGCGTCCATATCTTCGGGGGTGTAGCCGGCAGTTTGCAATGCCTTTTCGCAGAGGGGCATTATTGTCTCGGAATGTGTTCGGCCATGACCTCCGACCTCCCGGGATAATACCTGGCCGTCCTTTATAACAGCGGCTGAGGCTATGGGGCCGGAGGTGGAAAGGGAAAGCATCAGCATTTTATATTCTCCAGAAGATCTTGGTATTTTTTGCCGTAGGGTATGAATGTGAACGTCCGTGCTTCGGCGCCTGAACCTGTGATGTGCAGCTCCAGCCGCTCACTTGGCAGCGCGCCGGGTACGTTTTCGCACCACTCCATGATTATAACGGCAGGGCGGGAGAGATAGTCGTCAAAGCCTATGGCATAAAGCTCGTCCTCGCTGCTCAGCCTGTATGCGTCAAAGTGAAGCAAGGAAAGCCTGCCGCCGTGCTCACGGACTATGGTGAAGGTAGGGCTCTGTATATTGTCTATGCCCAAACCCTCGGCTACTGCCTTTGTAAAGGTGGTCTTGCCCGAGCCGAGATCGCCGAACAGCGCTATAAACGCTCCGGGGAAAAGCAGCGGCGCTATACTTTTGCCTATGCGGGCCGTGTCCTGCTCGCTTATGTTTTCAAGGGTAAGCTCCATCAATCGAATGTTCCTTTCGCTTTAAGCTCTTCCCGGAAGTCCAGCAGCCTGTCCTGCTCTATGGCCTCGCGTACCTGCTCCATGAGCCTGAGGGAGAAGCGCAGGTTGTGGGTGGTTATGAGCTGTGCCGCAAGTATCTCCTTGCATTTTACAAGGTGGCGTATATATGCCCTGGTGAAGCCGTTTTTGCAGGCATAGCAGTCGCAGCCCTCTTCAATAGGCGTGAAGTCGTGCTCAAAGGAGGCGTTTCGCAGCATTTTTTTGCCGCTTCCCGTGAGCGCAAGGCCGTTTCTCGCTATACGGGTCTGGAGTACGCAGTCGAACATGTCTATGCCGCGTACAGCGCCCTCCACCAGACAGTCGGGGCTGCCCACGCCCATAAGGTAGCGGGGCTTGTTTGCGGGCATATATGGCATCATCTGCTCCAGCATATCGTACATCATTTCCTTGGGCTCGCCCACCGAAAGGCCGCCGATGCCATAGCCCGGCAGGTCGAGGGAAGCGAGAAACTTAGCGCTCTCTATCCTGAGGTCGGCGAACATGCCGCCCTGAACTATGCCGAAGAGCGCCTGATCCGGGCGGGTATGCGCCTTCTTGCAGCGCACGACCCAGCGATGGGTGCGCTCCATTGCAGCTATGGTGTATTCCCGGTCGGAGGGATAAGGGGCGCATTCGTCGAACGCCATGGCGATATCCGCGCCAAGGGCTTCCTCTATCTCCATTACAAGCTCGGGGGTGAAGAAATGCTTACGTCCGTCCAGAAGGGAGCGGAACTCCACGCCGTCCTCTTTTATTTTATTGGCGGAGGCGAGGCTGAACACCTGAAAGCCGCCGCTGTCGGTAAGTATGGGCTTGTCCCACCGCATGAACTCATGCAGACCGCCCGCCTCTTTTATAAGCTCGTGACCGGGCCTCTCAAAGAGGTGATAGGTATTTGAAAGTATTATCATAGAGCCCACTTCCTTGACATCCCGGGGAAGCATGGCCTTTACCGTGGCCTGTGTGCCTACCGGCATATAGCAGGGGGTCTCTATTACTCCGTGCGGGGTATGCAGCCTGCCGCGGCGGGCGCCGGACTGCTTGCAAACGTGCAGAAGCTCGTATTTGAAGTCGAATTTATCTTGCATGTGTAAGCTCCGTTGTCATTTATAGTATAAGCATGGCGTCTCCGAAGGAGAAAAAGCGGTACTTTTCCTCTACGGCATGCTTGTAGACGTCCAGCATTTCTTCCCTTGTGCAGAGGGCGGAAACCAGCATGAGCAGCGTTGATTCGGGCAGGTGAAAGTTGGTTATGAGCTTGTCCACTGCCTTGAATTTGTAACCTGGAGTGATAAATATGTCGGTCCAGCCCTTTTTGGCGTGCACTATTCCCTCGTCGTCCGTAACGCTTTCAAGCGTGCGGCAGGAGGTAGTGCCCACGGCGAATACTCTGCCGCCCCTGGCCCGCGCCTCGTTGATGGCCCTTGCCGCCTCCTCACTGCATTCATAGTACTCCGAGTGCATGTGGTGATCCTCAACGTTGTCCTCGGATACGGGACGGAAGGTGCCGAGACCGACGTGCAGCAGCACGTCAACGATGGTTACTCCCTTTTTGCGTATATCATCCAGAAGCTCGGTAGTGAAGTGCAACCCGGCCGTGGGAGCAGCGGCGGAGCCGTTTTCTTTTGCGTATACCGTCTGATAGCGCTCCTTACCGGCGGTCCTCTCGGTTATATAGGGAGGCAGAGGCATTTCGCCGGCCCGATCCAGTATTTCTTCGAATACTCCATCGTAGTTCAGGCGCACTATTCTGCCCCCGTCCTCGGTGCTATCGAGAATAGTTGCGGAAAGCTCGTCGTTTATCTTGAAGGTGAGCCCGGTCTTTGCTCGCCTTCCGGGGCGGACAAGGCATTCCCAGCGGTTTTCATCGAGGCGGCGGAGCAGCAGAAACTCCATTGCGCCGCCGGTATCCTCCCGATAGGCGTGGAGCCTCGCGGGTATGACCCGGGTGATATTGCGCACCAGAACGTCTCCGGGCCTGAAGTAATCCAGTATGTCGGTAAATACACCGTCCCGTATAGTCTTATTCGCCCTGTCATATACCAGCAGTCTCGATGCGCTGCGGACGGCCGCAGGGGACTGGGCTATCAGCTCTTTGGGCAGGTCGTAGAAAAAGTCGCTTGTTTTCAAGATGTTATCTCTCCTTAGTTCATCGCTTTATTATATTGCAAAGGGCATAACAAAACAAGGGGCTGCCGCTTTATGCGGCGGCCCCGTCCGGCATTATATACCTTACTTCATTTCCTTCTGGAAGTTGCTGTATACGTCCTTGAGCATTTCGATTATGGGGAGGTGGTAGGGGCAGCGGCTCTCGCACATTCCGCATTCAATGCAGACGTTAGGCTCTACGGCCATTCCCTTATAGCGGCCTATGGCCCAGTCCTTCAGACCGTAACGGGTGAGATAGCCGTTGATGGTAAAGCAGAAGGAGATATTTATGCCCATGGTGCAGGGCTGGCAGTAATTGCAGCGGCGGCAGAACTGGTTGCCCAGGGTGTCGCGTATGTTCTGCACTTCCCTGAGCTCCTCCTCCGAGAGGGGAGCAGGATCGCAGGCTGCGGCAACATTCTGCTTTAGCTCGTCCTCGCTTGCCATGCCGGGTATATTGACGGTTATGTCCTTATTGGAGGCTATAAAGCGCATTGCGAGAGGCGCGTTCTCTATAGCGCCGCCGGCCAGCGGCTTCATACAGATAAAGCCCTTGCCCTTTTCGGCGCACTTTCTGATGAGGTCGGCCGCCTGAAGCTCTACGAAGTTGTAGGGGAACATGATAGTCTCCACCCAGTCCATATCAAGGGCCGTCTCAAAGGTGGCTACCTCATGGGCGGTGACGCCTATATGGCCTATCTTGCCCGCCGCCTTTGCTTCCAACAGGGCCTCCAGCGCGCCGCCCTCGCCGGTGACTATCTTCATCTGGGCAGGGGGTGCGTTATGTACCTGATACAGGTCGATATGGTCGGTGCGGAGGTTTTTAAGGCTGGTCTCTATATCCTTTTCCATTGCTTCCTTCGTGCGGGCCATGCTCTTGGTGGCGAGAACGAACTTATCGCGGATACCTTCCATGGCTATGCCGAGGTATTCCTCGCTTACGGTATAGCCGCGGGCGGTGTCTATGTAGTTGATGCCGTACTCCGGGAGCTTGCGTATGAGGGCAGTGGCCTCTTCCTGTGTGATGCGCTGGATCGGTATGCCGCCGAAGCCGAGGCGGGAAACCTTCAAGCCGGTGCTGCCGAGATTAGTGTACTCCATGCTGTTCCTCCTGAATATTATTGCTGCTATTGTCCGATATATAAGGCGGGGAGACTACTGGTCTTCCTCCCAGCCCTTGCATACGTCTATCCAGCCCCTTGAGCGGGAAGCCCTTTCAAGTTCATCGCAGGTGAGCCTGACCGCGCTTGCGGCGCTGCCTGCGGCGGGGAATACGGTATCGAACCGTTTTAGGGAGACGTCAAGATATACGGGGACGCTGTCCGGCACTGCGAAGGGGCATACGCCGCCAACCGCATGGCCGGTGTACTGCAGCGCGTCCTCATGGGTAAGCATGTGGGGCTTTACGCCGAACCGGGCGCGGTATTTTTTGTTGTCCACCTTTGCATCCCCGGCCATGAGCACAAGTATGCAGCCGCATTCTTCGCTCTGGAAGGAGAGGGTCTTGGCTATGCGGGCGGGTATGACTCCCACTGCCTCGGCCGCTTCCGCAACGGTGGCGGTGGAGATGTCGAATTCCATTACCCTGTCCTCAAGGCCGTAGCTCCTGAGGTATTCCCTGACCTTATCGACGGACATATATATTCCTCCAAAAGTTTATTATCAGTATATCGAAATTCCGTACTGACTGCAAATGCTGTCGCAAAGCTGCTCAACATAGGGAGTGTATGCGTCGAGGTTTTCCTTGTTTTCCTTCTGTATGGCGTCCAGAAGCTCCTTGGCGGCAGCCTTGAGGGTATCGTAGCTGCTCTTGTCTATCAGCTCGCGGCAGTTGTTCATTATGCTGTAAGCCTTGCTGTAAGCGATATTGGCCCGGTTGAGCTCATCGGCTATAAGTGCCCGGTGGGCCTCTACCTGCTCTTCTATAAAACTGACGTCATTTTCGGAATCCAGATTTACGCTCTGCCCCCAGACTTCCCTGACTATTTTTTCTATTCGGGATACATACAGGCAGTAGCAGTCACGGCCCAATATATCCATGGCTTTACCCTCCAAAGTATAGCGGGAAAGCTGGCTCATATCCATGCGCAGGGCTACCAGCGCCAGAGAGGATATCTGCTTTATGCTGAGGTTGGTCATTATGTTGGCCTCAACGGCGGAGTAGATGGAGGGTATATTGGCTATCTGGTCGGTATCCTTGAGCTGCTTGAGTATGGCGGTCAGCATGCGCTGCTGCCGGTCTATACGTGCTATATCAGAGGAACCCTTGCGCTGGCGGCAGTAGTCCAGCACGCCCTGCCCGTCCAGATGCTGCATTCCGGGGTGAAGCTCCCGGCCGTTCATCTTTACCTCTATATCCACGTCGTAGTCCACGCCGCCCATGGCGTTTACTACTTCTTTTACTACGTTCATATTGAAGCCGCAGTAGTAGCCTATATTTACTCCCATCAGCTTTTCAACCGTCGCTATGGAGTACTCAAAGCCCTTCTTCTGCGCGCCGCCGCCCTCTGAAAAGGCGTTGTTTATCTTGGAATAGGGGCTGCTGGGGTTGGCTACGTTGCCGTTGGCGTTGTAGATCTTGACATAGCTGTCGCGTGGTATTGAAACCATGCATACGTCGTTGTTTGAGAAGTCGATGGATACAAGTATCATGGTATCCGTGCGGAAGGTCCCCCAATTCTCCCGCTCGGTGCTCTCGTCGATGCCGAGGAGCAGTATATTGGTGCGGTTGGACATGAACTCGGCGTCCGCCTGACCGGAAAGAAGCGACTCCTGATCCGGAGTGGGGGATGGCTGCGCTTCCTCATCGGCAGGAGCGGGAGCGGTTTCCACAGGCGCGGGGGTACCCTCGGGCAGTGTGCTTTCAAAGAGGTTTTCAGGGTTATTTATGTCCGTGTAGAATTTTAACGCAAAAATCGCCGCTATTGCAAGCAGCGCAAGTACTATTACCATAATTATCAGCAGCTTTGAACTGCCCTTCTTTTTTCTCCTGTGCTCCATGGTTCAGTTTTCCTCAAAATTTTATTCATTACATTATACAACAGCATCAGACATAATTCTATAAATAATAAGTTAACTTTATGACTTTTGTAGGGCAAAAGGTTATAATATCATCGGATACTGTAAAAGGAGGATACGCCCACGGAAAAACTGGAAAGGGAATTCTACATTATGGACACGCTGAGCATAGCGCGGGAACTGATAGGCTGCACGCTGGTATCGATCAGCGGCGAAGGCACTACGGCCGGGCGCATAGTCGAGGCGGAGGCGTATCTCGGCAAGGCGGATTCTGCCGCTCACGCCTTCCGGGGCAGAGTGGACGGCCGCACGGAGGTTCTGTACAGACAGGGCGGGTATGCCTATGTATTCCTCATATACGGTATGTATAGCTGTTTTAATGTATCCACAGGTCCTGAGGGCGTTCCGGAGTGTGTGCTGATACGGGCGCTGGAGCCTTTAGAGGGCATCGAGCTGATGCGCTCACGCCGGGGAAGGGAAAAGCTTACCGACCTTTGCAGCGGCCCGGGCAAGCTGTGCCAGGCCATGGGGATAAGCCGGGAACAGTATGGCACAGACCTTACCCGGGACAGGCTTTTTATACTGCCGAAGAAGCCGGACGACGTACCTGAGATAGCCGCCACGCCGCGGATAAACGTAGAATACGCCGCGGAGCATAAAGCAATGCCGTGGCGCTTCGTGGATAAAAACAGCCGATACCTTTCGGTAAAGCTCAAATAAAATGGAACATATAAATTAAAAGTGCTGAAAAAGTGGCTCGATGCCGCTCCTTCAGCACTCATGTTATCATTCCTGCGAAGATTCTGCTGTTACAGCTCTCTGGACTTGTTGGTAGCGGCCTGCACGGCATTTATGGCCGCGGCGCGGAAGCCCATTTCTTCCAATACCTGGCAGCCGGTGATGGTGGTGCCGCCGGGGGAGGATACCATGTCTTTAAGCTGTGCGGGGTGCATGCCCGTTTCAAGTATCATCTTGGCGGTGCCCATTACGGTCTGGGCAGCAAGGCGGTAAGCGGTTGCGCGGGGAAGACCTTCCAGGACGCCGCCATCGCCCAACGCCTCTATGAATTCCGCAACGAAGGCGGGGCCGGAGCCGGAGAGGCCGCAAGCCGTGTCGATGAGGTGCTCGTTCATCCACTCGACGATGCCTATGGAGCCGAAGAGTTTCTCTGCAAAAGCCTTCTCATCGGCGGTGAGGTCGGTCTCGCTGCATAGAGCGAAGGCGCCGGCATTTACGAGGGCGGGGGTATTAGGCATAGTGCGAAGCACACGGATGTTGCCCGCTATCATCTTGCGGAGGCGCTCAACGGTAACGCCGGCCATGATGGAGATGACTGCCTTGCCGTCCATAGTGCTGCCGAAACCTGCAAGGGCGGGGGCCGCATATTGGGGCTTGACGGCCAATACCGCTATGTCGGCGGCGCGGCCCAGCTCCTCGTTGTCCTTGACTATATTGCAGCCAAGGGCAGCGTATTTTTCCTTTATCTTGTCAGACATATCGGATACATATACCTGCTTGGGGTCGAGAACGCCCGCGTTTATAGCGCCGGAGAGTATCGCTCCTCCCATCGCGCCTGCACCCAGAAAACCAATCTTCATAATGATGTCCTCCTGAATATTTTAGTTAATTTAATAATAAACGATAGTGTAAAAAAGCACAATGGGGGGCATAGCCCCCCTAAAGTAGTGCATTTGTTTAGCACCCGCAGCCGTTCTTGGGATACTCGGAGCCGGCGTCGTTGTAGTCGTCGAAGCTCTGCTCGGTACGGTTGATTATCTCGTCCTGAAGCTCCTTGCTCAGGTTGCGGAAATGATCGCTGTAACCTGCAACGCGGACGATGAGGTCTTTGTACTCCTCAGGATTGGCCTGGGCAGCCAGCAGCGTCTTGCGGTCGATGACGTTGAACTGGATATGGTGGCCGTCCATGTTGAAGTAGGCGCGGATAAGGTTTGCAAACTGGTCGAGTCCGGTGTCGCCCGCAAGGACTGAGGGAGTGAACTTCTGGTTGAGCAGCGTGCCGCCCGTGGAAAGCTGATCCATCTTGGCGCAGGAGTTGATAACGCCGGTGGGGCCGTAGATGTCTGCGCCCTTTTCGGGGGATATTCCCTCGGATACAGGCTTGTGCGCAAGGCGGCCGTTGGGGGAGGCGTTCATGACCTCGCCGAAATACACATGGCAGGTGGTGGGCAGCATATTGATGCGGTAGAAGCCGCCCTTGGTGTTGGGCCTGCCGGTCACGCAGTCGCGGTAGTAGGTGAAGATATCCTTCATGATATCGTCCGCATAGTCGTCGTCATTGCCGTATTTGGGCGTCTTGTGCGTAACGAGGTGATAGATGCGGTCATAGCCCTCGAAGTTATGATCCATGGCCTCCACCAGTTCTTCCATGGTGAAGTTGTGGTGATCGAAGCAGTTGTACTTGATGGCGGCCAGGCTGTCGGTTATGGTGCCTATGCCGACGCCCTGAATGTAGTTGGTATTGTACCTTGCGCCGCCCGCGTTGTAGTCCTTGCCCTTCTTTATGCAGTCGTTGGTCAGTATGGAGAGGAAGGGGGCGGGCATGTACTGGGCGAATATCTGCTCGATTACGTTGCTGCCGGCGACCTTGATATCCACGAAGTACTTTATCTGCTTCTTGTAAGCCTCAAAGAACTCCTCATAGCTGTTGAAGTCCTTGGCAAAGCCGGTGTGCAGGCCCAACTGATGGCCGCCCACGTGATCGTAGCCATCGTACAGGGTGAGCTCAAGTATCTTGGGCAGGTTGAAGTAGCCCTGAAGTATGTAGGCCTCGTTGCCGAAGGCGCCGGTCTCTACGCAGCCGGAGGTGCCGCCCATGCGGGCGTCGTCCAAGGACTTGCCGGCGTTCATAAGCTCGGATACTATGGCCTCGGTGTTGTAGAAGGCAGGCTGGCCCCAGCCCTTGCGGGATATCTCGCATGCACGCTTGAGGAACTTGCGGGGGGTCTTGCGGCTTATCTGCACGTTGCTGGAGGGCTGGAGCAGCTTCATTTCGTCCATGCAGTCCAGTATCATGTAGCTGACCTCGTTTACGCCGTCCTTGCCGTCCTCGGTTATGCCGCCGGTGTTGATGTTGGCGAAGTCCGTATAGGTGCTGCTCTCCTTGAGGGTGATGCCGACCTTTGGAGGAGCGGGCTGGTTGTTAAACTTGACCCACAGACACTCCAGAAGCTCCAGCGCGCCGTCCCGGTCAATGCGGTCGTTTTCCACATCATCTACATAGAAGGGATTAAGGTGCTGATCCAGACGGCCAGGAGAGTAAGCGTCCCATGGATTGAGCTCGCTGGTAACGCCTATATGCACGAACCAGTACTGCTGTATTGCCTGCCAGAAGGTCCTGGGCTTATGGGCGGGTACCCAGCGGCAGTTTTCCGCTATCTGAAGGAGCTCTGCTTTGCGCTTCTCGTCGGTCTCCTTCGCGGCCATCTCCTCTGCCAGATCGGCGTAGCGGTTGGCAAGGATTATGATAGCGTCGCAGTCTATGGCCATTGCGTTGAGCTGGCAGCGCTTTTCGTATGCTTCCTTGTCGTTGAGGAAGTCCAGTTTGGCTATGGCGTCCTCGATGTCCTTTTTGTAGTCGAGAAAGCCCTTTTCGAATATTTTGCGGGAGCCTACGGTATGACCGGGGCCGCGCTGCTCCATGAATTCGGTGAATATGCCGGACTCATAGGCCAGCTTCCATTCGGGAGTCATGGCCTCTAATATCTTGTGGCGGGTGCTGCGGTTCTCCCAGTAGGGGATTATAACTTCCTCCTGAAGCTTGAGGTCCTCATCGGTGACGGAGAAGTTGATGAGCTCGCGGTCGTTCATGACGTGCATGTCCTGAAGCGTATGGCAGCACAGCTCCGGGAAGGTGGGGGCGGCCTGAGCGGTGTCGCCCTTTTCGCCCACTATGAGCTCGCCGTCCGCGATCTCTATGGTTTTGTGCTGAAAATAATACTTGAGGGCGGTGGCTCTCATCTCGGGTACGGACATGGAACCGTCATAAAGCTTATAGGCTTCCGTCATGAGTTTTGCGCGCTCCATGTAGATGTGGGGCTGAGTCTCGACGCTCTGCCTGCGCAGCATTCTGACTCTTTCGTTCATTCCGCGTTCTTCCATGGTTTATCCTCCTATTTTTGTATTGCTGTAGCCGTTTTGGTTAAAGAGCTGTACCAGCTCGTTCAGGTGCTGCTTTGAAGGCGGGTTGAAGCCGTAGTCATTCCTTTCCTTGCCCAGCTTCTCCAGCTTATCCTGACCCAGCTCGTGATAGGGCAGCAGGTTTACCTGAAGTACCGGTATGCTGTTGTCGCGAAGAAAGGCTATGACCTTCAGCATATCCTCTTCGGAATCGTTAAGACCGGCTATGAGGGGCATGCGGATATATATCCTTGCGCCAGCCCTGCCAAGCTTTGCAAGATTGTCCAGTATGAGCCTGTTGCTGACGCGGGTGTTTGCTTTGTGCACGTCATCGTCTATGGCCTTTATGTCGTAAAGGAAAACGTCGGCATAGGGCAGTATCTTTTCGTAGTTCTCATATGGCGCGAAGCCGCAGGTGTCGATGTATACGGAATAGCCCTTGCTGTGGAGACGCTTTGCGAGCTCAACGATGTAATCCATATCCTGAGCCATCACCTCGCCGCCGGAGAGAGTGACTCCGCCGCCGGATTCCTCCCAGTACATCTTGTCCTTCTCCAGTGTCTTTATAAGCTCGGGTATGCCGTACGCCCTGCCGGATATTGTGCGTGCCTCGTTGTAGCACTCGTCAACGCATTCGCCGCAGCGGACGCACTTATCGCGGTCAGTGACGGATATGCCGCCGTCATTTATGGATATGGCGTGCTCTGGGCAAAGCTCTGCACACCTTCCGCAGCCGGAGCAGCGGTCCGGGTTGCGCATGGGCTCTGCGGAGAAATCCTGTGTTTCAGGGTTATGGCACCAGCGGCAGGCCATGTTGCAGCCCTTAAAGAACACTGTGGTGCGTATGCCGTCCCCATCGTGTATGGAGTAGCGCTGTATGTTGGTTATCAGTGGCTGTTTCATTTGAATTATCCTCCGAAAAACGGCAGTATTGCAAACGTTGCTTAAAAGCCCGCAATATAATTAGAAAAGTTGCATATCTGCGTTAAATATTATACAATTAAATCTGTCATAATAAAACTGAATGTTTGTAATGCGAGACATTCAAGTATTGAATGAGGTTATGTATGAGCCTGAAAAAATACAAGGCCTTTGTGGAGACCATAGACCTGGGAAGCCTGACAAAGGCGGCCGAGAAGCTGAATTATACCCAGCCCGGCATTAGCCATATGATACTTTCACTTGAAAACGAGTTCGGCTTCCCGTTGCTGATACGGGGTAAAAACGGCGTGACGCCCACCCCGGAGGCGGAGAAGCTCATGGTATTCCTTCGCCAGATAGTCAACGGCGAGGAAAAGCTGAAGGAGGAGGTGAACCGCATACACGGTGCGGACGTGGGAACGATACGCATAGGCTGCTTTTTCAGCCTGTCCATACATCTGCTGCCAAGCATAGTCGCGGAATTCACGGAAAAGTATCCCGGCATAGAATTGCAGCTGTATGTGGGTGAGCATGGGGAAATATGCCGGTGGATGTATCAGGGCAAGATAGACCTTGCTTTCATGTCGCTGCCCGTGCCGGAGGAGTTTCAGTTTACGCCGCTGTTTAATGATACCATATATGCCGTATTGCCTGAAGGCCATCCTTTGGCGGAGAAAAAAACGGTAAAGCCGGCTGAACTTGTGCAGTATCCCTTTATATTGCAGCATCAGGGCTCTGACGAGGACGCAAACCGGGTGCTGAACAGCGAGGGGCTAAAGCCGAACGTCAGATTCCGGGTGCGGGGGGACGAGGCCATACAATCCATGATAGCAAAGGGGCTTGGCGTATCCATAGCGCCGGAGCTGGTGCTCTCCAGAAGGCCGGAGGGAATAGTGCTGAGGCCCTTTGAACCGGAATATCACAGGGTGCTTGGGCTCGCGCTGCCGGAAAACGGCGGGAACGCACCGGCGCTTAAATTATTCATGGATTTCGTAAAAAGCTACTGCGAAAAGGAGAGAACCGGCAGCGGACAATAATATCTGGAAAAAGCGCGGGTTATGTTGTAGAATATCGCAAGGGGCAGAAATAAGAAAAGGACGGAGAATACGTATGAAGGAGAGCGCAAGGGCGAAAAAGCTGCGCATAAAAAACGCGCTGGCGGCGCTGCAGGCGGCATATCCCGACGCCAGGCCCCAGCTGGACTTTACCAACCCCTTTGAGCTGCTGGTGGCTACAATGCTCTCCGCCCAGTGCACGGATAAGCGGGTGAACATGGTTACTGCAAAGCTGTTTCCGGCGCTGGGAACTCCGCAAAAGCTTGCTGACGCCACCGAGGAGGAGGTAATATCTTACATACGCGGCTGCGGCCTGTTCAACACCAAGGCCAGGAACCTCATAGCTGCGGCAAGGATAATACACGAGCAGTACAACGACGAGGTGCCGAAGGACCGGGATGTGCTCATGGGGCTGCCCGGGGTAGGACGTAAGACTGCAAATGTTGTGGTGTCAAATGCCTTCGGTGTGCCGGCAATAGCCGTGGATACCCATGTTTTCAGGGTGTCGAACCGCATAGGCCTTGCGGAAGCAAAGGATGTGGACGAGACGGAAAGGCAGCTCATGGAGAATATACCCAAAGAGGACTGGTCAATGGCCCATCACTGGATAATATACCACGGCAGGCAGATATGCTCGGCGAGAAAGCCCAAATGCGAGGCCTGCTCCGTAAGGGAGTACTGTAAGGCATATTTGGATAACGATATAAGGTAGAGAAAAAATCGAAGGGGAACGGTATGCAGTTCGTAGATAAAGCGAGAATATTTATAAAGGCGGGCGACGGCGGCGACGGCTGCTCCAGCTTCCACCGCGAGAAATATGTGGCTCAGGGCGGCCCGGACGGCGGCGACGGAGGACGGGGAGGAAGCATAGTATTCCTCGCTGACCCAAACATGAACACGCTGCTGGACTTCCGCTTTTCCCGCCACTTCAGGGCGGAGCGGGGAGAGAACGGCAAGGCTAAGATGTCCAGCGGCAAAAACGGTCAGGACGTGATAATAAAGGTACCTGTGGGCACCCTCGTAAGGGAAGTCGAGACGGGCAAGATAGTGGCTGACATGAACAAGCCCAACCGTGAGCGCATAGTTCTCCATGGCGGCAGGGGCGGCAGGGGAAACGCCAGGTTCGCTACGCCCACCCGGCAGGCCCCAAAGTTTGCACAGCCCGGACAGAAGACCGCCGAGCACGAGGTGGAGCTGGAGCTAAAGACCATCGCGGACGTGGGCCTCGTAGGTTTGCCAAACGTGGGCAAGAGCACCATACTTTCCGTGCTAACCAGCGCCAAGCCCAAAATAGCAAACTACCACTTTACCACTCTTACTCCCAACCTTGGCGTTGTGAAACGCTATGGCGAAAGCTTCGTATTGGCGGATATTCCGGGGCTTATAGAGGGAGCGGCGGAGGGCGCCGGTCTGGGCCACGACTTCCTCAGGCACATTGAGCGTACCAGAATGCTGGTTCATGTGGTGGATATGTCCGGCTGCGAGGGAAGGGATCCCATGGAGGACTACAGGCAGATAAACGCCGAGCTTGCCAAATTCAGCGAAAGCCTCGGACGGCTCCCGCAGATAATAGCCGCAAACAAGATGGACATAACCGGAGCTGAGGACAACCTCGAACTTTTCAAAATGGAGCTTGGCGATACAGCCGTCAAGATATTCCCCGTATCCGCGGCGACGGTGTCCGGCTTTGACGCTCTTCTGGATGAGATAGTAAAGACACTGGCCACTCTTCCCAAGCCTCTCGAATACGACGAGGACGAGCTGGTGGAAAGCTATAAGTACGAGCCGGGCTATGAGATAACAGTAGGCGACGACGGAGTATATACCCTTACCGGCGGCACTATAGACTATCTTCTCGACACCACGTATGCCGAGGATGACGAATCCATGCGCCGCTTCCAGCAATTCCTCATAAAAGAGGGAATAATAGACGCCCTGCGCGAAAGGGGCGCCACAGATGACAGCACCATACGCATGGGTGAATGGGAATTCGACTTTATAGAATAAATAATTTTACGGGAGAAAAATAATGATCAGCAGCAAGCAGAGGGCCAACCTCAGATCCATGGCGAATACCCTTGCTCCCATCTTCCAGATAGGCAAGGGCAACATAAACGATAACTTTATAGAGCAGATAGACGGGGCGCTGGAGACGAGGGAGCTCATTAAGATAAGCATACTCGAGACGGCAGACATAACCGCCCGGGAAGCGTCGGATCAGCTTTGCGAAGCCCTGGGCGCCGAGCCGGTACAGTGCATAGGCAGAAAACTGGTGCTGTACAGGCCCAGCAGGGAAAACCAAAAGATAGAAATATAGCTTTACGCCTCGGCGCTTGTCTTGCCAAGCCACCAGGAGGTGGCGCCGAAGCAAAGGCAGGCGGCAGCCATGAGCCTGTAGTACAAGGCGTTATCCACAAAGAAGGAAAGCCCCGTCAGGCAGGCCGCGGCTATTATATAGCCCCTCAGCCGTCCCGCTGCGAATACCGAAGTACGGGCGGCTTTTTTATTTATCCGCTCACGCTCAAATTCCGCAAGTATTGCGGCATCGGCTTCCTGGGCGGAGGGAGACATTTCCTTTAGCTGCTCCTTTGTGAGCAGAGAGCTTAAAGGCGTCAGCGTAAACGTGATATCCGGGCAGGCGGAGGCTGTGGCCTTTGCGCTGCTTTGCAGCGGCCCGCCGTAATATACGGAGACCTTGCTTAGGCCGCGTTTGCGGGCGGCCCGGGCGGCCTTCAGCATATCGTCCGGGGTAGGGCCTTCGGAGCGGTGAACGGAGCATATCAGCCTGTCCGCCTGCTTCCCTTCTTTTGAGATGTGCTCTGCGATGAGCCTGTTGCGCTCATCGTCAGTCATAAGAAGCAGCCTGTCGTTCAGTGCTGCGGCGGATACGCGCCTGCGTTCCGCACGTATGAGCGAATCGAGGCGAAGGCTGTTTATAAGATCCAGCCCTACGGATATGAATCCGGTGGAGGCGAGGCTGAGCATTGCCTTGGCCACGCCATTGGCCACCATGGCTGAAAACCACATATAGCACCCCATGAACACTATGGCGCGCAGTGCTATGTAGTCTACAGTCCTTGAAAAAAGTCCCCTACCGCCGTAAAGCTTCTTTTTTAGGCAGCGTATGAGCTGTTTATTCTGTTTCATCGAAAATACACCTCGCTCTTTGGATTTATTATTCCTGATGGGCGGCTGAACTATACACGATGGCAAGACCGGTGTATAATTCTTTTGGGAAATTTTATTTTGAAAGGTAATCACGCGATGCGTACAGCCATGTTTGGCGGAAGCTTCAATCCGATACACAACGGACACATAAATATAGCCGCAGAGGTACGGGAAAAATACAGCCTCGACAGGGTGCTGTTCATGGTGGCCAACGACCCGCCCCATAAAAAAATCGCGGACGGGGTAAAGGCGGACGTTCGGTATGAGATGACGAGGCTCGCTCTGGAGGACCATGGCGATTTGGAGCCATGCGATCTTGAACTGAAGCGCCAGGGTAAGAGTTATACTGTTGATACGCTGGAAATACTGCACGAGATGTACCCGGAAGACCGAATTTTCTGCATAGTTGGCGCAGACATGCTGCTTAGCATAGACACATGGTACAACGCCCCGGAGCTTTTCAAACGGGCAGAGTTTATAGCGGTGGGCAGGCCGGATTCCGGCGGAGAGGCAGCTATGAACGAAAAGGTAAAGGCACTCGAGGCCGACTATGGTGCGAAGGTATACATTTCCGGGATAGTAGGGCTGGACATATCCTCCACCGCCATACGCGAGAGGGTGGAAGACTGGCGGCCTATTACGGATCTTGTGCCGCTGAAGGTAGCGGAGTACATATATCAGAATGGGTTGTATTTCCCGGAAGATACGGAGAAGATTCGACAAAGGCTTAAGGCCAATCTTAAACCCACCCGCTATGCCCACACCATGCGGGTGATGATGAAATCTATAGAGCTGGCTGACAAATACGATGTGGACAGAAAAAAGGCCGCCCTTGCGGGGCTGCTGCACGACTGCGCCAAGCTGCCGCCCGAAAAACAGTACGAATTGGCAAAGGAGTACGGCCTGGACGTATCAAACATGGCGCAGCCTATAATACACGGCCCCCTCGGCGCGGTAAGGGCAAGGCGGGTATTCGGCATTACGGATAATGATGTACTTTCCGCTATAGGCTGCCACACCACCTGCAAGAGCCACATGATGGCACTTGACAAGATAGTGTACCTTGCGGATAAAATAGAACAGGGAAGGATCTACGACGGCGTGGAGGATATACGCCGCGAGACGGATGAGGATCTGGACCGCGGCATGGTGTGCTGCATAGAGCACGCAATAGACCATGTTGAAAGGGAAAAAAAGGGGAAGATAACCCCTGAGACCTATATCGCACTGAACGAGATAAAGAAAAGCTTGGAGGGCAATAATGACTGACGCTAAAGAACAGGTACTGAAAATATGCGAGATACTATACGACAAAAAGGCGCTTAACATCCGCGCCCTGAACGTTGCGGACAAGACCATAATAGCCGAGTGGTTCGTGGTATGCTCAGGACGCGCTACAACACAGGTGCGCACCCTGTGCGACGAGCTGGAAGATAAGGCAGCTGATATGGGACTTACGGTGCTTCGCAAGGAGGGCTACGGCGAGGCGCGCTGGATAGTGCTGGACTTCGGACATATACTGGTTCACATATTCCACCCGGAGGAGAGGGAGTTCTACAATATGGAGCGCCTTTGGGACGACGACCCCAGTAAGTGCATAAACTTCTCAAAGGAGAAGGGCGAGGACTAAAATACAAAGCATAAAAAATCAGCACGGTAGGATAAACTGCCCCTATTTGTCAGACAGTATGGCGTATTGTCTGAAAATAGGGGATTTTTTATGCTCCAAGGACAGCGCGGCGGCTTTTTTGCGAGCCACAAGGCCGTTTGGAAGCTCATGCGGGAGCTTGGCTTATTCCGGACTTTTTATTGCGCGAAGTTTGTGGTAAAATGTACATGTAAAAATATGCAGTACAGCCTGTTTGATATAATGTGGCTTACCGGAAACGGAGAGTAAAATGGATCTTTCAACACTTAACAAAGAGCAGCGGCAGGCGGTGGATACACTGGACGGTCCGCTGCTTATACTTGCGGGGGCAGGCTCCGGCAAGACCCGTGCGCTGACATATCGCATAGCGAATCTGGTTGATCACGGCGTGTCCCCATGGAACATACTGGCGCTGACATTCACAAATAAGGCGGCCAGAGAGATGCGGGAGCGCACCGAAGCTCTGTTAGGCGGCAGCGTAAAGGACATGTGGGTAGCCACCTTCCATTCCTGCTGCACAAGGATACTCAGGAGCGATATAGATAAGCTGGGCAGGGACCGCAACTTCGTAATATACGACGATGACGATCAGACCTCGCTCATAGCCGCTATAATGAAGCGCCTCGGCGTAAACGACAAGGATATAACCAAGCGGCAGATAAAGGAGCACATAAGCGAGGCGAAGAACAAGTCCACCGAGCCGGAGAAGTTCCTGATGGATAACCCTTATCTGGACGAATCGGTGCTTAAGGTGTTCAGAGAATACCAGCGTAGCCTGAAGGAATACAACGCGCTGGATTTTGACGATCTTCTGGGAAAGACGCTTGAGCTGTTTCAGAGCTGCCCTGAGGTATTGCAAAAGTACCGCAGTAAGTTCAGATATATCCTTGTGGACGAGTATCAGGATACCAACGTAATGCAGTATCATATTGTCGAGCTGCTGGCCCGCGAGCACGGCAATATCTGCGTAGTGGGCGATGACGACCAGAGCATATACGGCTGGCGCGGAGCGGACATACGCAATATACTGGATTTCGAAAAGGATTTCCCCGGCGCAAAGGTAATACGCCTTGAACAGAATTACCGCTCAACATCAAATATACTGGACGCCGCAAACGCCGTAATAGAGAATAATCAGGGCCGCAAGAGCAAGAAGCTCTGGACGGATAACGGCAGGGGAGACAGGATAGAGACCTTCACCGCTGACAGCGAGAGGGACGAGGCCCATTTCGTATGCCGCAAGATAATGGAGGGCGTGCGCAACGGAATGAACTACGGCGATTTCGCAGTGCTGTACCGCATGAATGCCCAGAGCCGTATACCTGAGACTGCCATGGTGAATTACGGCATACCCAACAAGGTCTACGGCGGCCAGCGCTTCTATGAGCGCAAGGAAATAAAGGACATAATGGCGTATCTGCGCCTTATATACAATCCCTTTGACGATATAGCCCTGAAACGCATAATCAACGTGCCAAAGCGCAGCATAGGCGACGCGTCCATAGCCGAGCTTGCCCGCGTGGCAGAGCAGGAGGGCAAGTCCATGCTGGTGGCAGCCCTGACCAGCGAGAACATAGACCCTCGGGCCATGAAGAAGATAAAACCCTTTGCGGACACCATGGGCGAATTCATAGCCCTCAGCCGCACCATGCCACTTTCCGAGTTTACATGGGGCATGATAAGCGCGCTGGAATACGAGACTTACCTCAAGGCCGAGGATAAGAGAGGCGAAGTGGAGTCCCGCATGGATAACCTCCGGGAATTGATAGGCAATATCAAAGAAATTGAGAAGGATCTTTCCGAGGGTGAGGATGCGCTGAGAGCATTTTTGGAAAACGTCTCCCTGGTATCCGACATAGACTCCATGAACGACGGAAACGGCGCGGTGGCCCTTATGACACTGCACAGCGCCAAGGGACTGGAATTTCCGGTAGTATTCATGATAGGCATGGAGGAGAACATATTCCCCACGTCAAGGGCCAGAAACGATATGTCCAACCACGCGATGGAGGAGGAGCGGAGGCTCTGCTACGTTGGTATGACCCGCGCCAAGCAGAAGCTGTATCTTATCAACGCCCGCCAGCGCAATATATTCGGCAACGAGTCCTATAACCGGAAGTCCCGCTTTATCGAGGAAATACCGGCCGAGCTGACCGTATCCGACAACCCGGTAAAGCAGCCGGAGACAAAGGAGCAGACGGAGCACGCGAAGGGGCAGCGCAAGAACTTCCACCGTTATGCTATGGATACCCACGCCCTTGGCGATGGAACGAGGGACGTAAGACCTGCCGCGACGCCTGTATCCAAGACCTTTGAAAAGTATCAAAAGGTACAGCACGACAAATTCGGCGTAGGCACGGTAATGGAGATATCGGGCTCCGGCAGCTCCATGCTGGTGTCAATAGACTTCGGAGCGGCGGGAGTAAAGCGCTTTGCGGCAGCATACGCGCCCATAAAGCCGGTAGAATAATAACAGAAAATAATCTCATCTGAAGGGAAAATGCGGGAATGGAGCAGCGCATAAGGGAGCTTGTGGATAAGCTCAACGAATATTCCAAGGCGTACTATGTACTGGATGCGCCAAAGATAAGCGACAAGGAGTACGACGAGCTGTATGACGAGCTGCTGCGCCTTGAGGAGCAGTCGGGCATCATATTGCCGGACTCTCCCACCCAGCGCGTAGGCGGCGATCCGCTGCCCTGCTTTGAGCCCCATACTCACATACACAGGCTATGGAGCCTTGACAAGGTGCGCACACGGGAGGATCTTATAGACTGGGGCAGAAGGGTGGAGCGGATTGCGGAGTCGCAGCAGCTTCCAAGGGTCAAATACGCCCTTGAATATAAATTCGACGGCCTGACCATAAACCTCACATACGAGAGCGGCAGGCTGATTACCGGCGCGACGCGGGGCAACGGCATCGTAGGCGAGGATATAACCCCACAGATAAAGACCATACGCACGGTGCCGCTCACCATACCCTTCAAGGGCAAGATGGAGGTGCAGGGCGAATGCTATATGAAGCTGTCGGTGCTGGACGAGATAAACAAGACCACCGATGAAAAGCTGAAAAACGCAAGGAACGCTGCGGCGGGAGCGCTGCGCAATCTGGATCCGCGAATTACCGCCAAGCGCAGGCTTGACTGCTACTGCTACAACGTAGGCTATATCGAAGGCAAGAAACTGGAAACCCAGGACGAGATGCTGGGGTTCCTCAGGGAAAACGGCTTCACCGTAAGCGACTATCTGGTGTTCTGCGACGACATTGAGACCGTCTGCGACGAGATAGATAAAGCGGAGGAGTCGCGCCCCCATTTGGACTTCCTGATAGACGGAATGGTGGTCAAGGTCAGGGACTTTGCTACCCGGGAGGCACTGGGCGCCACGGAGAAGTTTCCCCGCTGGGCGATGGCGTTCAAGTTTGCCGCGGAGGAGACCACCACCACCATTAGGGAAATAACCTGGGAGGTGGGACGCACGGGAAAGCTTACGCCCAGAGCAAGCTTTGATCCGGTGGAGCTTGCCGGAGCGACAATACGCCACGCAACGCTCAATAACTTCGACGATATACAGCGCAAAAGGGTCGGCATAGGCTCAAGGGTGTTCATACGCCGAAGCAATGACGTTATCCCGGAGATACTTTCGGCGGTGGAGGGCGACGTGCCGGAGCGGCAGGTGGAAAAGCCAACCGTATGCCCGGCATGCGGGGCGCATGTGGAGCACAGGGGCGTGCACCTCTATTGCACCAACTCCCTTTCCTGTGCGCCGCAGATAGCGGGAAGGCTCGCCCATTACGCCTCCAGGGACGCCATGGATATCGACACCTTCTCGGAAAAGACGGCGGCGCTTTTCGTGGAGGAGCTGAAGCTCAAGAGCATACCGGATCTATACGATCTCGGGCCGCAGGACTACATGGGCCTGCAGGGCTTCGGCGAGCGAAGAATAAACAACCTTATGGCCGCCATTGAGCGCAGCAAGGACTGCACTCTGGGCGCTTTCATATTTGCCATAGGCATACCCAATGTCGGCGCGAAGACGGCAAAGGATCTGGCGCGCCGCTTCGGCACAATAGAGGCGCTGAGAAGCGCCACTGTGGAACAGCTTACAGAAGTGCCTGATGTAGGTGAAATAGTGGCGGGGAGCATTGTTGAGTTCTTTGCGGATCCGTCCATAGCCACCCAGGTGGACAGGCTGCTTGCCCATGGCGTAAAGCCCCGGCCGGAGGAAGTACAGCAGGATAGCCCTATAAGCGGCAAGACCATAGTAGTGACCGGCACGCTGGAAAAACTGGACAGGAGGCAGGCGGAGGCGCTTATTGAATCCCTTGGCGGCAAGGCTGCGGGCAGCGTCAGCAAAAAGACGGATTATGTCCTCGCAGGCGAGAGCGCAGGCAGCAAACTTACAAAGGCGCGAGAGCTGGGGGTAAGGGTGCTGAACGAACAGGAATTTTTTGAACTGATCGGAGAAACAAAAAGATGAAGCTTGGAAAGCTGAGCAACGATAAACTGGATAGTCTGATACTCAGCAAATTCGGACATATGAGGAAAGAAGTAGTCTGTTCCCCCCATGTGGGAGTGGACTGCGCGGCGGTAGACCTTGGGGGCAGGATAGCTGTGCTGTCCACCGACCCAATAACGGCCGCCGATAAGAATATAGGCAGCCTTACGGTACATGTGAGCTGCAACGACGCGGCGGCGGCCGGCGCCGAGCCCATAGGTCTGCTGGTGACGCTCCTTATACCACCACATGGCACGGAAGAGGAGGTAGAGCATATAGCCCAAGAGCTATCCGAGGCTGCGAAGCTTGCGAATATAGAAATAATCGGCGGCCATACCGAGGTAACCGCTTCGGTGACCCGCTATGTCACCTGTGCTGCAGTAATAGCCAGGGCGGGCAAAAACGGCATTATCACTCCCGCCGGCATGAAGGCAGGGCAGGATATAATCATGACCAAGATGGCGGGCATAGAGGGGACGGCAGTTATAGCCTCAGACGCTGCCGGGCGTACCGGGCTGACAGATGCCGAACTGGAGGAAGCACGGGGCTTTATGTCCATGGTAAGCGTAGTCAAAGAGGGACTTTACGCTGCAGAGCACGGCGCCACCGCCATGCACGACATAACCGAAGGCGGCGTGTTCGGCGCCGCGTGGGAGATGGCCGAGGCTTCCGGCTGCGGCATGGTGCTGTATCCCGAAAAGGTGCTTATGCATCCAATAACCAAAAAAATATGCCAGAAGTTCGGCATCGACCCTTACAGGCTGATATCCAGCGGCAGCATGCTTATTGCCTGCGACGACGGCGAAGGCATGGTGAAGGGCCTTGCCGCCATAGGCATACCTGCCGCGGTTATAGGCAAGGCGGTAGAGTCTGGCGTGAGCACCGCTGACGGAACTGAGATATCGGCCCCTGAGGCGGACGAATTATATAAGATTATATAAGGCGTTTCAGAAAATTATTTGTTTGCAGGCAAAAAGGTGCTATAATTAAAAAGTTGCATCATGCCATATTCTTTGTAGGCTTTTCGCCGCAGGAGGTATACATTGGTAAACAGTATGACGGGCTTCGGCCGTGCATGCGTAGAGAAGGACGGCCGTGAGATAACGGTGGAGCTCAAGAGCGTAAACCACAGGTATCTGGATCTTGGGTTCAGAATGCCCAGAGCCATAGGCTTTGTTGAGGACACTATACGCGGGGTGCTGGGCGGCGAGCTAAGCCGCGGACACGTGGATGTGTTCGTATTCTATAAAAACAATCGCGATGACGCGAGACGGGTAAACGTTGATACACACCTCCTCGGCGAGTATCTCAAGGCCGCAAGGGCCGCCGCGGAGGAATTCTCTCTTCGCGACGACGTGGGCCTTTCGGCCGCGCTTAGACTGCCTGACGTTACCGAGATAGTAGAGGCGGACGAGGATCGTGACGCAGTATGCGCCATAACAGCGGAGGCCTGCCGTCTGGCATGTGCCGAGCTCAAGGCCATGCGCGCAAGGGAAGGCGCAAAGCTGTATGACGATCTGTACGGAAAATCCCGCACTGTAGAGGATATAAAGGACAGGATAGCCCGGCGTGCTCCTGAGGTAGTGGAGGAGTACAGGGTAAAGCTTACGGAACGCATAGAGAAGATGCTGGGCGGCGTGGAGGTTGACCGGGCAAGGCTTGCTACCGAGGTTGCGCTGTTTGCGGATAAAGCCGGCATAGATGAGGAGATAGTCCGCCTGACCAGCCACGTGACGCAGTTCAGAGCTATGCTGGACAGCGCTGAGCCGTCAGGCAGAAAGCTGGACTTCATAGTGCAGGAAATGAACCGTGAGTTCAACACGATCGGCTCCAAGGCAAACGATGGCGACATAGTCAATCTCGTTATCGCAGGCAAGGGCGAGGTAGAGAAGATACGCGAACAGATACAGAATATAGAATAGAGGTAATATGTCTGTAAAACTCGTAAACATAGGCTTCGGCAATATAATATCCGCAGGAAGGATAATATCCATAACCTCGCCTGACAGCGCGCCGGCAAAACGCATAATACAGGAGGCCCGTGAAAAGAGCCGTCTGGTGGACGCTTCCCACGGCAGGCGCACCAGGGCGGTAATAGTTATGGACAGCATGCATGTCGTACTCTCCGCCCTCCAGCCTGAAACTGTAGCCGGCAGAATAAACGCTGAAAGCGAAGAGTAAGTATTCAGGGAGAAAACCGATGGATAACGATAAAAAAGGACTTTTGTTTGTGATTTCCGGCCCTTCCGGCGTAGGAAAGGGCACTATCTGCAAAAAGCTGCTGGAGAGGCGGAAGGAGCTTAAGCTTTCCGTATCGGTGACCACCCGTGCGCCGCGTCCCGGCGAGATAGAAGGCGTGAACTACTTTTTCCGCTCAGAAGAACAGTTTCAGGATATGATAGCGCGTGACGAGTTTCTGGAGTACATGTGCGTGTTCGGCAAGAACCACTACGGCACACCCAAAGCTTACGTTGCAGAGCAAAGGGCCCAGGGCAACGACGTAATATTGGAGATAGACGTCAATGGCGCGCTGAACGTCAAAAAGCGCTGCCCCGACGCAGTAATGATATTCATAGCGCCCCCCAGCATGGAGACGCTGAAAAAGCGTCTCGTAGGCCGCGGAACGGAAACGGAAGAGGCGGTAGAGCGCCGCTTTGCCGAGGCCGTGAAGGAGCTGGCCGCAGCGGGCGAGTACGACTATATAGTAGTTAACGACAGCCTGGATAAGGCTGTGAAGGATACGGAGAGCATACTTGTATCCGAAAGGCTGCACGTATCAAACAATCCCAAGCTGATCAACATTCTTAAAGGAGAATAAACCGCTATGATGAACTATCCTCCCCTCAACGAGCTTCAGGCAAAGGCGGGCTGCCGCTATCTGCTTGTTACCACAGTTGCCAAGCGCGCACGCCAGCTTCAGGACGATCCGGAAAAGCTGGACGACCGCAAGCCGGTATCGGTGGCGGTAGACGAACTCTATAACGATAAGCTCGAGATAATCACCCCTGAGGAGTACAGCAAATAATGAAGCATGTGGTAATGGGCGTCACCGGCTCCATAGCCGCCTATAAGGCATGTGATATAATAAGCGCCTTGCGCAAAAGCGGCGTGGACGTCCACGTGATACTGACCCATGCAGGGGCGGAGATAATCACTCCGCTGACACTCGAGACCATAAGCGGCAATCGGGTAGTAAAGGATATGTTCGACAGCGACAGGCATTTTGAGGTCGAGCATATATCGCTTGCCAAGCTTGCGGATCTGTTTCTCGTGGCCCCGGCTACCGCGAATTTCATTGGCAAGATGGCGTCCGGCATAGCGGACGACATGCTGACTACTACGGTGATGGCTACCACCGCTCCCGTGATGATAGCCCCCGCCATGAATACCAATATGTACCTTGGCGCTGCCACGCAGGCCAACATCGAGACTTTGAAGCGGCGCGGCTGTGAGTTCATAGCTCCCGCCACGGGCCATCTGGCCTGCGGGGACGAGGGCATAGGCAAGCTTGCAGCGGTGGAAGATATAGTCCGCGCAGTTCTGGATAAGCTCAACGTAAAGCGGGATCTTGAGGGCAAACGCGTGCTGGTAACTGCGGGCCCCACACGGGAGGCCATAGACCCTGTGCGCTATATTACCAACCACTCATCGGGCAAGATGGGCTACGCCATAGCTGAAGCTGCGGCCGAGAGGGGCGCTGATGTGACCCTCATAAGCGGCCCGGTGAGCCTGGGGACTCCCGGTGGAGTAAAGCGCGTGGATATAGTTTCCTCGGACGAACTCTGCGACAGTGTGATTGAGCGCTTTCCGGGCTGCGATATACTCGTTATGGCAGCGGCCCCGGCTGACTTTACTCCTGCCGAGTTTTCAAGCGAGAAGATCAAAAAGGGCGGAGACAACCTTACGCTTAACCTCAGGGCCACGAGGGACATATTAAAGACCATTGCCCCGCTGAAGTCAAATCAGAAGGTCATGGGCTTTGCGGCGGAAACCCATAATGTAGAAAACAACGCCATTGAAAAGCTCAAGCGTAAAAAGCTGGACTTTATTGCTGCAAACGACGTTACGGCTGAAGGCGCCGGCTTCGGCACTGACACAAACATAATCACGCTGTACGGCGCGGACGGCTCCAGAGAACACAGCGGCATGGTCACAAAGCGCGAGGCTGCTGATTGGCTTCTGGACAGGCTGGTAAAATAAACTGACGATATAATGAGGAGGGCATGCCCTCCTTTTTGCGTATGTCGGTATAAGGGCCTTTGTGGTATAATTTTTAATAAATAAATTTGAGTTTTGAAAGGACGGCAGGATTTGTTCGCACAGGTGATAGTGGACATAGCCAACAGCGGCGTGGACAGGCTCTTTACCTACCGGGCGGAGGATAACATTATCCTCGGCCAACGGGTGCTCGTACCCTTTGGCAGCGGAAACAAACCCATAGAGGGCTATGTGCTGGGAATAAGCGAGAGCTATGAGGGCAATATCGCGCTGAAGAGCATAATACGCCCGCTGGAACCGTACAGCGTGCTGACCCATGAGCAGATACGGCTGGCTTATTGGATAAAGCAGAGCTACAATTGCCTGCTGGTGGACGCGCTGCGCCTTATGATACCTGCGCCGCTCCGGAGAGGAAGGGTAAAGGAGAAGCGGGTGCGCACGGTGAAGCTTGCCGATGGTGTCGATCCCCAGCTCATACGGGCGGGCATGCTGAAAAAGGACGGCAACCCCAAATCACCTAAGCAAAAAGAGGTTTTCGACCTTTTGTCAGAATCAAATGCGGAGATGAGCACGGCAGATATATGTGCCTTTATTCCCGGTGCGTCCTCCGCCATAAAGGCGCTGATAGATAAGGGCTATATAACAGAGGCAGGCCGTGAGACATATCGGGACCCGTATGCCGGACGGATACCGCCCAGGACGATGCCGCTGACCCTTTCAGCGGCGCAGGCTGCCGTATTGGAAAAGATAAGCGCAGCTATGGACAGGCGGGAGGGGACCATGCTCCTTCACGGCGTTACAGGCAGCGGAAAGACTGAGGTATACATGCAGGCCATCGCCAAAGCGCTGGACGAGGGCGGCTCCGCCATAGTGCTGGTGCCGGAAATATCCCTGACCCCACAGGCAATGGACAGATTCCGCGGAAGATTCGGCGAGCAGGTGGCGGTGCTGCACAGCAGGCTGTCGCCGGGCGAGAGATATGATGAATGGCGGCGCATACGCCTGGGCAAGGCAAAGGTAGTGCTCGGGGCAAGGAGCGCGGTGTTTGCCCCGCTTGAGGATATACGGCTGATAGTGGTGGACGAAGAGCACGAGCAATCCTACTCCTCCGAGATGACGCCCCGCTACAGCGCCATAGAGGTGGCCCAGAAACGGTGTAAATTAAACGGCGGAGTACTTCTATTGGGCAGTGCCACACCGTCTGTAACAAGCTATTTTCGGGCAAAACGGGGCAGGTACGCTCTTCTTGAATTGCCGGAGCGCATAAACGACCTGCCGTTGCCCAAGGTGGACATAGTAGATATGCGGCAGGAATTCGCTGCGGGAAATACCGGCATATTCAGCGGACGGCTGTACCATGAGCTGAAAGCCTGCCTCGACAGAAATGAGCAGGCGATACTCTTCATAAACCGCCGTGGGTATTCCACCTTCGTATCCTGCAGGAGCTGCGGTTATGTATTCAAGTGCGACAACTGCGACGTATCCATGACCTATCATAAAATAGATAAGCTTATGAAGTGCCATTACTGCGGACGCACAAAGAATATACCAAAGGTATGCCCGGAATGCGGCAAACCTCACATAAAGTTTTTTGGCGTAGGCACACAGCAGGTGGAGGAGCAGCTTCGCGATAGCTTCCCCGGCGTAAAGTCGCTGCGCATGGATATGGATACTACCCAGACCAGGAACGCCCACTATGATATACTTTCACGTTTTTCCAGGGGAGACGCCCAGGTCCTCATAGGGACGCAGATGGTGGCCAAAGGGCTGGACATGCCAAATGTATCCCTTGTGGGTATAGTTGCCGCCGACGCTTCGCTGCATATACCGGATTATCGAAGCTGCGAGCGGGCGTTTCAGCTTTTTACTCAGGTGGCCGGACGGGCAGGCAGGGCAAACGGCAACGGCAGAGTAGTGATACAGACCTACACTCCTGATCACCCGGCGGTGGTGCTGGCCTCGCGCCACGACTACAAGGGCTTTTATGAATACGAGATAGCCCAGCGGCGTGCTGCGCTGTTTCCGCCGTATGCGCTGTTTGTCAGGGTGCTGTTCATACATGAGGATCAGGCGCCGTTGTGCGAGGCGGAGGAAAGGTTCGCTTTGGGGCTGAAGGACGCTATACTCCAGGCGCTGAAGGCTCAGGGGGCAGACGAAAGGGAACTTCTGTTCATGGTATGGGGAGAAGCTCCCATAAAGCGCATAGACGGAAAGTACCGGCGGCAGATAGTGCTGAAGCTTGCCCGCACAAAGCACACTCCTAAAGCGGTGGACGCTATTTACAGCTATTCAAACGCTCATCGCAGCGAGTATTTTTGTTCGCTGGAGCTCAACCCGGGAGATATGTTTTAAAAAATTGGACGAAAGACTGACATGCAAAATGCTCCTGCTCTTGCGCGATGAGCCCCACGGGGGATATAATAAACTGATATAATTTTGCAGGTATATACATCAGCTTTGGATAAACCGGAGGACGCTATGGCAATAAGACAGATTTTCAAGAACGACGCGGAGTGCCTTTACAAGAAATGCAGGCCGGTGGAAAGGTTCGACAAGAAGCTTTCCGACCTTATAGACGATATGGCGGATACCATGTACGAGGCGGACGGAGTGGGCCTTGCCGCCCCTCAGGTAGGTATATTGCGCAGGGTATTCGTCATAGACTGCGGCGACGGCCTCGTGGAGATGGTAAATCCCGAAATAATCGAAACCTCCGGTGAACAGGGGGGCATGGAGGGCTGCCTGTCATTCCCCGGCAAGCAGGGCTACGTCGTGCGTCCCAACCACGTAAGGGTGCAGGCATACGACCGCAACGGCGATCTGTATGAGTATGAGGGCGAGGAGCTTTTTGCCCGCGCCATACTCCATGAAAATGACCACCTTGACGGGCTTATATATACCCGTCTCGTTACCGATCCGCCGGAGGGCTACAAGGAAGAGGAGCTTGAGTATACAGAGCCAGAGGACGATACGGAGGAAGAAAAATAGATGCGCATAGCCTTTTGCGGGACGCCGGATTTTGCGGTACCGTCCCTTCAGATGCTCATAGACGAAGGGCATGAGCTTGCACTCTTTACAAATCCGGACAAGCCCAAGGGCAGGAAGGGGGAGCTTACTCCGCCCCCTACAAAGGTGCTTGCCGAGAAGCACGGCATACCCGTATACCAGTTTGAAAAGATACGCCGCCCCGAGGGAGTTGAAGCGCTCAGGGCATTTGCGCCGGATCTTATGGTGACGGCCGCGTTCGGACAGATACTTTCGGCCGAGAACCTTAGTATACCCAAGTATGGCTGCATAAACGTGCACGGGAGCCTGCTGCCTAAGTACAGAGGCGCCGCGCCTATACAGTGGAGCATAATGGAGGGCGAAAAGATAACCGGAGTTACCACAATGCTTACGGATGTGGGTCTGGATACCGGCGATATGCTGCTCAGGCGCGAAGTTGAGATAGGCGAAAACGAGACCGCAGGCGAGCTCTTCGACAGGCTTGCGGCAATAGGCGCTGAGCTTCTCAAAGAGACTATCGAATGCCTTGAAAAGGGCGAGCTAAAGCCCATAAAGCAGGACGAAGCAGCCGCCACCAAATGCGGCATGATAAAAAAAGAGGACGGCAGGATCGACTTCAACAGGCCGGCCCAGAGGATACACGATCAGGTCAGGGGAATGAACCTATGGCCTGTTGCCTTTGCAATGCTGGATGGTCAGCCCGTCAAAATATGGGCCACCCGCATGACTGAGCAGCAGGGAGGCGGAAAGACAGGCGAATGTGTGATAGCCGATCCAAAGAAGGGCCTTTTTGTGCGCACGGCCGATAAGCTTATAGAGATAAAAGAGATACAGTTTCCCGGCGCCAAGCGCATGGAGGCAAAGGCCGCGCTGTTGGGCCATCAACTGCTTGGCAAGGTGTTTGAATAATGAGTATAAGACGCACCGCCCTTGAGACGCTTACAGAGATAACCGAAAAGGGGGCATACGCCAACCTTACATTGAAGGAAGCGCTGCGCGGACTGGAGGAGCGGGACGCAAAATGGGTGAGCGCGGCTGTGTACACCACGCTTGATCACCTGCTATACATCGACCACGTGATAGCCGCCTATACAAAGGGCAGCATAAAGCCTCAGATACGCGGCATACTGCGCCTCGGAGTATGTCAGGTTCTGTATATGGGGGTGCCGGACAGCGCCGCGTGCAACGAGAGCGTGAAGCTGGCGAAGGAGATAGGCAAGGGCCCATTGTCCGGCTTTGTAAACGGAGTGATGCGCAATATCTGCCGCAATAAGGATAATCCGCCGCCTCTGCCCGGAGAGCCGGTAAAGCGGCTGTCAATACAGTACAGCTATCCGGAATACCTGGTAAAGGAGTATATGGGCCAGTACGGCGCGGGCTTTACCGAAGCCATGCTTTCCGCAATGAGCGATCCCGGCTGCATGACTGTCAGGGCGCAGTACCCATACACCTCAGAGCAGCTTGAAAAAGCGTTGGAGGAGCGGAGTATAGGGTTTTCCCGAGGGAGGATAGTCGAGGATGCTTTCAAGCTGGAAAAGGGCTTTGACGTTACAAAAGAGCCCCTGTTTACGGAGGGCAGGATAACCGTACAGAGCGAAAGCGCGATGCTGGTATGCAGAGCGCTTGGGCCTAAAGAGGGAATGCACATACTTGACGTGTGCGCGGCGCCGGGCGGCAAATCGGCGTATATGGCAAGTCTCACCCAAGGCGGCGCCGTTATAGATTCATGGGAGCTGCACACCCACCGGGCGGAGCTGATGAAAAGAACCTTTGAGCGTCTCGGCGTAACGGCAAATGTGAAAGTCATGGACGGCACAGTGCGGCACCCCGAGCTTTACGGCAAATACGACGCGGTATTGATAGACGCGCCCTGCTCCGGTCTGGGCGTCCCGGGCAAGCCTGACGCACGTTATGCGAAGACAGATGCAATAATAGACGAGATAGCAGGTATACAGAAAAAGCTTCTGGATGCCTGTGCGGATTATGTAAAGCCCGGCGGTGTGCTGATATATGCAACATGCACGATTTCCAAGCGGGAAAACGAGGAGCAGGCAAAGGCATTTATGGAGCGGAACGGCTGCTTTGAAAAAGGGGAGCTTTCCGGTTGCCTGCCAAAGGATATGTGGAAAAGGCTTTACGAAGGCTTTATGCTGCAATTGTTCCCTCATACCGACGGAACAGAGGGATTCTTTTTAGCGAAGATGATAAGGAGATAGCATGTGCGGACTTACATCGATGTCAATATCCGAGCTTGCCGGGCTAATGGAAGAGCTTGGGCAGCTCAAATTTCGCGCAAGGCAGGTATTTGAATGGATATCCAGGGGCAAAAGGCCTCAGGAAATGACCAATCTGCCAAAGGAGCTCAGGGATAAGCTGGACACGCTCCATTACGGCGGCGCAAGCATATATGATAAAAGGGTGTCGGCTAAGGACGGTACTGTAAAGTACCTGTTTCAGCTTGAGGACGGCAATATAGTCGAGGGCGTGCTTATGAGCTATCACTACGGCAACACCATGTGCATATCCACTCAGGTGGGCTGCCGCATGGGCTGCGCGTTCTGCGCTTCCACGCTCGAAGGCTGTATACGCAATCTTGAGGCGGGGGAGATGCTCAGCTTTATCGCCTGCGCCGAAAAGGACGTACCCCATGGGGACGACAAAAAGCGCACCGTCACAAATATAGTGCTCATGGGCAGCGGAGAGCCGCTGGATAACTACGATGAGGTAGTGAAATTTCTGCGCCTCGTGTCCGCGCCGGAGGGAATGAACATAAGCCCGAGAAATATCTCTATATCCACCTGCGGCCTGGTGCCGCAGCTTATGCGCTTCACGAAGGAAGCGCCCCACGTTACCCTGTCGGTATCCCTTCATGCGCCAAACGACGAGACGCGGGATAAGATAATGCCTATAAACCGCAGGTACAGGATGGCGGAGCTTCTGAACGCGGCAAAATACTATGCCGAGGAGACGGGCAGGAGGGTCATATTCGAATATGCGCTGATAAAAGACGTGAATTCCTCAGAGAGGGACGCAAAAGAGCTTGCCTCACGCCTCAAGGGGATAAACTGCCATGTGAACCTTATACCTTTGAACCATGTTGAAGAACGCCATCTCACGGGTGTGACCCGCAGGGACGCGGAGCAGTTTGCCAGCTGGCTTCAGGGCTACGGCACTTCCGCCACGGTGCGCCGGGAGATGGGCAGCGATATAGACGGCGCCTGCGGACAGCTCAGGCGCAAGACACTGCAACGAGAAAGGAAAGCGGCAAAGGAGAGATAAAGCATGAAATACTGTGCCTTATCTGAGAAGGGAAAGCGGGAGCATAACGAGGATAGCTTCTTTATACCCAAACACAGCGAGGTGGCCCTTGCTGCCGTAGCTGACGGCATGGGAGGCCATAAGGCTGGCAGCACTGCCAGTTCGCTTGCCCTTGACGTTATGGTAAAGGATATATGTCGCGGGGGCGAAAGAAGCCCGGAGAAGCTTATCGGCCGCGCTATAGACGCTGCCAACGCCGCCGTGTTCGACCTTTCAAAGAGCAGCGATGACTGCCGGGGTATGGGAACCACGCTTGTACTTGCCATGCCCTTCAAGACATATTATGTGGCAGCAAATGTGGGGGACAGCAGGCTGTATCACTATTCAGAGGGCGTTTTGCGGCAGATAAGCCGCGATCATTCGTATGTCGCTGAGCTTGTAGAGGCTGGGTACATCACCAGGGAGCAGGCCGCCGTACACCCCAGACGAAACGTCATAACACGCGCTATAGGCACATCGCCCAGAGAAAGGGCGGATATCTTCAGCGAGAGCTGGAAGGCGGGGGATATCCTCATGCTTTGCACCGACGGCCTTTCAGGCACGCTGAGCGACGAGGATATGTGCAGGATACTTAAAGAAGAAACCGAGCTTGACGCGGCCTGCGAAAGGCTGGTAATGGAGGCCGCCTACGGCGGCTCCACCGACAATATCAGCGCAGTGCTGATTCTCAACGAGGAGGAATGATGGTAGGAGCGGTAATCGCCGGAAAGTACCGGATAGAAAGCCTGATAGGCTCCGGCGGCATGGCAAACGTATATAAGGCCTACGACGAACAGGAGGGCCGCACTGTAGCCATAAAGATGCTCAAGGCGGAGCACAGGGAGGATACGGAATTCCTGCGCCGTTTCGAGCGGGAGGCAAAGGCAGTCATAACGCTGTCCCATCCAAACATAGTTCAGTCATACGATGTGGGCGTGGACGAAAAGGGCGTGAGCTTTATAGTTCTCGAGTACGTACACGGACAGACCTTGAAGGAATATATAAAGTCCAAGACGTATCTCAGCCCAAAGGAAGCGGTAGACATAGCCGCAAAGGTGCTGGACGCGCTGGGCCATGCTCACGAAATGGGGATAATCCACCGTGACGTAAAGCCCCAGAACGTCATAATATCAGACAATGGGCTGGTCAAGCTCACGGACTTCGGCATAGCCAGGGACGCTACATCGACCACGCGTACCTTTGCTGGTACAAACGTCATAGGATCAGCTCATTATATCTCCCCGGAGCAGGCGAAGGGTGAAGAGGTGACGGCAGAAAGCGACATATACTCCTGTGCCATAATGATATACGAGATGCTGACGGGAACGGTACCCTTTGCGGGCGAAAACACCGTCGCCATAGCGCTCAAGCACATACAGGAGGAAATGATACCTCCCATAGAGGTCAACCCAAAGATACCCCCCGCCCTGTCGGATGTGGTGGTCAAGGGCGCCGCGAAGGACCCGCAGAAGCGATACCCCTCGGCCGCCGCCATGAAGAAGGACCTTGAGCGTGCGCTGCGTGAGCCTCATGGCAGATTTGCAAGGCTCAACAGCCCAAACCAAGAGAAAAGCAAAAAGCGGAGCAGCCGCAGCATAATGATGATATCCGTAGCTATATTCGGAGTGTCGGCCGTATTTGCGATTGTCTCCATGCTTACAGGCCTGTTTACCAGGAGCGATGACGGCGGCTTTCTTGTTCCGTCTCTTGTGGGCAAGTCGCTTGAGGAGGCGAGGAGCCTGTCAGAACTGCGGGGCTTTAAGCTGGAGGTGGGGGATTACGTCATAAGCAGCGAGTACCCCGCCGGCAGGGTGACGAGGCAGAACCCGGCAAACGGGGCGAAGGGGCAGGAGGGCGACGTCATAAAGGTTGAGGTGAGCAGCGGCAGCGGCTATGCTATAGTGCCGGATCTTACAGGCAGAACCATACAGGAGGCATCGTTGATGCTCTCCGAGGAAAATCTCAGCGTCGGCAATGTGGGCTACGATCCTACATCTGACCAGCCGGAGGGACAGATAATTCGCCAGGAACCCGCCGTGGATACCCGTTTGTCCGAGCTTGAAGCGGTAGATATATGGATAAGCGGCAATGAGACCCAGCAGATCGAGATGCCTTCATTAGTAGGCAAAAGCACCGATACCGTAATAAAGATGCTGAACAGCAGCGGCTTCGAGAAGGTATGGATAAGACTGGTGCAGCCAAAGGAAGGAGAGGCTGAAGAGACGGTACAGCAGCAATCTCCGGCGGCGAATATGAGCGCCGGCAAAAATACCCTCGTCGAGCTTTGGATTAACCGCAGCAATCCCGGCAATTACTGTTCGGACATCGCGGTGAATCTGGATATACCGGATAAGGAACGGTCCGTCGCAGTGACCGCTGTCATGGGCAACGGAGTAGAGATAGTGCTGTACGAGGGCAGGGTAAAAGAGGGCACGCAGCAAGCTGTTGCCTTTACAGCGTCCATGAGGTACGGAGGCGAGTATGAGTGCGTGGCATACGTGGATGGCGTGGAGGTCAAACGCATAGAAGCCAAATTTACGCTGAGATAAGCCGCATATGGAATATACCGGAAGAATAATCAAAGGAGTGGGCAGCTTTTATACCCTGCTCACCGATAACGGTGAATTCGTCTGCAAGGCACGAGGAAGATTCCGCAAGGAGGGCATAACGCCGGTGCCAGGAGACTACTGCCGCTTTGAGACGGGCGACGACGGCAAAGGCTGCATTACCGAGATACTGACGCGCAAAAATCTGCTTATCCGCCCGGCTGCGGCAAACATAGACAAGCTGATGATAGTGCTGTCGTCTTCGCTGCCCAGGCCCGATTACTGTCTTGCCGATAAGCTGATAATGCAATGCGAGCTTTCCGACATAACCCCTGTCATATTGCTCAATAAGTGCGACGAGATGGACAGGGAGACCTACGAGGCCGCCCTTGCCCAGTATAAGGATACGGGCTATGATATAATACCCGTATCGGCCCGCGACGGCACGGGGATAGACCGGCTCAAAGCCGAGATAGCGGGCAGTACATGCTGCTTTGCCGGCCAGTCGGCTGTTGGAAAGTCTTCGCTTATGAACGCTCTCGCGCCGGGGCTGGAGCTGCCGGTGGGCGGGCTGTCCGACAAGATAGACCGCGGCAGGCATACCACCCGTCATGCCCAGCTATGGCAGGTGTGCGGGGGATGTATGCTGGATACGCCAGGGTTCAGTCTGCTGGATATGGCGGAGATAGATCCGGCAAAGCTCTGCCTGCTTTATCCTGAGATGCGGCAGCATCTGGGAAATTGCAGGTTTTCAGAATGCCTTCATATGACCGAGCCGGACTGCGGCGTAAAGCCCTTCGTTGGAAACGGCATAAGCCCTGAGAGATACGAAAGATACTGCAAATTCGCGGAAGAATTAAAGGAAAAGAGGAAGCACAGATATGATTAAGGTTGCACCGTCAATACTTTCAGCCGATTTTGCCGAAATGGGCAGAGCAGCGGAAAACTGCGAGAGCTGGGGCGCCGATTATATACATTTTGACGTTATGGACGGCACATTTGTGCCTACCATAACCTTTGGACCTCAGATGTGCAAGGCCGTGCGCAGGCATACGAAGCTGCCCATAGACGTACACCTCATGGTAGAGCACCCGGAAACGTATATTCCGCTTTTCAGGGACGCCGGCGCGGATATAATCACCTTCCATATAGAGGCGGACAGGCATGCCCACAGGACGCTTCAGGACATACACAATGCCGGCATGAAGGCGGGCATCGTGCTCAATCCGTCTACGTCGCCGGAGGCTGTGCGCTACGTCATAAGCAGCTGTGATATGGTGCTGCTCATGAGCGTGAATCCCGGCGCGGGCGGGCAGAAATTCATACCGGAAACCGTGCAGAAGATAAGGCAGCTCAGAGCCATAGCAAAGGATATGGGCGCAAGTCCCGATATAGAGATAGACGGCGGGATAAATCCAGATACCGGCAGGCTCTGCGCGGAGGCGGGCGCAAGCGTGCTGGTGGCGGGCAGCAGCGTATTCGGTGCGGCGGATCCGAAGGAAATGGTAAAAAGGCTGCACGACATAGGCAGATAGCGGTGGCTTTAACAAACTTAAAGCGGCGATCACTCGCCGCTTTTTGGTCATCATGATATTACTTTTCTTTTTCGTCTACGGCCCCGGTCTCTTCTTTTTGCTGCTCCTTTTTTGTGCCGGGGGCGTCCTCTACGAGCACCTTGACGAGATAGCGGTAAATATCCGCAGAGCTTGCCCGCCAGCGGGCAATAGCCTTGTTGGCGCTTTTGCTGTCCGGCAGCATGATCTCGATGCCTAAAAGCGTCCTGCTGCTGTCCATGGCCTTGAGGGTGACGCCGTAGCCGCCCTTGTAAAGCTCCCGACCGGTTGCGGAGTACTGGGTATCAAGGCGGAGCTGCTCGCGGCATTCGTCTGCGTACCTGTCCAGCGTGTCCCGCTGGGACTGGGGTATGCGCTCCTGGAACATCTCGATTATATCGCGGCCCTGCGGGGTAAGCATGAAGGCCTGCCCGAATGCCTTCGGAACGCAGGCGAGGAGGCCGCTTTCCTCCAGCTCGCCAACGGTGGTCTGAAGGTCAAAGTATGGGATAAGGTCGTGGGCGACGCTGAAATCCGCTATCTGGGAGCGGGTCAATTCGATATTGAGGCTCTTTATAAAATAAAGCACTATCAGCTTGTTGCGGTTTGTTTCGTCGTAGAAATATCCGGAGCCCGGCATTCAAACATCTCCTTTATCCGTGCCTTTAAGGCAATTTTTTAAAAACATAAACGGCATAAAGTCCAGAATATCTGCGTTTATTATACCATTAACTCCGTCTGATGCAAACATATAAAAATCGGATTCAAAAATTATGCTTGCAAAATTCAAAAAAATATGTATAATAATACTTGCTCACGGGGTTATAGCTCAGCTGGTCAGAGCGCTACGTTGACATCGTAGAGGTCGTTGGT
>ERZ773147.458-NODE-458-length-50217-cov-6.503289_pt1 | contig 50217 bp, 43 predicted proteins | sample MGYA00580851_ERZ773147 | MGnify/ENA primary metagenome ERZ773147 (study PRJEB29015, sample SAMEA2737818) | human gut metagenome | biome: human gut; feature: human-associated habitat; material: faeces | place: China | collected 2012 ... | reverse complement strand
ACGTTTTTGTATGGGGCCAGTTGGGGCGGTGATGTTGCTTAGGGGGTACACTGGGTAGCGTTGGCTATTCGTTTCCTCTTGTGAGGTGTTGGTTATGGGTAAGAAATCTCGGGCTCGGGTGGCTGCTGCTGGGACTCGTAAGGATCCTGAGCGTCGGGTTGTTGAGGGCGGCAAGGCAGAGCGTGCCGATAAGAAGAAAGCCGGTGCGCATGCTCATCCTGAGTGGGCGCCTCATTTGAATTCGGCGAGTGAGGACTTGACTGCCAAGCTGTTCACGATGGTCGAGGTCATCTTGGGTGTGGTGCCCGTGGTGGTCATCGGTTTGTTCCTGGCCTCGAAGGACGCCACGAGCGTGGATAAGCTCACCGATGTCTTTTCGCAGGACCCCTCGATGGTGGTCACGTTTATCTCTGCGTGCCTGCAGCCGTTTGCGGCGTACATGCTATACATGGTCTATCGCAAATACTGCGAGGGCGACGCTGGTTTTGCCGCCGGCAACCTGATCGGTCTTTTGTGCTCCGAGATCCTACTGCTCAATATCCCGGGCGTCATCGGTATGGGCATCTTGTTGTGGCGTGTTTGGCGCAACGTCGCTCCGCACTTTGAGAGCTGGCTGTTTGAGCGTCGCGCAATGGGCGTGCTGGTCGACATCGCGGGCTCACTCGTGATCCTAGTCCTGGCGTTTATGTGTGCCACCGCAGCTCGAGGTCTCGCGGGTATGTGATCTGCTTTCACCGACTGCGGAGCGCGGGGCAACTGCTGGTTTCACCGCTCCGGGCGTCAGACCCGCGGCGCATCCCTTTCCCTCTCGCTTACGGCTTCGCAGGGTCGCGCGAGGCAAAGGCATGCGCCGCGGGTCTGACGACGCGGGCTTGCCAACGAGTTTTGGCTAATAGATTGGTTTGCGTGCCGCCCCTTTTGGGGCGGCACGTTTTTGTGTGGGGTCCCTGTCTTCACAGTTTTCGTCAAGCTTTTGGTTAGATTTTGGTCAGTTGGCGTAAGGGCGGAAGGCCAAAAGATTGCTGGCGAAAAAAGCTCAGAGAAAGTGCTGGTAGGGGAGTTGTTGAGCTTTTCGACAGCTTTTGAGCAAAAGAAACTTTGTGGCTATTGCCGGCGATTGCGTTGTCGCGGTCATGGTGGTGCGGGATGCTGGTCGTAAGCGCCGAATGCCCCGATTTTGGAGGCCAACATGGATCTGTTTCTTGAGACTCCGCAGCAACAAGCTGAGCGCATGCTGCGTCAGCAGCAACGACTCATGGAGATGCAAATGCAAGGGGTTGCCAACCAGGCGCCCGTGCAAAACGTCGTGCCCGCTGCTGTACCTGCAGCTGTGCCCGGGTGTGAATCGGCGCCAGAGGCCTATTCCGTACAGCAAGATTCATATGCGCAGGAGCTCGCGTTCGACAAGCATCGTGCGCGTCACCGTCGCTGGGCCCAGCGCCTGCGTACGCTGGCGATGATCGTGCTGATCCCGCTGGGGCTCGCGGCAATCTTCTTGGCCTCATATGCCCTCACGTGCATTCTCAACGGCGCCTCGCCCAATGAGGTACTTCAGCACTTGGCAGCTCTCGGTCAGCGCTTGGGGGATGTCGCAGCAACTATCCGCGTCAGCTGGGAGAGCTAGCAGACCAGCACCCATAGCGCAAAGGTAACTTGTCTGCGCTCGATTGGACATGAGCTGCGTTTGACAGGGTAAGATTAATCGCGGTTTTTGATTGGTGCTCGATTGGGTTTGTTGGGCGGAGTTTATGTCTGCTATTGATATTGTGCTTGTTGTGATTGCCTTGGTGGCGGTGGGGGTTGCCGTGGCTTGTGCCCTGCAGCTTAAGGGCCTTCGTGCCGAGTTGCGAGAGCGTGGCGGCAACGGCGCGGAGACGCTCGCGGCGCTCGAGCAGGCCAACAGTACGCTCGATGTCCTCAACGTTACGCTTGCCGAAACTCGCCGCACGGCAAATGCCATCGCGCAGCAGCAGACGACCGACGCCGCTGTAGAGCAGCAGCGCTACCTGACCATCGCGCGTGAGTTCTCGCAGGCTGGCGACCGTATGGATGACCTGCGCCGCGAGACGGCCCAACAGCTCGGCGCCAACCGCGAGGGCATCGAGCACCGCCTGGACAAGGTGCGCGAGACGGTCGATGCCCAGCTGGGCGCCATCCGCAAGGACAACAACGTGCAGCTCGATCAGATGCGCGCGACGGTGGACGAGAAACTCTCCCGTACGCTCAACGACCGTCTGTCGGCATCGTTTAAGCAGGTGAGCGACCAGCTCGAGGCCGTGTATAAGGGCCTGGGCGATATGCAATCTATCGCCACCGGCGTGGGCGACCTTAAACGCGTGCTGGGCAATGTCAAGGCGCGTGGCATTTTGGGCGAGGTGCAGCTGGGCGCGATCCTGGCGGACATCCTTACGCCCGACCAGTATCTGGAAAACGTCGCCACCAAGCCCGGCGCCTCGGAGCGCGTTGAGTTTGCCGTCAAGCTGCCGGTAGACGAGGGAGACCCCGTGCTGCTGCCAATCGACTCCAAATTCCCGGGCGATGCGTATGAGCATCTGCTCGACGCTCAGGAGTCGGGCGACGCGGAGGCCGTCGCCGCCGCGCGCAAGACGCTCGACACCATGGTGAAGCGCGAGGCAAAGGACATCTGCGAAAAGTACCTGAGCGTGCCCGCGACCACCAACTTTGGCATTCTGTTCGTTCCGTTTGAGGGCCTGTACGCCGAGGTCGTCACGCGCCCTGGGCTTATCGAGACCCTGGGCCGCGACTATCACGTCAACGTTGCCGGCCCCAGCACCATGGCGGCCATCCTCAACAGCCTGCAGATGAGCTACCAGACGTTTAGGCTGCAAAAGCGCACCGACGACGTGCTACGCGTGCTTTCCGCCGTCAAGGCCGAACTACCGCGCTATCAGGCGGCGCTGCGCCGCGCCCGGCAGCAGATCGAGACCGCGGGCAAAACGGTCGAGGGCATCATCACCACGCGCACCAACGTCATGGAGCGCAAACTCAAGGACATCGACGCGCTGGAAGACGCGCGGGAGGCCGACGCGATTTTGGGCTTGGAGTCCGCAGACTGCCCGCAGACCAAAAAGACGAGGACTAGCTGCATCTGACGGCGGGGCGCCGGCGCAAGTACGGCGCGGGCGCTTTTCGCATCGCGCTTGCCTGAAGTGCGCTTCAATGTGCAACAATGGCGTTTCGCCCTATCAGACGCGAAAGGAAGCCCATGTCTCAGAGAAGCACCAGCCCGCTCAGCCGCTCCACCGTGCGCCGCACGCTGCAGCGTTTTTGGGACGTCACGCGCACACAGCCGCTGATTGTCTTTCTCTCGGTGTTCTCGTCGGCGGGCTACATCTTTTTGCTCACGTTTGCCAACACCTACGTGATGGCCCTCATTGTCGACCGCGTTCAAGTCGGTCCCGTGGCGGGTGACCAGGTGTTTGAGGTCTTCGGCCCCTATATCCTGGCGCTCGTACTCGTTAACCTGGTGGGTCAGATCCTCTCCAAGCTACAGGACTACACCGTCTACAAGCTCGAGATCGCAGGCAACTATCACCTGGCGCGCCTATGCTTCGACACGCTCTCCAACCAATCCATGACATTCCATACCAGCCGCTTTGGCGGATCGCTTGTGAGCCAGACAAGCCGTTTTATGAGCGGCTACACGGGTCTGGTCGACGTGACGGTGTATTCGCTCATTCCCACCATCACCTCGGTTGTCTGCACGGTGGCGGCGCTCGCTCCGGTGGTGCCGACGTTTACCGTGATCCTGGTGGGCATTATGGTCGTCTACATCGCGTTTGTCTGGCTTATGTACAAGCGCATCATGCCGCTTTCGGCCGCGACGTCCGCCGCGCAGAACAAGCTCTCGGGCGTGCTTTCCGACGCGGTCACGAACATCTTGGCCGTCAAGACCTGCGGGCGCGAGGACTTTGAACGCGATCTGTTCGATACCGCCGACCGCGCCGCGCGCGACGCCGAGACGGTCTCGATGCACGCCATGATGCAGCGAAACTTTACGACCTCGGGCCTTATCGTCATCACCATGGCCGTGGTGAGTGTGTTCGTGGCGGGCGGCAATGCGTGGTTTGGCATCTCGGCCGGCTCGCTCGTCATGATCTTTACCTACACCTATAACCTCACCATGCGCCTGAACTACGTGAGTTCCATGATGCAGCGCATCAACCGCGCTTTGGGCGATGCGGCCGAGATGGCGCGCGTGCTGGACGAGCCGCGTTTGGTGGCAGACGACCCGGACGCCTCTGAGCTCAAAGTAACCGAGGGCGCGATTGATTTTGAGCACCTGAGCTTTGCGTACCGTGACGCCGCGGCGGGCGAGAACGTGTTCGACGACCTGACGCTTCACGTGGCGGCGGGCCAGCGCGTGGGCCTGGTGGGTAAATCGGGCTCGGGCAAGTCGACGCTTACCAAGCTGTTGCTGCGCTTGGACGATGTGCAGGGCGGCCGCGTGCTCGTGGACGGCCAGAACGTCTCGCGCTGTACGCAGCAGAGCCTTCGCCGCCAGGTTGCCTACGTGCCGCAGGAGGCGCTGCTGTTTCACCGCTCCATTCGCGAAAACATTGCCTACGGTCGTCCCAACGCCACTGATGAGCAGATTCGTGAGGCGGCGCGCCTGGCCAATGCCCTGGAGTTTATCGACCGCTTGCCCCGTGGCTTTGACACCATGGTGGGCGAGCGTGGCGTTAAGCTCTCGGGCGGCCAGCGTCAGCGTGTGGCTATCGCCCGCGCCATCCTAACCGACGCGCCGATTCTGGTGCTCGATGAGGCGACCTCTGCCCTCGACAGCGAGTCCGAGGCGCTGGTGCAGGAGGCGCTCGAAAACCTGATGCGTGGACGTACCTCCATTGTGGTGGCGCACCGCCTGTCCACCGTGGCGGCGCTCGATCGCATTGTGGTGCTGGCGGATGGCGAGATCGTCGAGGACGGCACGCATGTGCAGCTCGTCGAGGCGGGCGGCGAGTACGCGAGCCTGTGGAGTCGTCAGACCGGCGCATTCTTGGAGGCGTAAGCGTCTCGGACGTGGGACAATTGTGCCTATCAGTTTATTGTGCCGTTGAGCCGAGGAGTCGTTATGCCACGCGAGACCAATGCCGCCAAGCGCGAGCGCGCCATCGAGGTGTGTGAGCGCCTCAACCGTCGCTATGGCCCGGTCGAGTGCTTTTTGGACCACGAGAATCCCTTCCGCCTGCTGATCGCGGTGCTGCTTTCGGCGCAAACGACCGATGCGCAGGTCAACAAGGTGACGCCGCGGCTGTTTGCCCAGTGGCCCACGCCCGAGGCCATGGCCGGGGCGAGCGTGGCTGACGTGGCGGACACCATCAGGTCACTCGGCTTCTACAAGAGCAAAGCCAAGCATGCCGTCGAGGCCGCGCAGATGATCGTCGCCGACTATGGCGGCGAGGTGCCGGCCGACATGAAGGAACTCGTGAAGCTGCCGGGCGTGGGACGCAAGACGGCGAACATCGTGCTCAACGTGGGGTATGGCATCGTGGAGGGCATTGCGGTGGACACGCACGTCAACCGCATTGCGCACCGCCTGATGCTGAGCCCCAAGACGCATGCCAAGGAGCCGCTCAAGACCGAGCAGGATCTGCTCAAGATTTTGCCGCGCGAGTATTGGGAGTCGGTCAACCACCAGTGGATCACCTTCGGTCGCGAGATCTGCGACGCCCGCAAACCCAAGTGTGACGAGTGTCCGCTGGCAGATTTGTGCCCCAGCGTGCGCGTAGCGGGGTAGGGCGGAACGCATCTTCGTCTGGCGTTTTTGTTGCGGGGCTGGGCGTACGCTTGAGCTGGAGTCCTCTCCATGCGTTACCATGACAGGCAACGAATTTGACGAACGACCCGCCGAGCTTGCCTCGGCGGGCTTTTGGCGTTGCAATGCCGGAGGAATAGCATGCTCATTCACCGTATAGCCGCGCAGCTCTACACTGCCGAGGCGCTGCAGACCGTCGAGGCCGGGCTCGATTCTGGCGAGGACGTGACGCTGGCCGTGCCGCAGTCGGGCCGCACGCTCATGGCGGCAGCCCAGTTTGCGCGCCGCCCGCGCCCCACGGTCTACATCGTGAGTGGCGAGGACGCGGCCGATCGCACCGCACGCAGCCTGGCCGCCTATGTGGGCCTGGCGCACGTGTGCCGTTTTCCCGAGCGCAAGGACTATCCGTGGCGCGAGCAGGCGCCCGACGATGCCGTGGTGGCGCAGCGCTGCGAGGCTCTGGGGCGCATCGTGCGCGGGGACAACTGCATCATGGTTGCCTCGGCCCGTGCGCTGTTGCGCTGCGTGCCGCCGGTCGAGAGTCGCTATTGGGAGTCCACCACTTTTGCGGTGGGCGAGGAGATTCCTTTTGACGAGGTGCCGCAGCGCCTGGTGGGCATGGGATACACCAATGCCGGCGCCGCCGACGCGCCCGGTCTGTTCCGCGTGCACGGCGACACCGTCGAGGTGTTCCCCGCACAGGAAAAGGCACCCGTGCGCATCGAGTTCTTTGGTGATGAGATCGACCGAATCCGCCGCATGGTGAGCTCCACGGGGCAGACCATCGGCAACGAGGACAGCATCGAAATCTTCCCCTGCCGCGAGCTGGCGCTCACCGACGAGGCCGTCCACAACATGCACGTGGCGCTCTACCGCGCCAGCCAGGACGACAGCAAGCTGGCGGCGCTGCTCGAGATGGTGGATGCGCGTATCGTCACGCCCGAGCTCGACCGCTTTTTGCCGGTGATGTACGGCCAGACCGTAAGCCCGTTGGCGCACGTGAGCGGCAAGGCACTCGTGGTTCTGTCCGAGCCGCGCTCGCTGTTCGACGACTGCCTGCGTGCCTACGAGGATATCGAGGCCCGTGCCGGCGAGGCGGGGATTGACCGCCTGGACGGTCTGTACGTGCGCGCTCAACAGCTCGATTTTGGTGCCCAGCAGCGCCTGAACTACGTAAGCCTCATTCGTGCCGGCGGCGCGGTGACGGCCGAGCTCAAGATTGAGCAGCCTGCCATCGCAGGCTCGGACAACCGTTTTATGACGCGCATCCAGGAGGTCGTGGGCAAGCGCTATGCCTGCGTGTTTGCCATTCCCGACCGCGGCGCGCGTGAGTCGATGGAGCTCACCTTTGGCGACGAGGGCATTACCTTTGAGGAATCGCTGACCGCGGCGCCCGAAAATGCCGGCGCTATCGGCGACCGCGTGCGCGTGGCAGCGGCGGATTCCGCCGACCGTGCCGCACGCCAGGAGGCCCACGCTTCCATTCGCGAGCGTAAGGCCGACGCACTCAACGCCCGCTCGCTCGAGGCGGGCGCGGCCCAGGCTGCCGCCGGTGCCGCCGTGCCCACCATCTCGCGCGGGCGCGTGACCTTTGTCGATGCCGCCCTGCCGCAGGGCGTGGTGGTGCCCGATGCCAACCTGGCCGTGTTCTCGATCGCCGACCTCAACGCCCGTATGGATGCCAACCGCGCGCGCAGCCGCCGCAAGGTGGACATTACGCAGATCACCTTCCCGTTTAAGCCGGGCGACTACGTGGTGCACGCCACTCACGGCATCGCACTCTTTAGCGAGATTGCGCGTCAGGAAGTGGGCGGCAAAGAGCGCGACTACTTTTTGCTGGAATATGCCGACGGCGACAAGCTCTACGTGCCGCTCGAGCAGGTCGACCGCATCACGCGCTATGTTGGCCCCGACGGCGACAAACCGCGCCTGACCAGGCTCAACACAGCCGACTGGACGCGCGCCACCAACAAGGCGCGCAAGAACGCCAAAAAGCTGGCGTTTGACCTGGTCGACCTGTATACGCGCCGCTCATCAATCGCGGGTATCGCCTGCCCGCCTGACACGCCCGAGCAGATCGAGATGGAGGAGAGCTTTCCTTACGACGAGACGCGCGACCAGCTGGAGGCCATCGCCGACATTAAGGCCGATATGGAGGCGCCCAAGCCCATGGACCGCCTGCTGTGCGGCGACGTGGGTTTTGGCAAGACCGAGGTTGCCCTGCGCGCGGCGTTTAAGTGCGTGGACTCCGGCCGCCAAGTCATGGTGCTCTGCCCCACGACCATTCTGGCCCAGCAGCACTACGAGACGTTCTTTGAGCGCTTTGCCCCGTTTGGCCTCGAGGTCGAAGTGCTCAGCCGCTTCCGCACCCCGGCGCAGCAAAAGCGCGCGCTCAAGGCGTTTGCCGAGGGCACGATCGACGTGCTCATCGGCACGCATCGTCTGCTTTCGGCCGACGTGAACCCCAAGAACCTGGGCCTGGTGATCATCGACGAGGAGCAGCGCTTTGGCGTGCAGCACAAGGAGCAGCTCAAGAACCTGCGCGAGCAGATTGACGTGCTCACGCTTTCGGCAACGCCTATTCCGCGAACCATGCAGATGGCCACGAGCGGCGTGCGCGACATGAGCCTGATCACGACGCCGCCGACTGGGCGTCGTCCCGTGATCGTGCACGTGGGGGAGTACGACCCCGATGTGGTGAGCGCGGCGATTCGCCTGGAGGTGGGCCGCGGCGGTCAGGTGTATTACGTGTCCAACCGCGTCAAGACCATCGACGACGCCGTGGCGCGCGTGCACGAGGCCGCGCCCGAGGCGCGCGTGGGCGTGGCGCACGGCAAGATGAGCCCGCGCGAGGTCGAGGACGTGATGATCGAGTTTGCGACCAAAAAGATCGACGTGCTCATCGCCACGACCATCGTGGAGAGCGGCATCGACAACGCGACCGCCAACACGCTGATCATCGAGGATTCGCAGCGTCTGGGCCTGGCGCAGCTCTACCAGCTCAAGGGCCGTGTGGGCCGTTCTTCCACGCAGGCCTACGCGTACTTTATGTTCCCGGGCGAGCTACCACTCACCGAGGAGGCGACAGCGCGCCTGACCGCACTTTCCGAGTTCCAGGACCTGGGCAGCGGCATGCGCATCGCCATGCGCGACCTGGAGATCCGTGGTGCCGGCTCGCTTATGGGCGCCGAGCAGCACGGCAACCTGTCGAGCGTGGGCTTTGACCTGTTTACGCAGATGCTGGGCCAGGCGGTAGCCGAGGCGCGCGGCGATGACGATGCCGGCGTGGAGGCGGCAAGCGTGGGCATTAACCTGCCGGCCGACTACTTCTTGTCCGAGGAGTACCTGCCGGCGGTGGATCAGCGCGTGCTCGTGTACCGCAGGCTCGCAGCGGCCGAGGACCTGGAGAGCATCGATGAGGTGCAGGAAGAGACCGAGGCCGCGCATGGCGAGCTGCCGTTGGCAGGACTCAACCTGTTCAATCGCGCACGAATCCGCATTCGCGGCGAGCGCCTGGGGCTCGAGAGCGTCACGCTCAGCGGCGGTCGCATCACGTTTTTGGGCGTCGACGTGCCCAAGAAGGTGGCCTTTGAGCTAAAGACCCGCTATGGCGCGGTGAGCTTCCCCAAGAGCCGCAAACTGTCGGTGCCCTACAAGGCGGGCGCCGGCGCGGGCAGCGGCCTGGGTCGCGGTCTCGACGCCAACGACGGTACCGGCCCCTTGGCCGCGGCACTCATGCTGTTGCAGCAGTTGGGTGCGAGCGACGACGACTAACGGGTCGACGCTGCAAACGCCCCATTTGGGCACTCTGGTTCCATCGAAAGGAAAGCATGTTCGGATACATCTATAAGAAAGACGTCGCCATTATCGCGGTTGTCCTGTGTCTTTGTCTGGGCGTGGGCAGTTTCTTCGACTATCAGATTTCGAGCGCGCTGTTCAACATCGGCAGCATGTACGGTCGCTTTGTCGAGGCGGCCGGCGAGCTGCCGTTCGAGCTGACGGCGAGCATCGCAGGCGTTATGCTCGTGCGCTCGGCACGCCCCGATTCCAGGGGGAGCAAATGGCTCGCTGCGCTGGGCGTTTTGATCAACGTGGGTCTGGTCGGCTACGAGATTATCGGATCGCTGCGCGTCGGCGGCAAGCTCATCGCGTTTCAGCTGGTGCTGACGTTTGTGCTGGTCATTGCGGTTAACGTTATTGCCTATCGCCTTACGCGCGACACCGCGCCCGACGAGCTCACGCGCTGGGCGTTGATGGTACTTGCCGTGTGGGTCGCTCAGGCCATTATCCTCAACGTGATCGTCAAGCCGCTGTGGTCGCGCCCGCGCATGCGCGTGATCGAGGTCACGCCGGGGCTCAATTTTCAGCCGTGGTGGGTAATCGGCAATCCCGACAAGTGGACCTATATCGCCGCCGGCGTGATCAAGGACGGGTTCAAGTCGTTCGCGAGCGGGCACACCGCGCATGCGGCGATCGGCCTTATGCTCGCCGGGCTTCCCGCGGCAGCCTTTAAGGAAAAACCTTCGCGTCGCCGCGTGATCTTTTGGGCGGCGGCTGTGGTCGCGGCGCTCGTCGCCTTTGGTCGCATCGTGATCGGCGCGCACTTTTTGAGTGACGTGAGCTGCGGCTTTGCCCTGGTGCTGGCGCTTGAGTGCCTTGCCGCGCGCATTGCCTATCCGGGCGGCGTACAATAGCCCCATCTGAATCATCGGGCTCGTGCCCGGCTAGAGAGGATTATCATGCTCGCGTTCAACAATGACTATTCCCACGGCGCACATCCGGCAGTGCTGCAGGCGCTCGTCGACACCAATATGGAGCCGCAGCCCGGCTACGGTACCGATGCACACACCGAGCGTGCCAAGCAGCTTATCCGTGAGGCCTGCCAGGCTCCTGATGCCGATGTATTTTTCCTGGTGGGCGGCACACAGGCCAACGCGACGGTGATTGACATGCTGCTCGCGCCCTACGAGGGCGTTGTTGCCGCCGAGACCGGCCATGTCGCCTGCCACGAGGCGGGTGCCATCGAGTTTGGCGGCCACAAGGTGCTCACCATCCCCGGCTACGAGGGCAAGATGCATGCCGAGGATCTCGAGAACTATATCCAGGTGTTCTACGAAAACGAGAGCTACGAACACACGGTGTTTCCGGGCGCCGTGTATGTGAGCATGTCGACCGAGTACGGCACGCTGTACTCCAAGGCCGAGCTCGCGGCGATTCATGCGGTGTGCCAGAAGCGCCAGATTCCGCTGTTTGTGGATGGTGCGCGCTTGGCCTATGCGCTGGCGGCCGATGGGTGCGACATTACCCTGCCCGAGCTGGCGCAGCTGTGCGACGTGTTCTACATCGGTGGCACCAAGTGCGGCGCTCTGTGCGGCGAGGCCGTGGTGTTTTGCGGCATGCACGCTCCGGCGCATCCCATTCCGCGCATTAAGCAGCATGGCGCGCTGCTGGCCAAGGGCCGCCTGACGGGCGTGCAGTTTGAGGCGCTCTTTACCGATGGCCTGTATTTTGAGATTGGCCGCCAGGCGATTGAGACGGCGCAGGCGCTTCGTCGCGTGCTGCACGAGCGCGGCTACCAGTTCTTTTTGGAGACGCCGACCAACCAGCAGTTCGTGATTCTGCCCAACGAGGACATGGCCCGCATTCGCGAGCACGCCTCGATCGAGTACTGGGAAAAGTACGACGAGACCCACACCGTGGTGCGCTTTTGCACCAGCTGGGCCACGACGCAGGAGGACATCGACGCGCTGGCGGCTGTCCTGTAGCTTGATGTAATGACGAGGGGCCGCCCTACGCCTGGGTTTGGCGCAGGGCGGCCTTTGCTTTTGTGGGGGAGGGGCTGTATGCCCGAGATGTCCGAGCCGACGATTCGCCTGGCGACGCCCGATGATGCGCCGGCGCTGCTTGCCATCTATGAGCCGTATGTACGCGAGACGGCGATAACCTGCGAATACGAGGTGCCGAGCGTTGAGGAGTTCGCCGGGCGCATCGAGCGTACGCTCAAGCGCTACCCGTATTTGGTTATGGAGCTGGACGGGCACCCAGTGGGCTATGCCTATGTGAGCGCGCTTAACAGCCGCGAGGCCTATGACTGGTCGGTCGAGACGTCGATCTATCTGGCGCGCGACGTGCGCCACGGCGGGCTGGGCCGCAGGCTGCACGACGCGCTCAAGCAGTGCCTGATCGCGATGGGCATCACCAACATGTGCGCGCTCATCGCCGTGCCGCACGATAAGGACGACGAGTATCTGACGCACAACAGCCAGGATTTCCATGCCCATATGGGATATCGCCTGGTGGGCGCCTTTGACCGCTGCGCCCAAAAGTTCGGCCGCTGGTACGACATGTGTTGGATGGAGCTGGTCCTAGCCGAGCGCGTCCCTAACCAACCCAAACCAACCTGGTTCCCCGACCTCCTCGCCTAAAACCACCACGAAGGTGCCTGTCCCCTTTGTGGTGGTTTTGGTGTGAGTTAGCCGATGGGCTCGGTGTATTTGGCGCGGTCGGTGCGTTGGATACGCTTGGAGACATGGAGCGGGCGGCCGTCGGTGTCGTAGACGTAGTCGGTGATCAAGATCAACGCCTGCCCACGCTCAACGTTGAGCAAAAACGCCTCGTTTTGTGAGGCATAGCACACCTCAAAGGTCTTATGTCCCTGTGCCGGCGCGCGATGGAATTCTTGGCGCAGCGTGGCGTAGAGCGAACCGTTGATATCGCGATCGATGAGTGCCTCAAAGCTCGGCGGTAGATAGGTGGTTTCCAGGCACAGTGGCGCATCGTCCAGATAACGCAGGCGGACAAGTTTGACGAGCTTGCTGCCCACGGCGGCATCGAAGAACTTGGCCACGTTGCCCGTTGCCTTGGCAAAGCCCGAGTCCACCGTGCGCGTGGTGGGCTTCATGCCCTGGCCCTGGACCTGTGCCGTGTAGCTCGAAAACACCAGGTTGTTCTCGTGGAGCGCTGGCGTTTCGGCCACAAAGGCGCCGCGCCCGCGCTCGGTACGAATCAGGCCCTCGTCAACTAACACCTTAAGCGCGTGGCGCACGGTGCTGCGCGAAAGCCCCGATTCGTCCATGAGTTCCATCTCGGACGGCAGCTTGTCTCCGCGTGCGTAGATGCCGGCGGCGATGCGGTCACGCAGCGTACCCGCCAGACGCTCGTATTGGGCCAAGTTCTTTTTCGACGAAGTGCTCATGCGAACAATCTGTATCTAACCTGTATGCTTACTGAACCAAGCATGTATCCAACATGACAACAAAACCGCTGATAATGGATTGCCGAAAACTTTACCAGCAAAATATCTAAGACAAATATAGCATACAACTAGTCGACATAACCAAAACATGTATGTAACTTGTATGCCATCAAGAGCATCAAACGAGAAGAAAGGCTGATGCACGATGACTACTCAGGAACAGGTTAAGGACGTCGTCTCTCAGGTTTTGGCTGACAAGGCAGACAAGGGCGGCATCAAGCGCGTCGTGTGGATTGGCGCCGGCGGATCCAACGGCGGCAACTATCCTGCCCAGTACTTTATGGAGCACGAGGCCACGCAGGTCGTGAGCTCCAGCTACACCAGCAACGAGTTCGTGCACGCCACCCCGGCCTACGTCAACGAGAACACCCTGGCCGTCGTCGTGTCCATGCGCGGCACCAAGGAGACCATCGTCGCCGCCCAGGTCGCCAAGGACCACGGCGCCAGCACCATCGCCATCTATGTTGACGAGTCTGGCCTCACCGAAGTCTGCGACTACAAGATCCAGTACGACAGCCTTGCCATCGACGAGTCCTGCATGGGCCGCACCAACTCCGCCGTCGTGACCATGATCGCCATGGAGCTCACGCAGCAGATCGAGGGCTATGCCGAGTACGAGACCGCTATGGCCGCCTTCGACCTGGTCGATCCCATCTATCGCAAGGCCGTCGAGTACACCCGTCCGCTCGCAGCCAAGTGGGCCGAGCAGAACGCCGACAAGCCCTGCATCAACGTTATGGCTCAGGGCCCGCTCTTTGGTGCCGCCTACGTCTTTAGCATCTGCAACGTGCAGGAGATGCTGCAGATCGACTCCTGCACCATCAACACCTGCGACTTCTTCCACGGCCCCTTCGAGATCCTGGACAAGCGCACCTCGCTGTTCCAGCTCATCAGCGTCGGCCGCAGCCGCTGCAACGACGAGCGCGGCATCCGTTTCGTCAACCAGTACGGTGGCGATCGCGTCTATCAGCTCGACGCCAAGGAGCTTGGCCTCAACGACATCAAGGACAGCGTGAGCGAATACTTCAACCACCTGATCTTTGCCCCGATCCTCAACAACGTCTACATGCGTGCGCTCTCCGCCGTCACCCACAAGGATTACATGACGCGCCGTTACATGTGGAAGCTGGATTACTAAGGGATAGAGCGGCCTAACAGCCCAATACCCCTCATGAGTTGCGGTGGAATAGTTCCTGTTTGGGAGCGTGAAGCCTCTGTTTGAGAACTATTTCACCGCAACTGCTAGAGCGGCACTTGGGGACGTTCCCTTTCTGCCGGCACCTGCGACACTCCTTGTTTCAAGAGATTTCCCGTTCGCCGATTTGTGTCTTGAAAAATGTATATAACGACTATAACGTAGTATGAAACATATTGGAAACAATACCGAGGAGGCTGCGTTGAAGAGGAGCAATCTGGGCTATGTGCTGGTGCTGATCGCCGCGCTTATGTGGGGCAGCATCGGAATCTTTGTAAACGGCATCTCGGCCATGGGCGTTACGTCTCAGAGCATGGCGGCCTTTCGCCTGTTGTCGGGTGCCGTCTTAATGGCTCCGGTCTTGGCATTCATGGGTTGCCAGGGAGGTGCTCGTGAGGGAAAGGCATCGGGTCCCCTGGCACTGTTCAAGGCAAGTCCTAAAGAGCTTGTTCCTTGTGCGCTTCTTGGCATTATCGGCCTCGCCACCGCTAACACGCTTTATTACGAGTGCATGGGCGAGGTGGGCATGTCCACGGCCTCGGTGCTGCTCTACACCTCGCCGGTGTTTGGCGTCATGCTCGGCCGCGTACTTTATCGCGAGGATGTGACTCCCAACAAGCTCGTTGCCATCGCTTTTAACATCGGTGGCTGTGTACTTGCAGTGACCGATGGCGACCTTTCCGGTTTTCATTTTTCGGTTTGGGGCGTCACGTCGGGCGTGATTGCGGGCTTTTGTGGCGCGTCGCTCGCGGTGTTTAGCCGGATCGCAACCAAGACGGTCCACCCGCTGGCTGTCACGTTTTGGGGCCTTGTTTTTGGCGGTGCGGTTATGGCGGCTATCGCGGCTCCGTGGCCAGATGTCGCCGCGGCAATGTCGCCACAGCTGCTGCTGCTGTTCCTTGGCTTTGGACTCATCCCCACAGCCGTGGCCTATGTCTTATATATGCAGGGTCTGTCCATGGGGCTCGAGACGTCGAAAGTTCCCGTCGTAATGTCATTCGAGACAGTCGTCACCGTACTGCTGGGCATTGGTGTCTACGCCGAGCCCGCCGGCGCGATCAAAGTTCTGGGCATCGTTTTGGTGCTCGCGTCCATCGTGATTATGAACACCGACTTTTCCAAGCTGCGCAACAGTGTGTTTGTCGGTCATGTCGTTGAGAGCATGACCTTTAAGCCCAACGCGTGGTGGACGGAGAAATCGCAGGACATGGATCTCTTCCGCGAGCGCACCGGCATCGCGCTGGAGCCCACCGTGCAGGAAAGCCCCTGGTACTTCGTGCGATAGGGGATTGCGCACAGGGTCCGACTTGGGGTTATCCCGCCAGTGCCGGCCTGCCCAGCCCCAACGTTTCAAGTACGTTAAACCCGTCAACGGTCGATTTTCACCCGCGAACGGTCTTTATACTAATTAGCAATATCCGCAACGTATAAGACGTTATAATGACCATAACGAAAAGGAGGAGGCAAGATGAATCAGATCATTCTCGCATCTCATGGCGGCCTGGCCGCAGGCGCCAAAGACACGCTCGAGATGGTTCTCGGCGACGTGTCGAACGTCCACGTCGTGTCGCTTGCTCGTGACGACAAGGAGCCCATCACCAACAAGGTGGACGCCATGATCGCCACGTTCAACGCGGACGACACCGTCTATGTGCTGACCGATATGCTCGGCAGCTCGGTCAACAACAGCATGGTCGAGCTTTCCCGCAACGGTGCGGCATTCACGGTGATCAGCGGTTTCAACATTCCGCTGGCACTGACGCTCGCTATGAGCCCCGCCCCCGTCAAGGGTGCCGAGCTCGCGGCCCTCATCAACGAGGCCCGCACCGGTCTGACCAACCCCAACGCACCGGTCGAGGCTGCCGCGGCTCCCGCCAAGAAGGCTAAGGCGCCCCGTCACAGCTCCGGTCCCGCCAAGATCGTCCTCGCACGTCTTGACTACCGTCTGCTGCACGGTCAGGTCGTCTTTACCTGGACCACCAAGGTTCAGGCCGAGCGCATCATCGTCGTCGACAACGCTGCCGCCAACGATGACATCAAGAAGGGCGCTCTTAAGCTGGCCAAGCCCCAGGGCGTGCGCCTGAACGTCTTCACCGTCGAGCGTGCCCTCGCCAAGATGGACAAGCTTAACACCCTCGGTGAGCGCGTCATGTTCGTCTTTGGCAACACGGCCGAGATGCTGCAGTTCTGTCAGGGCTACAAGCTCGACGCCATCAACCTGGGCGCCACCGCCAACCACGACGGTGCCGATCAGGTCGGCGGCAAGGACAGCTCCGTCTTCTTCGACGCCACCCAGAAGGCCGACGTCAACCAGCTGCTCGACATGGGCATCAAGCTCTACGTCCAGCAGACCCCCACGTATCAGAGCGTCGACATCGACGCCAAGCTGTAATCAACCAGGCATTTGCCTGACTGAAAGGAGAAGGGTATGAATACGTTCATCAGTGCGGTGCTCGTCGGCCTCGTCGGCGTGTTCTGCATGTGGGACTCCCGCCTGCTCGGTCGTCTTAACTTCGAGCAGCCCCTCGTTGGCGCTACGCTCGTCGGTCTGCTGCTGGGCGATGTGCCCACCGGCCTTGCCGTCGGTGCCGCCGTCGAACTCGTGTCCATGGGCCTGGTGCAGGTCGGTGCCGCCGTTCCGCCCGATATGGTCCTGGGCGGCATCGTGGCCGCTGCCTTCGCGTGCCTGACCGATGCTTCCGCCGAGACCGCCATGACGATCGCCATCCCGGTCGCCGTCCTGGGTCAGCTCCTCGGCATCGTGTTCCGTTCCATCATCGCCGCCCTCACCCATGTGGCAGATAGCGCGATCGATAACGGAAAGTTCAAGACCGCCTACCGTATGCACATCTGCGCTGGCTCCGGTCTGTACGCCGTCATGTACTTCCTGCCGATCTTCCTGGCCGTCTTTGTCGGTACCGACCTGGTCCAGGCCATCGTCAACATGGTTCCCGAGTGGCTGTCCACTGGTCTGAACGTTTCGACCAAGATCATGACCGCCTACGGCTTGGCCCTGCTGCTCACCATGATGATCAAGAAGGGTATGACTCCGTTCCTGTTCATCGGTTTCCTGCTCGCCGCCTACCTCAACCTGTCCGTCATCGCGGTCGCTCTGATCGGTGTGTGCCTGGCTATCGTCTTCATGGGCTTCAAGTTCAATGGCTCCCATGCAACCGCCGGTGTCGATTCCGACTACGATCCGCTCGAAGACGACGAAGACTAAGGAGGAACACACTATGGCAACCGCAACCAAGGACGTGTCCCTGAACAAGAAGGTCAGCCAGTTCTTCTGGCGCTCCTGGGCCATCCAGGCCTCTTGGAACTACGAGCGTCAGATGAACATGGGCTTCCTCTACGGCATGGTTCCTACGCTCGACCGCCTCTATCCGGACGAGTCCGACCCCAAGCAGCTCGCTGCTAAGAAAGAGGCTTACCACCGTCACATGGCGTTCTACAACTGCACCCCGCAGACGAGCGCTTTTGTCCTAGGTCTCGCCGCCTCCATGGAGGAGGAGTACGCCAAGGATCCCGAGAACTTCGATCCCGATTCGATCAACGCGGTCAAGACCTCCCTCATGGGTCCGCTTTCCGGCATCGGTGACTCCCTCTTCCAGGGCACCATCCGCGTTATCGCCTTTGGCCTGGGCGTTCAGCTGGCTCAGCAGGGCTCCATCATGGGCCCGATCCTGGCCATGCTCATCTCCATCGTCCCCTCTGTGCTGATCACTTGGTTCGCAGCCAAGATGGGCTATCAGGGCGGCCACGAGTACCTGAGCAAGCTTCAGGGCGGCGACCTCATGGAAAAGCTCATGTATGTCTGCGGCATCGTAGGTCTTATGTCCGTGGGCGGCATGATCGCCACGCTGATCGGCGCCACCACCCCGCTGCAGTTCGCTGACGGCACCGTCGTGATCCAGGACATCCTGGACGGCATGATGCCCCAGATGATCTCCCTCGGCCTCACTGGCCTTATGTACTGGCTCATCAAGAAGAACGTCAACACCGGTTGGCTTCTCGTGATCGCCATCGTGGGCGGCATCGCCCTCTCCGCGGCCGGCATCCTGGCCTAGTCGCGACCCAGCGCTTTCCCCCGGGGGCCTGCCTGGCATCCCATACCCCAGGCAGGCTTCCATCCCTAATGTGACAAAGGGACAGTCCCTTTGTCACATCCTCAACGGGCCGGCGACTCGGCTCATATCACGGTAACCCTGCGAGCGTCCGGCAATGTGGCGCCGCAAAAAATCGAAAGGAATGTGTCAGATGTACGAGATCGACCTTAACCTCCCTAAGCAGATCGTCGCTGACGTCCTGTCCAACCACGAGATTCACAGCGTTGCCTTCGTCGGCTGCGGCGCTTCCATGTCCGACCTTTACCCCGCCAAGTACTTCCTGGCCAACAACACGGACAAGCTGAACGTTCAGATCTTCACCGCTAACGAGTTCAACTACGACACGCCTTCCTGGGTCAACGAGCACACCTTCGTGATCACCTGCTCCCTCGGTGGCTCCACGCCCGAGACCGTCGAGGCCAACAAGACCGCCAAGAAGCACAACTGCCCGGTCGTCTCCCTCACCAACAAGGCTGGCTCCGCTCTGACCGTCGATGCCGACCACGTCATCGTTCACGGCTTCCACGCCAACTACGCTGCCAAGTGCGAGAAGCCCGGCTATGCCATCGCTCTTGCTCTCGAGATCCTTCAGCAGACTGAGGGCTATGACCACTACGAGGACATGATCACCGGCCTCACCAACGTCTTCGATCTCTGCGAGAACGCCGCTCAGCACTGCAAGAAGCTCGCCAAGAAGTTCGCCGAGGACTTCAAGGACGACAAGATGATCTACTTCATGGCTTCCGGTGCCTCCGAGAAGATGGCTTATTCTCACGCCGCCTTCCTGTTCACCGAGATGCAGTGGATCGACGCAGCCGCCTACAACACCGGCGAGTACTTCCACGGCCCGTTCGAGGTTTCCACCGAGGGTAAGCCCTACGTCTTCTTCATGTCCGATGGCGCCACCCGTCCGATGGACGCCCGCGCCCTCACCTTCCTTGAGCGCATGGGCGCCAAGGTCGCTCTGATCGACTCCAAGGACTACGGCCTGGCTGACGCCGTGCCCGCGAGCGTCGTCACCTACTTCAACCCGCTGCTGCACCTCGCCGTTATGCGCGAGTACGGCAACCAGATCGCCGAGGCCCGTCAGCACCCGCTGACCATGCGTCGCTACATGTGGAAGCTTTCCTACTAATCACAAGTAAGTAGACCTTACGGGTTGATTGAGAGGGGATGGGGTTTGCGCCCCGTCCCCTTTTTTGCTCTGGGGAGGGTGCGTCTGTCGCTCCATAAAACCCCAGATAAAACCTACCAAAATAAACCTGTCCCTTTTTGGCAGGTGGGAGGAGATGCGTATGATCAAGGCAGTGCTGTTTGACATGGACGGCGTGCTGGTCGATACCGAGTGGTTCTACAACCGCCGTCGCGTGGCGTTTATGGAAGAGAAGGGGTTCCACTTTGACGAGATCCCCGATCTTTCGGGGTCTAACGAGCCTGCCATTTGGAAGTCGCTGGTGCCCGACGATATTGAGCTGCGCGAGCGCCTGCGCGTGGAGTACAAGCAAGTCTACAGCCCGGACCACCCCGTTCCGTATGCCGAGCTGCTCAACGAGCAGACGGAGCCGGTGATGCGTGAGCTGCGCGAGCGCGGCGTGAAGTGCGCCATCGCGAGCTCGTCCTATCGCGAGTTGATCGACGAGCTGGTGGAGATTGCCGGCATCGCCGGCGTGCTGGACTACACCATCAGCGGCCACGAGTGCAGCGCGTTTAAGCCCGACCCCGAGATCTACCTGCGTGCCATGGAGGCACTGGGGGTGGAGCCTGCCGAGTGCCTGGTTATCGAGGACTCGCCGTTGGGTATCGAGGCCGGCAAGCGCTCCGGCGCCCGAGTCCTGGCGCTGCGTCCGCACGAGGGCGTCAACCTGGACCAGTCTGCCGCCGACGTTGTCATCGACAATCTGGCCGACATTTTGGCCGCTCTGTAACGTCAATTCACCGCAAGAAGCACTGGTTCACGCGTCATTTGCGGTGGACTGGCTCAATTTGGTTTCGATTTTGATCCGCTTGACTTCGATTCGGGCTAAGTGAGTAGGCTTTTTGGCGCAGGCCGAGCACAAAGCGTATCTGCCTTAGCAAAACCGCAGGTCGCAGAGGTGGCTATTTTTGGGTGTGCTCGGCAGATCGCAAAAAGTCTACTCACTTAGATTTTTGCCCTTTGGTCGTAGGAGTTGCTGGTCCCGTTTTGGTTGTCGAGAGAGGGTGAATTGAGGCGCCCTCTGTCGCTCCATGTTACAATCGCCGACATGCCCCACAACTACATCTGCCTTCGAAGGGAGCCTACGTGGCGAACGCCATCGACCAGCTCGCGGACCGCGTGCTCGTGCTCGGCCGCCTCACCATCGTCCGCCGCGCCATCACCGCCGTGGCGGTCACAATTTCCGCCGTTCTCCAGACATTCCTGATCCAGGCGTTCATTCAACCCGCCGACCTGCTTCCGAGCGGCCTCACCGGCGTCGCGGTCCTGCTCGATCGTGTTACCTCGCTGGGCGGCGTTCACATCGACATCTCGCTCGGCATGCTCGCGCTCAACATCCCCGTGGCGCTCCTGTGCTGGAGCGGCATTAGCAAGCGCTTCGTCATCTTCTCGATGATGCAGGTCATGCTCTCGTCGCTGTTCCTCAACATCTTTCATTTCGCCCCGTTTTTGGGCGACAAGATCATGCTCATCATTTTTGGCGGAGTGGTCTCGGGTCTGGGCGCTGCCATCGCGCTTAAGTCCGGCGCATCTACCGGCGGCACCGACTTTATCGCGCTGTGGGTTTCCAACCACACAGGCAAGACCATCTGGGGCGTCATTTTTGGTTTCAACTGCTTTATCCTGGCGATCTTTGGCTTTATGTTTGGCTGGGACAAGGCGGCATATTCCATCGTGTTCCAGTTTATTTCGACCAAGACCATCGACAGTTTCTATCGTCGCTACGATCGCGTGACGCTGCAGATCACGACGCGTAAGGCAGACGAGGTCATGACTGCCTACGTAAACCATTTTCAGCACGGCATTAGCTGCGCCGAGGTCGTCGGCGGATACAGCCGTGAAAAGATGTACTTGCTGCACACCGTTGTCTCGACCTACGAGAGCCAAGACATTATCAAACTGGTGTGTGACGTTGATTCCGGCGCCGTGATCAACGTGTTCCACACGCTCAACTTTGTGGGCGGCTGGTGGGGCGGTCATGTCGACGAGCCCATGCCCACGGCCGTTCCCGATCCCGACAAGCCCGCACGCATGGCCAGCAGGCAGGCGCGCCTCAGCGAGCAGGACAGTCTGCAACAGGACGACGGCAAGTAAGGTTTTGCTGTATGTGGTGTATCGTTTTATCCAACTGAGGTAACATATAAAAAGACGTTATATACGTATTAGTTATTTTGATATTTCGATAAGAGTGATTAGATATGCCTGCGCCCAAAAATGCACCGCTTTACCAGCAGATTTATGACGAAATCAAGGATGCGATCGAGAAAGGTGTTTATGCACCCAAGGAGCGTATTCCGTCCGAGCTTGAACTAGCCGAGCAGTACGAGGTGAGCCGTATTACGGTGCGCCGCGCTGTCGAGGAGCTGTGCTCCGATGGTTACCTGGTTAAGCAGCAGGGCCGCGGCACCTTTGTCTCCACGCCGCACATCAACCGCCAGTTTCACGCCTCGACGCTGCAGACGTTTACCGCGCTGTGTGCCGGCAACGGCATGAAGGCCGGTGCGCACGTGATCGATCGCCAGATCGTTCCGGCGCGCCAAAACGAGATGGAGTTCTTTGGCCTGCAGAAGGATGCGCTGCTGCTGCATATCAAGCGCGTGCGTACGGCCGACGGTGAGCCCATCTTTGAGGAGAACATCTTTGTGCCGTTTGACGCCTACCGTGAGCTGTTGACGGCCGATCTTGAGGACAAGTCGATTTTTGCCGAGGTCGAGCGTGTTGGCGGAACGCCGATTGTCTCGGTTGGCTACCGCACGGTCGAGGCCGTTCGCGCCAATGCCGAGCAGGCGGCTGAGCTGGGCATTGCTCCGCACGATCCGCTGCTCAACCTGCGTGCCGGCTTTATCGGCCCCAATGGCGAGCCGGTCCTGATGGGTAAGCAGTACTACGTGGGATCGCGCTACGTTATGGTCATGTAGCTCTAGTTGCGCGGTTTTCCAAACCGCGCAACGGCTCGACGCTGCAAACGCCCCTAAGCGGCAATCTGACGTTCAATCGTCGGTCGCGTACCGAAGTACGCTTCCCTCCTCTTTCACGTCACCTTGCTCGCATAGGGGCGTTTTCGCTGACTTATGCTCAACCGGCGACGTTTCCGCGCTTATCAAGAACGTCCCCAACGACTACTCGCAGAATGAGCGTGGATAATCTCCCGTTTTTGGCTCCATATCGGGTCCAAAGTGGGAGATTATCCACGCTCGTTTGGCAAGTGTCCGAAAATCTACGCTCGTTCCCTTCGGATTGCGTTGCCCGTGGTCGGCAACCGTGGGGCACCGGTCCGCGTGGCGGCGTATAATCGGCGGCAGATGACTTGGACGTTAGGAAACCATGACCGATAGCATGCAGCAGATGGCGCTCGACACGCTCGGCGCCTATTTTGGCTACACCTCGTTTCGCCCGGGACAGGACCGCATGGTCGATGCGATCCTTGCCGGTCGCGATGCGCTGGGTGTTATGCCCACAGGCGCCGGCAAGTCCATTTGCTACCAGGTGCCCGCGCTCATGCTGCCCGGCATCACCTTTGTGGTGAGTCCGCTGCTGTCGCTTATGGAGGATCAGACCCGCGCATTGCTCGCGGCGGGTGCGCGGCCCAGCTATCTCAACTCCAGCCTTACTCCGGCCCAGCAAAACACCGTGCTCAAGCGGGCGCGCGAGGGCCGCTACCAGCTTATGTACGTGGCGCCCGAGCGCCTGCTCGAGCCGCGCTTTTTAGCCTTTGCGCAGGAGGCCGCGGCGGACGGCGGCATCGGCGTGCCGCTCGTGGCCATTGACGAGGCCCACTGCGTGAGCCAATGGGGCCAGGATTTTCGCCCCGCTTACCTGCAGATTCGCGAGTTTATCGATTCGCTGCCGCAGCGCCCCATCGTGGCTGCCTTTACCGCTACGGCGACCGAGCGCGTGCGTGCGGACATTCAGCAGATGCTCGGCTTGCAAAACCCCGCGACGGTGGTGACGGGCTTCGATCGCAAGAACCTCTACTTTGGTTGCGAGGAGATGGGCGACAAGGCCAAGACTGCCTGGGTGCGCGACTACGTGATCGCGCATTCGAGCGAGAGCGGCATCGTGTATTGCTCCACCCGCAAGACGGTCGATGCGCTGGCAGGCGAGCTTGCCGAGGCGCTGGGACCCAGCGGCATTCGCGTTGGCCGCTACCATGCCGGCATGGGTAACGACGCCCGCCGCCAAAGCCAGCGTGCCTTTATCGACGACGATATCCAGGTGATGGTTGCCACCAACGCCTTTGGCATGGGCATCGACAAGCCCAACGTGCGCTACGTGATTCACAACAACGTGCCCGAGAGCATCGAGGCATACTACCAAGAGGCGGGTCGAGCCGGCCGCGATGGCGACCCGGCCAGCTGCCATCTGCTGTGGAACGGTAACGATTTTCGCATGCGTCGCTTTTTGATCGACCGCGGCGATGCTGCCGATGAGGCGCTCGACGACGAGCAGCGCGCGTGGGCGCTCCAGAATCGATATCGCCTGCTCAGCCAGATGGAGGGCTACTGCAATACCACCGGCTGCCTGCGCGAATACATGCTGCGCTACTTTGGCGACGAGGCCGCGGCCGAGCATGCTGCCGCGGCTGGTGCGGGCAGCACCGCCACGGACGACGCCGAGGGCTGCGGCAACTGCAGCAACTGCCTCACGAAGTTCGAGGTCGAGGACGTCACCGATATGGCCCGCGCCGCCGTGCGCTATGTGGCCACGCGTCCCATGCGCTTTGGCAAATCGCTGGTCGCCGATGTGCTCCACGGCGGCAACACCGAGCGCATTCGCCAGATGCATCTGGACGAGGACCGCGGCTACGGTGAGCTGTCGAGCGAATCGGTCGGGCGCATCAAGGATATCATCGGCCAGCTGTGCGGCCGCGGTTATTTGGCCACCTCGCAGGGGCAGTACCCGGTCGTGGGGCTGGGCCCGCGTGCCGGCGAGGTCGAGAACGAGGCGTTCGCCTTTACCGTTAAGCGTCGCGCGTCCAAGCGCAAGGCCTCGGCCCGCGCCCGCCGTGCGGTGGATCTGCTGCGCGAGGAGGCCGAGCTGGATCAGCGCCCGCGCGTGGGCGACGATGCCGAGCTGTTTGAGCGCCTGCGCGCCCTGCGCAAGGAGATCGCGGCCGAGCTCGAGATGGCGCCGTACATGGTCTTTTCCGACAAGGCCCTGCGCGGCCTGTGCCGCCTGCGCCCGCAGACGCGCGACGAGCTTATCCAGGTCAACGGCATTGGCGAGAAAAAGGCCGACGCCTTTGGCGAGCAGTTTATGGCGGCGATTGAAGAGTTTGAATCCGAGCATGCGCGGGATGGAGCGTAACGATGGCAACCGACGATAAAACCGACCGCGCTGGCGCATCCGCCGTACCGCTGTACCAGCAGGTCATGGACGACCTGAAGGGCGAGATCGCGCGCGGCGTGTATGCGGCCGGCTCGCGCATTCCTTCCGAGATGGAGCTCGCGAAGTCTTACGGCGTGGGACGCATCACCGTGCGTCGCGCCATCGAGGAGCTGTCGCGCGCGGGATATCTCAACCGACAGCAGGGGAGGGGCACCTTTGTTTGCGCTCCCAAGCTCAAGCGCAAGATTGTCCAGAAAGGCGACGTCCAGAGCTTTACTGAGGGTTGTGCCGCCAACGACATGGTGGCCGGAGCGCGTCTGGTGTCGCGTACGGTGGTCGCGGCGACGCGCGAGGATGCGGCGTTCTTTGGTGTGGAGCCCGGCTGCGAGCTCATCGTGGTCGAGCGCGTGCGCACGGCCGACGGCATCCCCGTCATGCTCGAGAACAACGCCTTTGTGCTCGCCGACCATCCCTATCTGCAGACGCTGGCCGATAAGGACCTCACCGATAACTCAATCTTTGCGCTCGTTGCCGAGCATTCGGGTCGCGCGCCGCTCAAGTCCGACCCCTGCACCGTGGAGATTGCGCTGGCGGATGCCCAGACGGCCCCGCTGCTGGGGGTGCCGGTCGGCGAGCCGCTCTTCTATATGGAGGCGTACTTTACCGATGCAGACGAGCGCCCCCTGCTGCTCGGGCGTCAAAAGATCGTGGGCTCGCGCTACGTGTTCGACATCTAGCGGTCATAGATAGAACAACATAGAACAAATTTGGTGAAATGACTTCACCGGTGACAGCTTGCGTGCTATAAATAGAACAACATAGAATGACAGCAGGTACGAGCTGCTGTCGTTCAAAGTTGCCACATAAGGAGGAGCGTTACCGTGAACGCACACGATCTGATTCAGGAAATTATCGAGCGCAAGGGTAAGATCGAGAACGTCTTTTGGATCGCCTGCGGCGGTTCGATGATCGACCTGATGCCGGCTAACGAGCTGCTCAAGCGCGAGGCCACTACGTTTGCCTCGACGGTCTACACCGCGCGCGAGTTTTGCCTGATGGCCCCCAAGAGCCTGGGGCCGAAGTCGCTCGTCGTCGCCTGCAGCCACAGTGGCAACACGCAGGAGGTCATCGACGGTTGCGAGATGGCGTTGACTGCCGGCGCCGAGGTCGTGACCATGACCGACTATGCGGGCTCCAAGATCGACAGCGGCAAGTGGACAACCTGGGTCTATCCGTGGGGCAAGGGCGAGTCGCAGGCCGAGGTCCCGCAGGGCATCGGCGTTCTGATGGCTGCCGAGCTGCTCGACCAGCAGGAAGGCTACGAGGCGCTCGCCGACATGTACGCTGGCCTCAAGCAGATGGATGCGCTGCTGCCCGCCGCCCGCGAGAAGGTCAACACCGAGCTGGGCGATCGCTTTGCCGAGCTCTGTCAGCAGCACAAGTTCTTCTATATCCTGGGGTCCGGCCCCAACTTTAGCCAGACCTACGCCATGGCCATCTGCTCGCTCATGGAGATGCAGTGGCAGCACTGCTGCTATATCCACTCTGGCGAGTACTTCCACGGTCCCTTCGAGGCCACCGAGCCCGGCGTGTTCTACTTTGTGCAGCTTGGCGCGGGCGAGTGCCGCCCCATGGAGGAGCGCGCGCTCGCGTTTCTCAACACGCACACCGATACGATTATGGTGCTCGACGCCCTCGAGTACGGCGTGGGCGAGGTGCCCGCCAGCGTGCGTTCGTTCCTGGAGCCGATCTTCTTCTACGCAATGAGCTGCGAGCTGCGCGCCGCCCGCGGCAAGGTGTTCGACCACAGCCCCGAGATCCGTCGCTACATGGGCATCGAGCAGTACTAAGTAACGGGAAAACCATTCACCTTCGATTCGCAAGGGCGCTGCGTGAGTCAAAAAAGTGGGCCGCGCCGGGGATTTCCGGCGCGGCCCGCTTAGTATCGCGCTTAGATTCGCAAGGTTGCGGTAGCCAGCGGCCTACTTTGCGTCGTACGCCTCGGCGTCCCACCAGTCGAGCTGGGCGATGTTGTCGCGGATGTGCTGGCAGCTCTTGTGGAAGCCCTCGAGCTCGTGCTCGGAAAGGTCGAGCGTGTAGACCTCCTCGACGCCCTCGGCGCCGATCACGCACGGCAGGGAGGTAAAGATGCCCTCTTCGCCATACTGGCCAGTCATGAGCGTAGAGGCCGAAAGCACGGCGTGCTCGTTGTGCAGCACGGCGGCGCAGACACGCGCAGCGGAGTTGGCGACGGCGTACTCGGTGCACTGCTTGCCCTGGTAGGTCACATAGCCGCCCTTGCGCGCGAGCTCCTCGACCTCCATGTGGTCAAAGGCGTACTTGTCGGGGTTTTCGGCCTGAAGCTCGTTGAGGCTCTTGCCGGCGATGGTTGCGGCCTTAAAGGCGGCCAGCTGGCTAAAGCCATGCTCGCCGATCATGTAGGCGTCGATGGACTTGGGGCTCACACCGACCTTCTTGGAGATCTCGGTGCGCAGGCGGGCGGAGTCCAGACCGCAGCCCGAGCCGATGATCTTCTTGGGATCGTAGCCGGTCAGGTGCCACAGCTCGGTGCACACGACGTCGCAGGGGTTGGAGATGCTCACGAAGATGCCGTCAAAGCCGGCGTCGACGATGCGCTTGGCAAAGGTGCGGGCGGCGTCGGTGGTAAAGAACAGCTCACCGTCGCGGTTGCCGGCGGCCAGCGCGACCTTGCCGGCAGCGTTGACGATGACGTCGCAGCAGGCCAGCTCCTCGTAGTGGTCGTAGCAGTTGACGATCTTGGTGTTGTACGGGACAAACGAAAGGGAGTCGCGCAGGTCCTGGACCTCGGATGTCACCTTGGTCTCGTTGATATCGCACAGGTACAGCTCATCGGCAATGCCCTGCATGAGCAGGCTGTTGGCGACATGTGCTCCTACGTGGCCCTGGCCGACCACACCGATCTTACGCGTCTGGTACATATATGTATCCTTTCGGCCGAGTTTCTCGCATCGAACCATTGTAGCGTCCTGCTGTCACTTTGCTAAGCTAAAGCGAAGTAGATTTTTGGGACATGCTTTAATCTCTACTTTTGGAGTGATTTGGGCCGCTGGCGACATCGCCGGGCGATGTGCTCGCGCGGATGGGGCCGCTCGTTGTACCATAGCTGCAACTGACTCGTAAGGAGCATCCATGCCCATTCGCATCCCCGACGCCCTCCCTGCCGCCGCGCAGCTCGAGAGCGAGAACATCTTTGTCATGACCGAGTACCGCGCGCTGCACCAGGACATCCGTCCGCTGCGCGTGCTCATCCTCAACCTCATGCCCACCAAAATCGCCACCGAGACGCAGATCATGCGCAAGCTCTCCAACACGCCGCTGCAGGTGGAGGTGGACCTGCTGCGCACCAAAACGCACGAGGCCACGCACGTGAGTGCCGGCCACCTGGAGACGTTCTACCGCACGTTCGACGACATCCGCGACATCCACTACGACGGCCTGATCATTACGGGCGCGCCGGTGGAACAGATGCCGTTCGAGGAGGTCGACTACTGGCCCGAGCTCTGCCAGATCATGGACTGGTCCACCACGCACGTGCACTCCACGCTGCACATTTGTTGGGGCGCGCAGGCGGGGCTCTACCATCATTACGGCATTCAGAAGTACGATCTACCGGCCAAGGCAAGTGGCGTGTTCGAGCATTATCTGGTGAAGCCGCAAAGCCCGCTGGTCCGCGGCTTCGACGACCGCTTCTATGCCGTGCATTCGCGCAACACCGATGTGCGCCGCGAGGACGTGGAGGCTGAGCAGCAGCTTGAGGTCGTGGCCGTGTCCGACGAGGTAGGCCTGTACATCGTCAAGTCGACCGACAGCCGCCGCTTTTTTGTCTTTGGTCATCCCGAGTACGATACCGACACGCTGCGCCTGGAGTACGAGCGCGACGTGAAGCGCGGGCTCAACCCTCAGGTGCCGGCGCATTACTTCCCGGGTGACGACCCCACCGCCGAGCCGCGCAACGTCTGGCGCAGCCAAGCTCAGTTGCTCTACACCAACTGGCTCAACTATTACGTCTACCAGACCACGCCCTACGACCTGGCCCGCGCCGGCGAAGAGCACTAGGCCGTCGGGAGGTGTGCCAGCCGTTAGGCGCTGATGATGTGGGGTAGCGGCTGGTCGTGGGTATCGGTGGGAACGTGGTCGACACGCTGTTCGTCAAAGGCGATGCCGATGATTTGACATGCGGGCGAGAGCATGGGCAGGTAGCGGTCGTAGCAGCCGCCGCCGTAGCCCAGGCGCGCGCCGGCGCGGTCGAAGGCTACGAGTGGCACGATGGCCATGTCGAGGGCCTCTGCAGACACGATAGGGAAGTGGTCGCTGTCGATGTCCATGGCCGCGAAGGCCCGCGTGGGGTGGGCGATAAACGGAGCCGAGGACGCATCGTCGACAGCAACTGCCCGCATGCACATGCGCTGGCCACAAGCTGCGGCATCAATTGCCGAGAGCATGCACGGATAGGCCACGCGCCAGCCGCGTTTGACGGCCGCAGCGGCAAACGCGGCTGGGTCGACCTCGGAACCCATCGCGGCATAGATGGCAACGGTGTGCGGCGCCGCGGCATCCAGGCGGCCCAGCAACTCAACAAGCCGCGCGCAAATGACAGCAGACTTTGCCGCCCGAACATCCAAATCAATCGCATCGCGCCGAGCAATCACCACCCGCCGCAACTCAGCCTTATCCATCCCAGCCTCCTCTCCCAAACCTACCAAAAAGGGACAGGTTTATTTTGGCAGGTTTTATCTGGGCAAACAGCGAAGCCGCCGCAAAGGCACCCTTTGTGGCGGCTTCGACTCGACGTTGGCTTCACAGTGCCGCGGCGATTGCTTCGGTCACAAACTTATTGAGTGACTCGCCCTTCTTTGCCGCTGCCAGCGCCGCCTGTTTGTGGAGCTCAGAGCCCGTTCTTACGTTGAACGAGCCCTTAAAAGCCCGCTCGGGCTCTTTGCCCTTCTCGGCGCAAAACTCAAGGTAATCGTCGACGGCGTCGTGGAAGCATTGCTCCACTTCTTCAGCCGTGGAGCCTTCAAATACGATTGCGTCTCTAATGCCGGCGACCATACCTGTTAGCACATGCTGTTCGGCATCGAACTCGACTGGGGCGAAATAACCCTTGTATGCCAAAACGTTACTCATGACTACCTCCGACATCTTGCAGAAAGCGAACGATGTTTCGAATGGTCCCCGCTGTCAATTCGTCAGATGGATGAGGCGCGTGCATTACGAACATCCTGCCATCTGATGGCCTGTAGAAGCGAACGCGCGATCCGGATGTCTTGCCTTTGCTGTCCATTTCAAAGCCATATGAAGCCATAACTTTAAGAAAGTCAGCGAATCTATACGTTGAAGGACAGCTAAGCAGCTGGGCGATGAGTTTATCGGATCGAGTCATCCCGCCTCACATTCTGCAACTATATTCTAGTTGCAATTTCAGTTTGATGCAAGCACCTCTACTATAGAACATGTGTTCGTATAGAACAAGTGTTCAAATCACAACTGAGGAAGGAGACAGGCACCTTTGTGGTGGTCTGTGCTGTGGAGTGGGCGTCTGCAGCGGTTTGTCTCAATCTGTAACAGTAACTCGGCAAAATTGGACCTAGATGTTACAGATTGAGACAAACCGCCGCGGTGGGCTGCGCCGCCCCGTCCAAGCCGCAGAAAAAAGGTAGATTTTTAGGCATGTCCTAAAAATCTACCTTTGTGCGTTAAGCGAACAGGTCGACTATGTTGAAGTTGGCGTTGCTCTTGGCGATGACGTCACGGCCGCCAAAGACGCAGGTCGGCGACTCGGCTGCGATACGCGTCACGTCGGCGCCGAGCGAGCGCAGCTCACCGGGCGTGGCGGCGAGCATCTGGGCGCGGCGCTTTTCGCGCGCGTTGGGATCGAGTCCGGCCAGGTAGGTCGTGTTGCGGCGCTTGGTGAGCGCGTAGGGCTTCACCGGCGCGTCCATGCCGCTCACGCAGCTCACGATAAATCCCTCAAAGGCGGCCTCGTCGGGCTCAAAGCTGCCAAGCCATGCACCCGCGCGCTCCACGCGCTCAATCGAGGGGTCGATTGCCGGGTCGCGGTAGGTGTAGAACGCCGTTTGACGCTCGCCAGCCGCGCGGAATCCGCAACCGTATGCGCCGCCCTTCACACGGATCTCGTTCCACAGGTAGTCGTAGGAGAGCGCGTTGGCGGCAACCGCCCAGGCGCCCGTCACGTCGAGTCCCAAGCGACGCGGGTCGCACGCGCTTGCCGCAAAGCAAATGTCGCTGGGGATGACGAAAGCCTCGTGACGGTCGCGCGGCGTCGGCACCACGAGCGCGTTGCGGCCGGCATCGGCGCCGTCGCCTGCGCCAAGCCCCAGGTCGCCCGCGGCATCCCAGTACGCGTCAAAGTCCTCATCGCTGCCGGTAAAGCTCGCCATGCAGCCGTCGGCCACAAAGATGCGGTCTGCCAGCTCGGCAAGCTTGGCACGCAGGCCGTCCAGGCGCTCGTCAAAGTGCTCGAGCAAATCGCGCAGGAACAGGTAGAAGTCCACGCCCGAAAGCTGCTCGCGCACCACGGCCGAAGGCGAGGTGTAGCTCATCGCGCGGCCGAGTGCCGCCGAGTGTCCGTTGTTGATAAAGCCCTGCTCAAGCCCAATGCGAATCTGCGTGAGCACGTCGCGCACGCGGTCGGCGTCAGCATCGAGCAACAGCGTGCTCGACCACACCTCGCGCGGCAGGCTCGCCAGCGCGTCGATCTTTTCGGACAGGGCGCCGGCGCTCACCAGCAGGTAGGGGCGCACGCCGTCCACGTCGGGCTGCGTCATGACCTCGGTCGTAAAGCTCAAAAAGCCCAGCTTGCCGGCGAGCAGATTGTCGAGTTCCTCGGCCGAGTGCTCGCTCGTGGGCAGCTGTTTGAGCAGGCGGCAGAGCAGCGTCACATAGGGCAGGTCCTCAAACGCAACGCAGCTCAGGTCGAAATACTGCATGGCGTAGGCCAGGCGGTTGGTGGGGATGCCGTGGCGCAGGCAGGGGATGGGCGCGGTCGTGTCTACGACCAGCGGCGGCTCGGGGCGCGCCTCGCCAATGTCGGACACGCGCAGGCGCGGCAGCGTGGCCTTGTCCTCGGGCGTGTCCTCGGCCTCCTGCGCGGCACGCAGCGCAGCCGTGCGCTCGACCACGTCGGCCAGCTCGGCATCGGTCATGGCGCCGCGCTTGGCTGCCAGCTCGGCAGCTTCGGCGCCCTCCGAACCCTCAGCGGCGTCCACCGGAACCAGCTCGACCAGCGCCATGTGGTCGTTCTCCAGCACGAGCTCGCGCAGAAGGTCCTCAAAGTAGCTGCCTTCCAGCTCGCCGCGCAGCTCCTCGTACACCGGGCCATACTTGAGCGCCAGCGTCGCGGCGTCGTCATCGTAGAGCCAGGTGCTCAGCGCGTCGCACGCAATGGCCACGCCGTCGGCGATACCGTAGTCGCGCTGGCGCAGGTCGTATTCGTTGCTGCTGATGATGGCCTCCAGGCGCTCGCGCGGAACGCCGTGCTCGCACAGGTCGCGGCAGGCGTCCTGGAACACGCGGCGCAGCTCGCGCGCCACGCCGGGCTGCGCGTTTTGCAGCATGATGAGCTCGTAGGGCTGCAGGCTTTCGGCCGCGGTGTAGCTCACCACGTTGCCGCCCAGGCCGGCGGCCAGAATGGCCTTCTTAACCGGCGCTTCGTTGGAGCCCAGCAGCGCCTCGAACAGGATGTCCGCGGCGATCGTGCGCTTGCGGTCGAGTGCGCTGCCCAGCACAAGGCCCAGGCCCACCAGGGCGTTTTCGGGCGTGGTGGCCATCTCGACGCGCTTATACTCGCAGGTCACGGGTGTCTGCACGACCAGCGGATTGGGCGCCAGCGCAGACGGGTCCTCGCCGGCGGCGACGGCTGCGTCCATGCGGCGGCTCGCGGCGCTCGACTGCGACAGATAGCGCTCGTCCAAAAAGGCCAGCGCGCGGTCCACGTCCAGGTCGCCGTAGAGCGTGATGTAGGAGTTGGAGGGGTTGTAATGGCGCGCGTGCGTGTCCAGGAACTGCTCGTAGGTGAGCGCGGGAATCGCGCGCGGATCGCCGCCGCTCTCGTGCGCATAGGCCGTGTCGGGGTAGAGCGCGGCGTTGACGGCGTCGTCCAGCACGCTCATGGGGTCGGACAGCGCGCCCTTCATCTCGTTGAACACTACACCGTTATAGCGCAGCGTGCCCTCGCGCAGGCTGGCGGCGCTGCCGTCGCCGCCAGCGCCCTCCGGCAGGTCCAGCTCGTAGTGCCAGCCCTCCTGCTCAAAAATGGTGGGCTTGGTATAGATGGCCGGGTTGAACACCGCGTCCAGGTACACGTCCATCAGGTTGTACAGGTCCTGCTCGTTGGTGGTGGCAACGGGGTAGATAGTCTTGTCGGGGTAGGTCATGGCGTTGAGGAACGTCTGCATGGAGCTCTTGATCAGGTCCACGAACGGCTCCTTGACGGGGAACTTGGCCGATCCGCACAGCACCGAGTGCTCAAGAATATGGAACACGCCAGTGGAATCGGCCGGCGGCGTCTTAAAGCCAATGGCAAAGGCCTTGTTTTCGTCGTTGCACGCCAGGTGCAGCAGGCGAGCGCCCGAGGTGGTATGGCGCAGCACGTAAGCGTCCGAGTCGAGCTCGGGCACGGTCTCACAGCGCTCGACGGCAAAACCATGGCAGGTGGTACCGGGCACCAGCAGCGCGGCGGCAGCGGCGCGCGGGTCGGTTGAGGTAGTGGGCATATGCAGTCTCCTTTGGCGCCCCAACGGGGGCGAATCGAGTCGAATCCCCGAGAGTATACCCATATGGGGCCTTCGACCAATCTGCCGGATGAGCGTGGATTATCTGGCACACGAGCGTGGAAATTCGGACGTCTGCCGCATGAGCGTGGATTTTCGGACGAGATCGGCCGCCAAAAGCCCAAAAACCGTCCAAATATCCACGCTCGCGCGTCAAGTACGTATCTCTCACCTCACATTCATCTCTACGATGAGGGATGAATGTGAGACAGGTAGAAGATAAAAATCAATCGGCTTATCGGATGCATATACCGCCATCAGATTGAAGCTGTATGCGGAAATGGATGGACTCTACACCGCTTACGCAAAATAACCCCTCGTTTGCTAAAACATTATAGGAAATGGCGTGGAATGCTAAAAAGTTCTAATACAATATAAGTCATTTATCTATAGGCTGCTGATTCCTTGTAAAGGTATGGTTGATATGGTTGAGGCAAATAGCGTTATCCCCCTGTACAAACAGATTGTTCGTGCGCTTTCTGATTTAATCGCCAACGGCACGTACCGCCCGGGAGATAAGCTTCCGACCGAGGCGGAGCTTATCGAGCAATTTGGCGTGAGCCGAATAACGGTTCGCTCCGCAATTAAAGAAATGGAAGATGCTGGGCTTGTTGAGAGGGCCCGCGGCAAGGGCACGTTCGTTTCGTCGGACACGCAGATGTATGCCGCGGACGACCGTGAGAGCTTTACCCATTCGTGCCAGCTTGCGGGCAAACAGGCGTCTACCAGGGTTCTCGAAATGGGCTGGGACTTCCCAAGTCTGCGAGACGCGAAGTTCCTGGGCGTAGACGATACCCAAAAGGTATTGCGTAGCCGTCGTCTGCGCCTTGTGGATGGCAAGCCCACGATGCTGGAAACCAATAGCTATTCCGCTGCGCTTTCTTTTTTGGAGCATGAGTCCCTCGATGATTCGCTGATGGCGGTACTCGATCGCCAGGGGATCAAGATGGGTCCCAACACGCGTACGCTCGAAGTCTGCTATGCGAGCGAGCTCGAGGCGGCATACCTTAACGTGGAGCTGGACTCTTCGCTGCTTCTGTTTGTCGATAGACGTTATGCCCCAAGTGGCGAGCCGCTTTTCATCTCCCGTCAGGTGTACTGCACCGAGCGACTGAAGTTCTATTTGTAAATTAGCGATAGATTGGTCGATTTACCGACCAATTGTTACCGTTCGCGGATTTGGAAAATAGACACACCACGTAGGGTAGATTGCTAATATACTTTGTTATGACAATATAGTACGTCCTATTGGTATTGGAGAACTATGAATAAGATATTGCTAGCGAGTCATGGTTATCTCGCCCAAGGCATGAAAAGCTCTCTGGAGATTCTGATGGGCACCAACGACCGAATCGAGTGCCTGTGCGCCTATGTCGATGACGATTCAAGGGACGTCGCGGCGTTGATTGATGCATGGATGGAGACGAGGGACCCTGCCGACTCTTGGTTTGTCGTGACTGACATCTTTGGCGGCTCTGTAAACAACGAATTCATTCAGAGGCAGACCGACGGATCGTTTACGTTAATCGCTGGAATGAACTTGCCGCTGCTGGTGGAAATGGTTACACAGCTGGACTCCCTGGATGCGGACAAGGCCAAAGCCGCGGTCGAGGGATCGCGTTCGTTTATTCAGCTTTGCGAGGCGGCGGACATGCTTGCCGGCGCCGAGGAAGAAGAGTTCTAGTTAGTTCTGGTTCGAGCCCTAGCTAGGGGCCACACCTGTCATTCCCTTTATCACGTGCGGAGATGATAACGATGATTAAGCTTACGAGAGTTGATTACCGACTGATTCACGGCCAAGTTGCCATGTCCTGGACTCACGCTTTGGATGTAGATTGCATCTTGCTTGCCAGCGATGCTTTGGCAAAAGACGACATGAGGAAGGCGGCCTTGAGGCTCGCCCGCCCCAACGGCGTTAAACTCGTCATCAAGGATGTTGACGCTGCTATCGAGGCGCTCAACAGCGGCGTTACCGACAAGTATTCGCTGTTTATCATCACTGAGACGATTGAAGATGTCTATCGTCTCGCTAAGGGTTGCAAAGACATCAAAGAGATCAATCTGGGCGGAACCCGAAAGACCCCTGAGACCACGCTTCATCCGACCCCTGCGATCTTTGCGACCGAGAAAGATGCCGAGCATATCCAAGAGCTCCTGGGCGATGGCGTGGCCATCGAAATCCGTCAGGTTCCCAATGACGCTAAGGTGTTTGCCAAGGACGTTTTCTAGCCGGAAACACGTTGATGCTCGGCATTTATTGAACCAATGCTCTATGCCTATGCCCGTCGATCATTTGATCGGCGGGCTTTTTATTAAAGAAAAATCAAAAAAAATCTGAAATAGTTCTTGCATAGTTAGTTATATAAAGTATTATAACGTCATGGGATGAATGAAGGGTTCATCCAAGTGAGTTAGGAGTAAGGGATGTTCAATTTCGATGAGCCTCGTTACGAGAAGGTTGTGAGCGATGCCCTCGCTCTCCGTCCTCAGATTGAGGCTGCCGTGGACGAGGTCTGCGAGCAGGGTTATTCCAACATCTTCTTCATCGGCTGCGGCGGCACCTGGGCCCACACGCTCCCGATGAAGTATTGGGTCGAGACCACCACGGCCGACGTCGATGTCCACTGCGAGATCGCCGCAGAGTTCCTCGCCTGCCCGCCCAAGACCTTCAACAAGGATTCTGTCTGCGTCTTCTCCACCCGTACCGGCACCACCCCCGAGATCATTGAGGCTGCCAAGTTCTGCCAGGAGCAGGGCGCCCGCACGCTGATGTATGTCTCCAACGACAACACCCCGGCCACCGAGTACGCCGATTACAAGTTCTTCAGCTTCGCCGAGGACGACGTTCTGTGCGAGGCCATCTACACCTACCAGATCACGCTGGTCGCCCGCTTCCTCAAGAACGCCGGCGCCTTCCCCAAGTACGACACCTTCATGGAAGAGTTCGGCAACATCGCTCCGTACCTCATCAAGGCCAAGGACGCTCAGGACGAGCGCTGCGCCGCCATGGCCGAGGACTTCAAGGACACCGATTACCACATGGTGATTGGCTCCGGCATGCTCTGGGGTGAGGCCTACGACTACGCCATGTGCATCCTCGAGGAGATGCAGTGGATCAAGACCAAGTCCATCCACGCCGCCGAGTTCTTCCACGGCACCATCGAGCTGTGCGAGGAAGGCACGAGCCTCATCATGCTCTACGGCGAGGACGACACCCGTAAGCTCATGGACCGCGTGGACAACTTCACTCACATGCTCGCCGACGAGAAGGGCGTCAACGTCCGCGTGAACAAGTTTGACACCGCCGAGGTCGAGCTGCCGTTCAGCGACCCCGAGTTCCGCAAGATCGTCTCCCCGATGGTCACCTACACCATCACCGAGCGTCTGAGCTGCCATCTCGAGCACGTCCGTAACCACCCGCTCACCACGCGTCGTTACTATCACCAGATGAACTACTAATCCTCTCAAATTGCTGCGGTTGTCTGCAGGCGAGCTGCGCAGAATGCCTCGCCTGCAGACCTGTTTCTGGGGTTGATCGAAATGGTTGTCCAGTATCTTCTAGTTGCACTGGTCGCATTTATTGCGTCCATGGACGAGCAATTATTTGGCATTACGATGCTTGGTCGTCCGCTGTTTACGAGCCTGTTTGTCGGCTTGATCCTTGGCGATGTCCAGCAGGGCGTTATCGTCGGCGCTGCTCTGGAGTCCATGTTCATGGGCGCCATCATGGTCGGCGCGGCGGTTCCTCCCGAGGTCTATGCCTCCGGCGTGCTTGGCTGCGCGTTTGCCGTCATTACGGGTACGGGCACGGCAACTGCCGTCGCGCTCGCCCTTCCCGTCTCCGTCTTCCTTCAGGTGTGGCGCAACTTCTGCTACGCCGTTCCGGGTGCCTTTGCCTGCAAGAAGATTGAGACCGCTCTGGCAAATCGCGATCTTGCCAAGGCGAATCTGTACCATCTGACCATCGTGCCGCTGTCGATTGGCATTCCGTCTGCACTGCTGGTGTTTGGCTCGCTGTTCTTTGGTGCCGACCTTATCAACAATGCGCTCAGCGCGATTCCGCAGTTTGTGATGGACGGCCTCAACGTTGCGTCCGGCGTCATGGTCTGCATCGGCTTCGCTCTTCTTATCAGGACCATGGGCGATAACAAGCTCCTTCCCTGGCTGTTCCTGGGCTTCATTATGGTCATCTACCTCAAGATGGACGTGGTCGGCGTCGCCGCAGCTGCCATTTGCGTCGCGCTGCTCCTGGCCTTCCGCGAGGGCTCGTCCGGTCCGCAGACGGTTGCTGCAGATGAAGAGGAGGACTTCTAATGGCTATCCAGAACACCGACCTCAAAGAGGCCAAGAAGGACGCGATTATGACTCCCGATATGTATCGGAGCATGTTCCTTCGCCAGTTTACGAGCCAGTGCTCGCAGTCGTACGACAAGATGATGGCAATGGGCTTCATGTACACCATTCAGAAGCCCCTGCGAAAGATCTATCCCAACGACGACGATTACTATGCGGCGCTCGATCGCCATACCGAGTTCTTTAACATCACGCCTCATGTGCTTCCGTTTGTAGCCGGCCTAACGGTTTCGATGGAAGAGCAGGCGGCTGCCGATAAGAACTTCGACACGTCCTCGATTAACGCCATGAAGGTCGGCCTTATGGGACCGCTTTCCGGCATCGGTGATTCGTTCTACTGGGGTACGTTCCGCGTGGTTGCCGCCGGCATTGGTATTGGCATCGCTTCGACGGGCAACCCGCTCGGCCCCATCGTGTACGCGCTCATCTACTCCGTGATTAACTTTGCAACGCGTATCGTCGCCGCCCATCTGGGTTACGACTTGGGAACCAAGTTTTTGCAGCAGTCCGAAGAGAGCAACCTTATGTCTCGCATGACGCATGCTGCCGGTGTTCTCGGAATGACCGTTATCGGCGCCATGATTGCGGCACAGGTCTCGCTGTCCACGGCTTTGACCTTTGACGTGGGTGGTTCGGAGATTGTCCTGCAGGATCTGTTCGATTCGATCTTCCCCGGTCTGCTGCCCTTGCTGGCAACGTTCGCTTGCGTTGCCCTCTATAAAAAGGGCGTCAAGACCATTTGGATCATCTTGGGCATCTTCGCAATCTGCATCATCGGAACGGGCTTGGGAGTGTTCGCGGCGGCGTAATGTTGACTGCTATGCTCGCGCGTTGGATAACTAACTGACCGTTTGAAAACGGGGCTCGGCGTAAGGCCGGCCCCGTTTTTTATTTGAGGGATTTTCCGACCGTCCAAAAAATCACACTCGTCCATCACTCACGCATCTCTCATCTCTCATTCGTCACTAATACGAGAGATAACAGAAAGACGAGAGATAAATATGAGAGATAACAATGCTGCAAGGTGGCTAGGGGATCGAGTCAAAGTTCCCGTATACATGAGTTTACCTGCGCGAACGTGATTTGCTTGAACCGATAACGGTAATTTTGTCTCTCATCTCTCACTCATCTCTAAGCTGAGAGATAAATGAGAGACGAGAGATAATTACGAGAGATAGCTGAGAGATAGACAGACAGACGGTCTGTCGGGAACATGCATCGCTGTCAGATTGATGACGCGCGCAAAGCAGCTGCACTGGCGCCCGCACCCTTCATCCCACCATTTCGCGCGCTGCATATGGAAACCCACGGCAAAGCAGTTACAATAGCCCAATGTGCATCGCGCACGACGATGGTATCGGCGCCCGCGACTGGGGGAGACAACATGGCAGAGCAACAGATAACGCCGGGGACCAAGCTTCAGGTAGCATTCGACGTGCCCATGGGCCAAAAAACCGACTTCAACATGCTCGCCACGTACAAAGAGAACCTGGACGACGCGTACTTTCTTATGAGCGCGCCCATGCTCGCCGGCAAGCCGCTCATCATGGACGAAAACCAAAAGCTGCTGCTGCAATACAAAGTGGGCGAGGAGACGTTCGTGCTCGCCGGCTACCCCGAGTCGGTCGAGAAAAAGGGCATCCGCACCTACTGGAAAATGCGCAAAGTCGCCGAGCAGCGCACCTTCGTCAAGCGCCGCGACGAGCGTTTTAAAGTCGCCATGCGCCTGACCTACCAGCGCGACAACGAGCCGACCCCCGAGCCCGAGGACGCCATGACCATCGACGTCTCGGCCGGCGGCCTGGCCGTCTACCTCAACGATTATCCCGACGTGGGCGAGGCCCTGTCCGTGCAAATGCCCACGATCCGCCTGCAGGGCGAGCGTCACGAGCTGCCCGAGCAGCTGGGCATCGTGTGCTGGGTGCGCCGCGCGCCCAAGGGCAGCCTGTACCGCAACGTCTGCGGCCTGCAGTTCCGCTACGCCGACGACATGGAGCGCGAGCTCGTCAAAGAATACGTCGGCTACATTCGCACCAAATATAAGATCTGATCGCCATGGCTCTGTTCAAGCGTAACGACAACAAAGATCAAGCTGCCGAGGATTTGGCCGAGGATTTGGCGCAGGACCAAGCTGAGGGCGTGGCCGATAATTTGGCAGAGGACCTGGCCGAGCGCCAGACCGTGGACACGCCGGCAGACGCGCCCGGCGCCAATGCCGAGGGCGTGCCCGGCGAGGACTCCGCGCCCGACCAGGCCCCCGCCTCCCGCAAGCGCTTCGGCAAGCCCAAACCCAAACGCAAGCGCAAGCCCAAGAGCAACCTCCGCGGCGTGGTGCGCATCGAGGAGCTGGAGCAGGCGCTGGCCGATCAGGACCTCGACGACATCGACCCCGACGCGGTCGTGTCCATGTATATGCCCAAGCGCCGCATGGAGCGCATCGGCGCGGCGCTGCTGCGCATGGACAAGCTGCAAAAGGCCCTCGTGGTGCTGGCACTTGCCTTTGGCGTGCTGTTCGCCCTGTCGTTTATGCAGGAAAACATGGGCAACTTCACCATCAACCTCAACCGCCTGGAGCTGTTCCGCCGCGGCGTGGCCATTGCCGACAACGGCGACTTTAACAACGCCACTGCGCGTCTGGCGGCCGACGCCGTGGACAACGGCACCAATATCGCCGCCGACGACCTGCCCGACAACCTGGATAGCGTCGACGGCAGCCACAACGGCAAGAACTATGTGGCGTACACCTTCTATATCCGCAACGCCGGCAAGACCGATCTGGGCTACAGCGCCAAACTCAAGGTGGTCAGCGCCAGCAAAGGCGTGGAGAAGGCGGCGTGCGTGCGCGTGTATCGCAATGGCGAGCCTACGACCTATGCGGCGACTGCGGCCGATGGCAACCCCGAGCCCAATACCGAGCCGTTTGCGTCCAAAGACGTGGTGACGACCATCAGCCACGCGAACTTCCGCGTGGGCGATGTGGACAAATACACCGTGGTCATTTGGCTGGACGGCGACGATCCGGAGTGCGTGGACAAGATCATCGGCGGCTCGGTGGAGTTCGGTTTTGATTTTGATTCGTCCGAGACCGACGATTCGAGCCTGTTCGTTAAGTTCGTGCAGGATATTGCCGACACCCTGACCGGTAACGACCCCATTAGCGCGAGCGGCAACGAGGCGCCCGATTACTACAAGGAGCACAACGTGACCTGGAGTAACCGTCGCAACCAAAAGAACTCGCCCGCAGGGGACGGGGACAAGTAGAACAAACAAGCGCCGGGCCGGAATCGATTTTCCGGCCCGGCGCTTTTGTTATGCGGAGGCGTTGTCTGCGGAGGTAGCGCCGTTGCCGGCGGCGCCGTCCAGCAAGAACAACCGCAGCGCGAACTTGATCGCGTAGCCTGGCTTGACCTGGGCCGTGTCACCCATGCGCTCGTCCAGGTCACTACAGTAGGCGTAGAGGTCGCGGATGAGGTCCGCGCCCGAGAGCGTGAACATGTAGCCCGCGTCCGAAAGCGCGTTGGGTGCTGCGGGCAGCCCCGCAGCCGCACAAAAGCTTGCAAGGTCGGGGCCCATGACGGCCTCGTAGTCAATCGCGGCGCCACGGTCCCGTGCGGCCTGCTCTTGCTTGCGGGTGTACGACAATGCCGTCGCCAGCACAAAGCTGGGCGTGGGCGCATTGACGTCGTCGGTGGTGGCGACGAGCTTACCGGCCGCTTGCGTGACCAGCCAGGCGACTTCGCGCTGACAACGAACGGCCTTGCGCGTCACCGGCTTAATCGATCCGGTGGAAACGCTTCCCTTGGGTTGATTGGCGGCAGGCATGGGCCCTCCCAACAAATAGCCCGTTTAGCAGGCAAAAATGACACGTGCCACACCAGTATAGCGAGTGGGAAAGGGCTAGGGCGAAGCTCGGCGGAGGGTGAATGTATGCGATGGCGTGGCACTGCGGCCGCAAGGCTTAAGAGGGACTTATGACTGTACGGGAGAGAGATCAAATAAGGTAAACGATGTTCACACAGCACCACATATAGCCCGAGGTAGACCTATGAATCTGCCGGAATGTAGGCTGCCGAAAACTCATAAGGAAATCGTAAGAATTATGGTATTCTCAATTTCATGTCTAAAGGATGGGCAAGCAACATCCAACACGAAAGCGCGGGCTCCCCTTCCGGGCTTCTCGAGGGTCATCTGGGACGAATGGGGAAAGAAAGGGGTCCGTATGGATACCAAGGCATTAAAGAAGCAGATGGGCGCCGCCATCGCCATGGTCCTCGTGGCAGCCGTAGCCCTCGGCTCCGCCACGTTCGCATGGTTTGTCAGCAATAATACGGTTAAGGGTACGACGTCTAATATTGCGGCTCAGTCCAACTCTGCATACCTCGTGATTGATAAGCAGACGACGTCGAAGGACTCAACTAGTTCAACCAGTTATTCGGTGGAGGGGACAGCAGCAACAAAGCTCTATCCTGCTACGATTGACAAAACTGATGGCAACGCTGTTTGGATGTCTGCTTACGCGGATAAGGCTAACGCCGCGGATATGAAGGAAAATAGCAAGTTTAAGATTGATGACGGCACTGCGGAAAAAGCCGTTGCTGCAAATTATGCTGTCAAAAATACTTTCCACGTAGGTACCGGTGGCTACGATGGTGAGTTCACGAACTTGCATATCACGGGCGTGACCGTGGCCAACGCTACTACGGAGCAGAACAAGAACCTCGGCAATGCCCTTCGTGTTCTTGTTGTTTGCGGCGAAAAGTGGGAAGTCTGGAGTGGTAAGGGTATTCTGCTCAGCTCCTCAAGTGATGCTAAACCGCTCACTGCCGGTAATTTGCTTGCTAGTGACGACGCGGTGATCAAGTCCAACGCAGATGCTAAGATTGATGTCTACCTGTACTACGATGGCGGCGACGCTAACGTCTATTCCAATAACCTTGAGAAAATCAATACCACTGCTGGCGACAATGGCGTGACAATCACCTTTGAGGCTTCGCCCAAGGAGTACAAGGGTACTTCTAACTAGCTATCGCCGACTTCGTCGTCTTTGAGATTTCAGAATGCCAGGGGCCGAACCGTCGGCCTCCGGCATTTTTTACTAGATAGGTCTATCGAATGAGCCAGAGCGTAAAACAGCTTAAAAAACAGCTCATGGGTGCTGCCTGTGCGGTGCTTATGTCTGCTGTTGCTCTCTCGTCTGCTACCTATGCTTGGTATGTCGCAAATAATACGGTGAAGGCTACATCTTCAACCATTAGCGCAACGACTAATGGTTTCATCCTTCAGATCGATGAGCTCAGGAAGGGTGTCCAGCACGGTGGCGAACAGACGTCGCTCGCGGCTGCAATACAGGGCGGAAAGATAACGCCGTCTTCTACGGACGATCTTAAGAACTGGTTTGTTTGCCAAGGCTGGGGACCAGACGGTAGAGTGACCTCTTATTCGCAGATTAAGTTTAAGCAGGACGGCAAATCTGGCGAATACGAGGCTGGTGGCGAGACCCACTACGCCTATCTCAAGAGTGAGTTTATTGTCTACACCATTACGGAGTCCGGTATAGCTGACGTGTATCTTGAAGGAACTGACGGAGAGCCTGTAGTTGTTACCGCTCATGGGGCACCAACGACCGATACGATCCCGAATTCTTTGCGAGTCGGTATTACCACGCAGGCGATTGATGCTAATGGAAACCTGACTGGTGATGAAACTCTAAAGGTCGTATACGCACCCGCTGCAGTTTCTCCCACCGATAAGGGTAACGATAAAAATGCCATCGCTGGATGGTCTTGTGTAAAGGACGCGGCCAACGGGCCTCAAATGCCTTCCTACCAGCATATTGAAAAAGGCAATTGCACTGGCTGGCTTGCAAACAAGGTCGGAGACGATTATCAGGTTGACGCGGGTACGCATAAGATCGCAAGTCGCGTTGGCTATGATGGCATAGCGGTCCGAATTTATATTTGGATGGAAGGAACCGATGCTGACTGCGTTAACAATGCTGCAGCCGAGGACCTTGCGACATACGATGTGACTGTCAAACTCGCTGGTGTCGCAACATCGTAGTCCGACGTTCGCTAGCATGCGGATGACCAAGGGCCCACTTCGAAGGAAGTGGGCCCTTTTTCGTAGGCTCTGTTAGCCCAGAATTGACATAAGCTAATAGAAAAAAGAGATGTTCAGAACGGAGCATACCCTTTTTGATCAATGAGAATTATTGTACAGAGAATCAATCGATTCTCTGAGCTTGCGTTGCTGTAGTTCAAGTTCGGAAAGATTCTCTTCAATGCGAGTTAAACGCGCGTTTGATACGGACAACGGGTCGATATCGACTTTTAGCTCAAGTACTTCATTTATATCTAATCTAGCATGACGTTTGCCACTTTGAAGTCGTCTGTAGGCATCAAGAAGCTGGGGAAGCATGAGGCAATAGCCGAGTCGTTTGGAATTTTCTGAGCATTGGCATTTCAGTCCCACCCATTCAGTAGTTCCAATTGCCTCTGACGGAGGATTGATTATGACCTTACCTAAATAAGGCTCAAGTTTCGAGATAGCTATGTCACACCCGTCGAATAGAACCTTGTCCGAGCCAATCGAATCTATCTTCTTTGCCCGCTCGGGAGCGTATCGGCCGCTCCTTGCGTCAACCGCATCAAGGTCAATCAATAGTCTGTTTTTGTCAAGCTCACCCTTCGGCATCTTTTTTAAATCAACTTTCTGGAACCATTTAGACAGGGGAATTGAGGCATCTCCGATGTTTGAAATATGCACCTCGCCATTTTGTTTATCCCACAGCCAACGGTATTTCGGATCGAGGCGAACGCTGGGGCGTGAAATGATGTCCTCGAGCGTGCTGACGAACCCCAGCTTGGAGTCATCTGAATCGAAGCCATCATTAAATCGCGATGACACGTCCGGCAAATCGGATGGTCGTTCAAGATCGGCGAGACCTTTTCGACGCTTATAACCAACATTGTCGGGCTCTGCAAAGAAGGTTGTTTCTCCCAATGCTCCAGCTTCTTTAAACGAGGACAGTAGGCGGGGCAAAGTTGCCGCTGAGACACCTCTTCGGGAATTGATACTGTTGATAAGTTCTGCACTCTGACGCTTTGTCCTCTTTTGGGCATAGACGATGCATGTTTTAACGCTCGTATAAGGCTGGAATGCCGAATAGGGCAACGAAACTACGGCAAGGATCTTGAATCTCGCAAGCAGCCAAAGCCTTGTCCCCAACTCTCTTTTCGTGTCCAAGACCGATTCGGGTAGGACGCAACAAAAGCGCCCTCCTTCATTGAGGAGTTGCCACCGTCGCTCGATAAACAGGTCTTCCGAAAGGCCAAGGTCTCCCGAGAAGGCGCTTTCGATTTCGTTTTTGTCGTCTTCGGTCAACTTGATTGAAAACGGGGGGTTCGATAGTACTAGATCAAATTTACCGTTCATTCTGCTGTCATTGACAGATGGAATGCCTAGAACATTTTGAGGGCGACCTTCCACCTGATATTCCTCGAACCGCAAGAGTCCACTCTTGACGAATGTGTTCATGCTGCCGTCGCCATGTAGAATCATATTGACTTTAGCGGCAAGACCTAGATCATGATTGCTTTCAATGCCATATAGCGATGATTTCGCCCAAGAAGTATGTGTTCTTCCGGCAAACCCCGCTTCTACTGCCTCCAGTTCTCTGTCTGTTAGATTTTTCTTAAAATCATTTGAATTGAGTCCGCCCACTATTTTTCTCATATAGCTGTTGAGAAAGGTTCCAACTCCACAAGATGGATCGATTACATAGGGGAATCTACGTACGCCCAGACCGTCCGGGTTGTTCGTGATGATAGACTCGGCTTGGTCTTGTACAGCGGCTAGATCTAACATGAAGTCGACTAGCTTCTGCGGGGTGAAGAATTGTCCCCTCGTTTGCGTGAAGCCATGAGCGACAATCTCTTCGAAAAACTTTCCGAGAAGATCGCCGTCGTAATCATTTTTAGTAATGGAAATACCCTCGAGACGTCGAACGGCATAGGCAATCTTGGAGGGTTTAATCCTCTCCGTATCAAATGCCAGGCTCTGCCGCTGTTCGATCCCGAGATAGCTTTTTGCCGCGACTATATAGAATTCATTCATGTCCTCAACGAGGAGCTCGGATGGCACCTCGCTGTCGTTAATATATCTAACTTGGAATCGATAATCCTCGCCGGAGTGCGTTTCCTTCTCGTCATATGCCTTGCACAGCATCAGTTTCGTTAGAATGGCGAAAACCTCGTTGCTTGAAGTTCCACCGCCGCCCCACAAAACGTCATGCAAGTCGGTAACCAAGCCGCTAAAAAAACTTTCGTTGCACGAATGGTCCAAGGGAATTCTATTCCCGTCGGAACCGGAGACGTTGGCGTATTTGCGCCGAATGACTGTGCCGAAATTCTTCGGAATCATATTGCCCGCAGGCTCGCCTGCTTCATGCCACTCGGCATATGAGACCCAGTCGCTTCTCGGAATAACGACTGACTGAATAACTGGTGCGCCATTTCTAAAGACAACAGTTGCCCATACTAGATACTTTGGCGTTACGTCCTCTAACTTTGAGGCTTGGAACAACTGCCCATCGATCAGCTTTCTCGAATTGGAGTACTCATCTGGCGTCTTCAATTCAATGAACAGATAAGGATTTCCCTGACCATCTCTAGCAATAATGTCCGCACGACACCCCTTGGCACCGAGTCGCGGTCGTCCAGGTGCCTGATATACATGCTCTAGCTCAATTGATCTAGGGGTGAGTTCGTACTCGAAATCTCTGGATAATAGAAGAAGGAATGCTGCACGAACTGCCTCTTCATCGTTTAAATGGGTTTTGGTGTCCAGGAAATCTGGCGCTTCAGGGTCTACCCAAACAGCATTGCGATTGTATACGATATTGTCGTTATCAATTTCTTCTATAAGATTGTGGAACCCGTCTTGGGATCTAATCCAAGCGACATAATCTTCCTTATTCACAGTTCCCCTTAGCTTGGCTTCGCTTTGTTGCAATTTTCATCTCGAACGGCATGCCGCCATCTCAGGCGAGCGCTCTGAGGAATGCGTTGATGGCGGTGGACATGGACAGCCCGAGCTCGTCCAAGATGACCGTGGCCTCTTTCTTAATCTCCGGTTCGATACGTATCGTCGTGGCGGGTATGTTCGACGGCATGGCTGTACCTTTCTTCATATATCACGGTGCAGCCATTTTATCGTCTCTATGCGGCGGATGCGACCCAGTAGTCCACCGGACTGAATATGTCGCGGATGCGGCTTTTGTAGGCGCCGTGTGCGAGCTGACGCGCGACCGTGCGCCCGGTGGCATCGGAATCGACCGCCATGAAGGTTCGGCACCACTTGAACTAGGCGAGATAAGCGTCGAGGTGTTTCATCGAGACACCTCGAAACGGCTCCATGAAGGCGCCAAGGAGCGAATGGACGGTATTGATCCGGTTGATGGTCCCCTCGGAGCGGTCCTTGGAATTGCATGCCGCATGCACCGCGACCTCGAGTTCAGCGAGGGCGTCGACATAGGCTGAGGCCTTGTCAGTCGTGACGACGGAACCGGACGCGATGTGGCCCCTTAGTACGTCCACGGCGTGTTTTCTCGATAGCACACCCCGCCCCGAGACCTCGAAAAACGTTTCGTTCGAGTCGTTCGCGACGGTCATGACGCAGATCTGCTCACGCGACAGTCTACGCCTGTACACCTGCTTGCCGCGATGTCGGGGGGCGGTATCGTGAATGTCTCCTTCGTGTGGTTGCCCTTGAACGGCTCGGGGAAATAGGTCTCGTCGAGTTCGCAGCCGCGGTCCCGCTCGACCTTGAACGAGGGGGGTAGGCCGAAAGTCCCTCGATGAGCCTGTGACGAGTGGTATAGGCGGTCTTGAGGCAGATGCGGCAACGCCTCGCGCTTTCGCGCAGGGGCAGCATGAGAACGAAGCGCTCGGTATAGGCCATCCAGGTCTCCTTCGAGAGCTTGCTCATTCCCAGGTTGCGCTCACTGCCCATGCCGAAGGTCTTGTCGCAGTCCCGGCAGAGGTAGCACTGCTCGCCATTCTTGGCCTTTCCCTTTTCACGATCGTGACTGACCCGCAGCGCGAGCAGCATTCGATTTCATAGGAGGAGCCAGTCACATTATCGAAAATCGCTGTGCGAATAGCTCCCCTGACGGATTCGATCGCGCGGCAGCGCTCGGTTTTGCTAGGGTTCGCCATAGTCTTCTTGAAGGGGATGACCAGATCTTCGGCGTTCATGATGATTCCACGCCATAGTACTTACGGATGTTATACCACGGTGCCATCACCTATATGTTAATGCTGGTCTAGCAGAGCATTTTCGTGCGGCGCTATTTATGTAGGCGTTAATGTGAGGAACTGTTCTTCCTGGAGGTTCCTTATGGACGGCATCGCTTCTAGTGTTCCGCTGATTGCTCGGCCGAGTTTCGACCGCGCTTGCGGCTTTGTGCCGTACGAATATGTCCAGGCCTGGGAGTGGTTCTTGCGCGAGGAGCGGCGTGGCGGCCTGTGGGACAAGCTTCCGCATCGCACCAATGCCGATAGCCCTCAATATTCCTTCCGTCTGACGATTGATTCCGAACTCTTTCCGGTGTCGCGCGATTCGGGCATCTTTTGGCCTGGTCGCGGGCGCATTAAGCATCCGCGCGAGAAGACCTTTGCCCTTTCGGTGCACAATTCCAAGCGCGGCCCCTACCCTGATGTTCCGCCGCTCTATCTTGAGGACGGCACGTGGGTGCTCAAGTACTCGTCGCAAAGTGCTTCGGTCGAAAACTGGCGCGACCAGGACTACAACCAAAAGATGATCAACTGCATGGAATGCGGCGTTCCCGTTGGCGTTTTCTTTGCAACGAGCGCTGGCTACAAGGTGCTGGGCCTAGTGTTCGTCGAGCGTTACGAGCCCGAGAATAGCTGGTTTGTGCTGCATGGCCCCGTCCATAAGGGTGGACCCGACGCGCGTTTCTTCCCCGATGAGGCTCCGATCTCGGCGGAGTTTTCCGGCACTCCGGCGAGCGACGATGAAAAGGTTCGTTACGCGCTGCGTCGCGAGCGAATTGGCCAGCAGCGTTTTCGCAATCGGCTCTTTGAGGCCTATACCGGGCGATGCGCCGTCTCGGGTTGCAATGTCGACGAAGCGCTCGAAGCCGCGCATATTGAGAACTACTCGGGTCCCAAGTCGCAGGTTGTCAGCAACGGTATCCTGCTGCGCCGTGACCTGCACTCGCTGTTCGATGCTCACCTGATTTCGTTCGAACTGGCGCGCGGCGATTATCAGCTTTGCGGGTCGTACCTTCTGCAGCATACGGACTATGCGGCGTTTGCAGGTTCGGTGTTGCACGAGCCGGACGAACATCGCCTGCGTCCCAGCGCCCGTTTCCTTGAGGCTCATCGCGCCGAGTTCGATTTCTCGGAATCGCGACGTCATGCGGAAGCCGTTGCTCCGTATTAGTCGGTTGCAGCCTGCCGTAACTCAATCATGTCAATTGATCGGATCGCGCCACGCCGCATCGAGGGCTGCACGATCCTGCCATCCTCTCCTCAACGGTTAAAACGGGAAAGGGGAGACCATGGGATGGCGAAGCGATATCGCGCGAGGCGTGTACGGAAACCTACCGCGAGCGTTAATGGACCGGAGCCTATTCCCGCTCGTCGAGGCCAACTGCAGCCAAGTCTGCCTGCCCTGCCCTCACTGCGGCGTAGACCTCCCATGCCTAGACATCAGCTTCATCGACACCCGCGACAAACACGCCGCCGACTCACGCGCTCGAACAGGCCTGCGCCTTCCAGTCTATCCTCAACAATGCCCAACCTGCGGATGCACCATTACCTATGACGAGGCGGATGTCTAGTTGCCTGCTGATGAGCGAGGATTGTTGGACGATTGAAAATTGAGCGTGGATTATCGGACGATTTTGGGCTGAAAAGCTGTCAAAAACGGGAGATTTTCCACGCTCGGGCGTTTCTGCCTTATAAGATGCCCTACAGGTAAATCCCCTCGCACAGGGTTTTGTGGAACTGGGTGTGGTGGTCACGTGCCCAGGTGAAGAGCGCCTGGTCAAAGTTGTCCTGACTGTCGGGGATGCCGTAGACGCCGGCGACTTCCACGCGCACGAACTCCAGCGCGGGCAGCTTGTTGATGGCCGTGAGTGCAAACG
>ERZ773147.452-NODE-452-length-50497-cov-9.479065_pt1 | contig 50497 bp, 52 predicted proteins | sample MGYA00580851_ERZ773147 | MGnify/ENA primary metagenome ERZ773147 (study PRJEB29015, sample SAMEA2737818) | human gut metagenome | biome: human gut; feature: human-associated habitat; material: faeces | place: China | collected 2012 ... | reverse complement strand
AGCCCCAAGCGTGTTTTGCCTACTTTTGCACGAACAAAAGTAGGCCCCCGCCGGGCAGGCGTACAGGTTATGCCTTTGCAAAAGGCTCTGCGACGCCGACAGGCGAAATGAAATTTGGTATGAACGGGATTGCGGTGCGCGGGTGCGGGACTGCGATTGGCCGAGGAATATTCCCTCCGAAGGCGGAGCTTTTTGCGCGAGTTTTGTGCTCTAGCGGGCGGCCTGCCGAGGCCGAAATATCCCACAAAGCTGAACAATCTGTGAAAAACACCCCCTTTTCCTTGACAGCAGGGGGCAATAACCGCTATACTTTGGAAAGACTAAAACCGGAAAGGAGGGTGCCGTCCCATGCGCAAGCTGATCATCGTTGTAGCTTCGCTGCTGGTGGTGGTGCTGTTTATCCTGCAGGGCTTCCAGCAGACGCACCCGCTGCCGGAGCCGGATAATAACCGCCAATCCACCGCCACCGGCGAAGGGATCGCGGATGCCCTGGATGCCATCTACTTCGATGTTTCCATCATGGGGGTACAGGACGCCACCGCCGAGCGGCTGGCCTCGGATTTTGGGGTGGATACTTCCTGCCTTTCCGCCGTTTACGGCCGCTACACCGATGGCCGGTTCGGCATTGCCGATGTCATCCTGGTGGTGCCAAAGCCGGGGCAGGAAGCCTCCGCCCGCGATCTGCTGGTCACCATACGCACCAGCCGGGCCGGTCTTTTTGCCAATTATGATATCTACGGTGCCAGCGAACTGGCCGAAAACGGGGTCATCTACACCTTGGGCGATTACTATGTTCTGCTGATGATAAACGACACCGACCATGTGCGGGAGCTGCTGGAGCAGTACATCCCGACATAAGGGTACATTGAACCTCTTGCCCCTGCTTCGGCGGGGGCTTTTCGCATCCCACTCACACCCTGCACAGGGAACAAGCCCTGCACCTGCCTTTGGGCGGCTTAAAAATCCGGGTCCCGCCCTTAGCGCATACTTTCCTTTGCATTCGACGGGGAAACCTGCTATAATATGCTTGGAGGATTGTATTTTTCTTCCGGGCCGGGGTTTACGCGGCCCGCCATGCTCCTACCGAACCCCAGAAGGAGGTATTCTGATGCAAAAACTGATCATCGCCATCGTATCCAATGAAGACAGCACCGCGGCTTCCCGCGCTCTTACCAAGGGCGGGTTTTCGGTGACGCGGCTGGCCACCACCGGCGGCTTTCTGCTCTCCGGCAATACCACCATGCTGGTAGGCACCGACGCCGACCGGGTGGATGAGGCCATCCATATCATTGGGGAGAACAGCTGCAAGCGCAATAAAATGGTTTCCGGCAATACTTCCTTTAATGCCGGCATGTACGCCAATGTCCCGGTGCAGGTCACTGTGGGCGGCGCCACCATCTTTGTGATAGATGTAGAGCGGTATGAAAAGCTCTGAGCCGCTGCGCGGCTTTACCGGCAGCCGGCGCTACACCCTAACGGTCATTCCGCCGCTGCCCCAGCCGGTCACCACGGCGCTGGCCGCCGGCCGGCTGACCCACGCCCTGTGCCTGGAGACGCCCAGTCCCGCCCTGCTGCGGGATACCGCCATTGCCCTGGCGGGGGCGCTGCTGTGCCGGAGCGGGGACGGCAGCCTGTGCGGAACATGCCCTGCCTGCCGTAAGGTGCTGGTAGGGGAGCATCCCGACCTGATGCTGTATGACCCCGATGAGGACAAGGATATCTACAAAAAGGAAAGCCTGCGGCGGCTGCGGGCGGAGCTGTACCGCACCCCGGTGGAGGCCCCCCGCAAAGTAGCCATTCTTCAGCTGGCGGAGCGCATCCCCGCGGAGGGACAGAACCTGCTGCTGAAGATCATCGAGGAGCCGCCGGAGGATACTTTTTTTGTTTTTACCGCGCAGAACCGCTACCGGCTGCTGCCGACGGTGCTCTCCCGGGTGACCTGCTACACCCTGCCGCCCGCAGCCCCGGCGGACTGCCTGCGGCGGATGAGGGAGCTGGCGCCCGGCCACACCGAGGAGGAGCTGAACCGGGCGCTGCTGCGGTGCGGGGGCAGCCCCGAAACCGGCGCCGCCCTGCTGAAGGACCCCGCCGTACAAAAGCGCTATGCCGCGGCTGAGGAGATGCTGGCCGGACTGGCCATGGCGAACCCCTACCGGGCGATAGCGGCGGCGGCCCCGATGGAAAAGGACCGGGCGGGCTACACCGCCCTGCTGGAAACACTGGCGGAGCTGCTGGCGAATCCCGCGCTGCGGGAGATGTATAACCTGCCGGGCCGGGCGGCCGCCGGCTGCCGGGCGCAGATCGCGCCGCTTTTGCAGATGTGCGAGCGGAACGCCCACCTGCCGCTGGTGACGGCGCTGCTGACGGAGCGGTGCAGGAGATAACTCGGATATCCCAAAAGGCCCGGTCCCGGGAAGGGGTCGCGGTGCGCGGGATGCGGAGCTGAGCGCCGCCAGTGGCGGATGCAGCGAGGCGGAGCATCCGTAGCGGTCGAAAAAATCGAGCAAGCGAGCAGCGCGAAGATTTTTTCGGGCACCGCAAGGCGGAGGGGGCAAATACGCCGTGGCTACCTTTGGAGCGCATCTGTGCGCAGTACGGATTTGTTTTTCCCGATTATTGAGGGAAAAACAATATTCGTATCCAGCACAGCTAAGCGTCAAAGGGATTTGTCAAGGGGGAATTCGTCCCCCTTGACCCGCTTTTGCCTCCTTTTGGCGGTGCAAAAGGAGGCCCCCGCCGGGCAGGCGTACAGTTTATGCCTTTGTAAAAGGCTCCGCGACGCCGAAGGCGATCACAAACTGGCCCCCGCCGGATAGGCGAAATAAAACCAAGTCATAGTTTGTGCCGGCAATCCCTCAGTCAGCCATGTGGCTGACTGCTCCCATTACACAGGGGAGCCCTTGGGTTGGTGTGACGCCGAAGGCGAGATGATATTCGAATTATTTTTACGATAAAATAAAAAAACCAAGCCCCTATTCAAAAGAATAGAAGCTTGGCATCAAATATTCTGTCAAAATATGGGCTATGCTTTAATTTTTCTTCAGCGCTTCCATCATCACCGGCCGGACGGCGGAAGCCAGGTACAGCGAGCCGAAAACCAGCATGCCATGCTCCCCGGCGGTAGCCAGCGCCAGCCGGGCGGCTTCCTCGCAGTCGGGGCATATGGTGATATCCCGGCATACCCCGCGGGCCAGCTCGGCAAATTCTTCGGCCGGGCAGCTGCGCGGGTTGGGCACCGTGGTAATGATCATGCGGGCGCAGTAGGGAGCCATCATCCGCAGCACCGGCAGGCAGTCTTTATCCCGCAGCATGCCCACCACCGCCGTCAGGTCGTGTAGGTCCAGGGCTTTTAGGGCTTCACACAGGGCCCGGCCGCCATTGGGATTGTGGGCGCCATCCACCAGCACGGGCGGGGACTGCCGCAGCAGTTCCAGCCGGGCGGGGAACCGCGCCGCGGCAATACCGGCGGCAATGGCCGAAGGCGGCAGCGCAAAGCGGCTGCTGGAAAGCGCGTTTAGCGCTTCCACCGCTGTGATGGTGTTCAGCACCTGATGAGGGCCGGGTAGGGGAATGAAAATCTCCTGGCCGCGGTAAAGAATACGGCTGCCGGTCAAATCGGCGGAGAGGACAGAAAGCGCTGTCCGGTCGGGGCGGATCAGGGGATCGTCCTCTTCCTTGGCACGGCGGCGGATGACCGCCAGCGCTTCCTCCTCCTGGTCCGGGTAGCAGATGACGGTGCTGCCCCGCTTGAGGATGCCGCATTTTTCCCCGGCGATGGCGGCCAGCGTATCCCCCAAAATGGCGGTGTGGTCATAATCAATGCGGGTGATGACCGCTACCAACGGGGGCGGGATGATATTGGTGGCATCCAGGCGGCCGCCCAGGCCCACTTCCAATACGGCAATATCGCAGCCGGCTTCGGCAAACCAGGTAAGCCCCAGCACCGTGACCAATTCAAACTCAGTGGGGGGATCGCCCGCGGCTTTGAATTCCTCAGCGATGGGGCGCAGCCGGGTGGCCAGTGCCGCCAGTGCTTCCTCCGGGATCATTTCGCTGTCGATCTGCATCCGCTCCCGGAATTCCAGGATGAAGGGGGAGATGAATTTGCCGGTTTTGAAGCCGCCGGCGGTAAGGGCCGAGGCGATCATAGTGGTGGTGCTGCCTTTGCCGTTGGTGCCGGCCACATGGATGTAGGGCACCTTGAGATGGGGATCGCCCATGCGGTGCAGCAAGCGGCCCATGCGGCCCAGCCCCAGCCGGCTGCCAAAGCGCTCGGTGCCGTGGATCCAGGCAAGTGTTTCGGGATAATTCATCGTTAGGCCCTCCTTTGGGGGAATTTGGGAAGTTGCTTTTCTAGGAAGAAAAGCAGGCAAAAGATATTTACGGCAAATTTGTAGTCGCCTGTCGGCGTCGCGGAGTCTTTTGCAAGGGCAAAACCTGCACGCCTACCCGGCGGGGGCCTCCTTTTGCGCCGCCAAAAGGAGGAAAAAGCGGGTCAAGGGGGACCGGGCTTCCCCCTTGACAAACCCCTTTGACGCTTTGCTGTGCTGGCTACGAATTTAGATTTTTCATTATCGAAAAACCCAAATCCGTACTGCGCACAGATACGCTCCCAAGGTAGCCTGCGGCAGCATTTGCCCCCTTCCCGTTCCCCTCCCCCGTGGCGGGGGAGGGGCCGTCTGGGCAAATAGCTGCTTGTTCAACCCATAGTCTCGGTAGCGTGACTATCTGCGATTGGTTTGCGGAAACCAAATAAAATGCGCTTGCCCCCTGCACCCGGACAGCGGACTGCACCGCACCACAACGGGCACGGTGCAGGGATAATCCGATTACTGCCGCATGGCGGCGATGGATTCCAAAATCTTGGCCATGCGTTCCTTGTGCTGGGCCAGCTTCGCGCGCTCGGTTTCGATGAGCTGGGCGGGTGCTTTGGCAACAAAGCCGGGGTTATCCAGCTTGCGGCCGATGAAATCAATGTCGCTCTGGCACTTTTCACGCTCTTTTTCCAGGCGGGCCAGTTCCTTTTCCCGGTCGATCAGCTCGTCCATCGGGATGAGGGCGCGGGCGGCATGGGTGATGATCTGAACGGCGCCGGGCAGCTCGAACTTTTCACCGACCTCGACCTCCGAGGCGGAGGCCAGGCGCTGCAGGAACGGGATGCCATTTACGAAAATCTCGGTTTCGGCGGTTTCGATATAGACCTTGGCCTTTTTGGAGGGCGGGATGTTCATTTCGGTGCGCTGGTTGCGGATAGCCCGGATGATATCAATGATCTTCTGGAAATCGGCCTCCTCCTTCTGGAAGGAAAGCTCCTCACTCCAGGCGGGCCACTGGGAGATCATGATGGCTTCCGCCTCGCCCTCGTGGGGCAGGCTCTGCCAGATCTCCTCGGTGATGAAGGGCATGAAGGGGTGCAGCAGTTTGAGGGTATTGGCCATGACATACACCAGTACCTTTTGGGCATTGAGGGCGGTTTCGCCGCCCGCCTGCAGACGGCTCTTTACCAGCTCGATGTACCAGTCGCAGAGGATATCCCAGATGAAATCGTAGAGCTTTGCGGAAGCGACGCCCAGCTCGAATTTTTCGAGGTTATCGGTGACCTCCTTCACAAGGTCATTGTAGAGGGTGAGCACCCACTTATCCTCGGTGGCGAGGGTTTCGGGCAGCTCGATTTTGGTGATCTCATCGGAGAGGTTCATTTGGATGAAGCGGGTGGCGTTCCAGATCTTATTGGCAAAGTTGCGGGCGGCCTTCACCTTTTCATCCATATAGCGGGTATCATTGCCGGGGCTGTTGCCGGTCACCAGCATAAAGCGCAGGGCATCCGCGCCGTACTGGTCGATGACCTCCAGCGGGTCTACGCCGTTGCCGAGGGATTTGCTCATCTTGCGGCCCTGGGCATCCCGCACCAGGCCATGAATGAGGACGGTATCAAAGGGCTTTTTGCCGGTGTATTCCAGACCGGAGAAGATCATGCGGGAGACCCAGAAGGTGATGATATCGTAGCCGGTGACGAGGGTGGAGGTGGGGTAGAATTTGCGCATCTCGGGAGTGTCATCCGGCCAGCCCAGGGTGGAGAAGGGCCACAGCGCGCTGGAGAACCAGGTATCCAGGGTATCGGGGTCCTGGGTCATGTGGCCGCCGCACTTGGGGCACTTTTCGATGCCTTGAATGGTGACAACGGTCTCGCCGCAGTCATCGCAGTAGTAGGCGGGGATGCGGTGGCCCCACCACAGCTGGCGGCTGATGCACCAGTCCCGGATGTTCTCCATCCAGTGGAAGTAGTTTTTATCGAAGCGCTCCGGAACGAAGCGGATGTCTTTCTCACGGACAGCCTTGATGGCGGGCTCTGCAAGGGGTTTCATCGAGACGAACCACTGCTTGGAGACCATGGGCTCGATGGTGCTGTGGCAGCGGTAGCAGGTGCCTACATCGTGGCGCAGCGGCTCCACCGATTTGAGGGCGCCGCAGGCTTCCAGATCAGCCAGAATGGCTTTGCGGGCCTCCCGGGTGGTCATGCCGGCGTACTTGCCGCAGTCCAGCACCTCCGGCTCGCCGGCGGCAGCCTTGCCGGTGCGGAACAGCTCATCGGCGGCGGCCTTGTCCTCGGGGCCGGTCATGCGGCCATCGTAGGTGAAGACCCGGACACGGGGCAGATTATGGCGCTCGCCTACCTCGAAGTCATTGGGGTCGTGGGCGGGGGTGATCTTTACGACACCGGTACCCTTTTCCATATCGGCGTGCTCATCGCAGACGATGGGGATTTCCTTATTCAGCAGCGGCAGGATGACATGGCAGCCGTGCAGGTGGGCGTAGCGGGGATCCTCGCCATTGATGGCCACGGCGGTATCACCCAGCATGGTTTCGGGACGGGTGGTGGCCAGCTCCAGCTGCTCGCCGGTCTCCTTGACGGTGTAGAGCAGATGCCAGAAGCTGCCGTCCTGCTCCTCGTATTCTACCTCGGCATCGCTGATGGAGGTATTGCAGGTGGGGCACCAGTTGACCATGCGGTTGCCGCGGTAGATGAGGCCCTGATCGTACAGGCGCTGAAACACCAGCTGTACCGCACGGGAGCAGCCCTCATCGAGGGTGAAGCGCTCCCGCTCCCAGTCGCAGCTGGAGCCGAGCTTTTTGAGCTGGCTGACGATGCGCCCGCCGTACTGGCGGCGCCATTCCCAGGCGCGCTCCAAAAAGCCTTCGCGGCCGATCTCCTCCTTGGTGACGCCTTCCTTGCGCATGGCTTCCACGATCTTGGCCTCGGTGGCGATGGAGGCGTGATCGGTGCCGGGCAGCCACAGGGCCTCGTAGCCCTGCATGCGGCGCCAGCGGATCAGCGCGTCTTGAAGAGTATTATCCAGCGCGTGCCCCATATGCAGCTGGCCGGTGATATTGGGGGGCGGAATGACGATGGTGTAGGGTTCCTTTTTGCTTTCGGCATCGGCGTGGAAGTAGTTTTTATCCAGCCAGAATTGGTAGGTGCGGTCTTCGACCTGCTTGGGGTCATAGACCTTTTCCAGTTGTTTTGCCATGGGGATCCTCCTTTTTTCTTTTGGGGTGGTGCGGCCGATGATTGGCAGTGAAAAAACAGCCGGGCGGCGCGGGAAAACCGGATGATGACAAGGAAGCGGGCCGCGGGCAGGCTGGCGCCCGACGAAGGCGGGCTGGCGCCTGTTAAGGTCCGGTGACGCCGTCAGCGCCGGTTTTCCCGCGGCGGCAGGCGGGGAAAATAAAAAAGCCCGCTGATTTTTCCACAGAAGGGAAAACAGCAGGACGCATTTCTTGGCGCGGTACCACCTGGTTTCGTGCCGAAGCGGCACGCACTCATTTTCCGTAACGGGGAACGCCGTTGCCGCTTAAAAAAATTCGGCGGCACCGCTCGGCGGCGACTTTCTCCGTTTTCCGCCGCAGCCTTTGCACCGGACGGCTGCTCTCTGGGGGTCGGGGGGAACGGGTACTCCTCCGCTTCAAAGCGTTTTTTGTTATCCCGGTTATTTTACCGCAGGGGAGGGGGATTTGTCAAGGTGGGAAGGGGATTTTTGCGGGGAATTTGCGCAGGGCGCGGAGATCGGGCGGCAGCCCCGCCGGCCGCAGGCCGGCGAAAGGGGCGCCCCCGCAGGGGGCGCCCCGAAGGCGGGCGAAGCCCGCCGGGCTGCCGCCCGATCCGGGATCCGCACAGGGTTTATTGGTCGCAGGGGGTGTGTTCTTCCTTACCTTCGCCCAGCAGTAAGGTGCGGGCTTCTTGGGCATTGTGGGCGATGGCCTGCCGCAGGGCTTCCACATCGGGGAAGCGGCGCTCCGGGCGCAGAAAGTGGCAGAGGGTGACGGTCAGCTCCTGACCGTACAGGTCGCCGGAAAAATCGAGGAGATAGCTTTCCACCCACAGGGCGCCGGCCTCCTCCACGGTGGGGCGGACGCCGAGATTGGTCACGGCGGCATGGCGGGTGCCATCCGGCAGGGTGACCCAGGCGGCGTAAACGCCGAAGGCGGGCACCCGTTCGCCGGGGGTGACAACGATATTGGCGGTGGGAAAGCCGAGGGTGTGGCCGAGATGGTGTCCCTCGATGACACGGCCGGTAAAGGAGAACTGTTCTTTCATAAAATCACCGATGCAGAAGCGGCGAAACGCTTTTGTAGACGAGGAAGGTCACAACGGCGTTGATGCCGGCTTTGATGAGATTGAAGGGCAGGATGATGGGCAGCAGGATGGCGCGGATGGCCTCCACCGGCATACCGGTAAAGATGGGGGTGATGATGAGGTTGGCGGGCATCATGATGAGCCCCCACGCCACGACGCCGCAAAGCAGTGCGATCAGTGCGCCCTTTTTGGTCTTATGCTTTTGATAGAGGAAGCCCGCGACCAGCACGAAGGTGCCGGTGGCGATGATGTGCATGATGATGCCATAGACACCGCTGGCGGCGCTGACGGTAACACCCTGCACCACTGCCACCACGATGGCGGTCATCAGGCCGTACCACGGGCCGAAGGCGAAGGTGGCGATCATGATGGGGATATCGGCGGGGTCGTATTCCAAAAACTTGGCGGTGGGGAAGATGGGGAAGTGGATAAAGAATACGAGCACGATGGAGAGGGCGGCCAGCAGGCCGAGCTTGGCCAGACGGCCGAGTTTGGGATTGGTGTTTGACATGGGTTTCTGCTCCTTTTTTTTGATTTGCAGATGTTTCATCGCAAAACAAAAGCGCCCGGCACGGCAAAAGCCGCAGCGGGGCGCTGAACACGCAAAAAAGCGCTGTTTCTTCCATCCGGACTGTAACCGTCGGTGAGGGAATTGCACCCTCTCGGCAGTGCCGTGGCACTGTTCGCGGACTGGGGAGCCGATGGGCTCCGTCACCGCCGGTGGGGAATTGCACCCCGCCCCGAAACATCTTGACACCATTATATTCCCTTTTGGGCGGATGTCAATAGGGAAGCCGGGGGATGGCCAAATTTTTATCATTCCGCCGTGGCAGGGCTTGGGGGGATGCCGGAAAGCCGGGCGGGGGCGCATTTTGCCGGAACGGATGGGCAGGCGGTGTGCTACGGGAGCTTGCCGCAGCCGGGCGGGGTGGTTTCCCAATCCGACATGGCCAGGGCCAGGGCACGGTTTTTGAGGTTCGGGTCGTCGGTCACCTCGGCCAGCACCTCGATCTCCGGCGGGAGGGCGATGGGCTCATCGGGGGCGGAAAGCTCCACCTCCAGTATCGCTTCGTTTTCCCAAAAGGGGTAGCAGTCGATCTCGATGGTGTGCCCCTTGTAGGGGAACGACCAGCGCACCTTATAAAGCGGCGGGGTGCCGGGCAGCATTTCGGGCAGCAGCGCCTCGTATTCCTCCGGGGTGATCTCCTTTTCCAGCTCGGTACGGATGAGGCCGGCTTCCTCCGTTTTTTCGGTGAGGGTACAGCGTACCTCCCCAGTGAGGGCATTGGTGGCCTGGCGCACGCGGCGCTCCCAGCCGGGGCGGGCGGTGAGGTAACACTGCACCAGGCCGGTAACGGAGAGATTTTCCCGGCTGCGCAGCCAGGCTTTGGGCGGCATTTTGATGCGGAATTTGCGTTCGATCTCCGAGGACATGGGAACACCTCGTTTCTGCCACTGATGATAGCACAGGAGGAGGGCTTGTGCAAGGGGAGGGGTGGTGCAGGGGGAGTTTGCGCAGAGGGAGGGTGGGGGCCGCGGCCCCGGCGGCGGAGCCGCCGATGCGGGCGAAGCCCGCATAAGCCGCCCGGAGGGCGGCTTGGCCTGCGGCCCATGCTGGGGTTCGGCAGAAATAAGAAAAGGGGCAGCTCCCGCAGGGACTGCCCTTTTGATGCAAGTATTATTCAGCGGCAGTAGCTTTCAGCTTGCGGTTCTGCAGCAGCTGGAACGCAAACGGAATGCCGATGAGTAAAAGCCCGATGAGGTCGCTGACAGGACTGGGATCAATAAGGAAGATCCCACCGGCCAGCAGCATGATGCGCATGTACCACGGAACATGGGCGTATACATGGCCGGTCATACCCATGGCGATGCCCGCCATGCCGATGATCGAGGTGACCATAATGCCGATAAGCGCCCAGACGGACTCCACATCAATGAACAGCAGGCTGGGATTGAGCGCGAAGATGTAGGGGATGATGAACGCGCCGATGGCGAGCTTGGTGGCGGTGATGCCGGTTTTAAGGGGATTGGAGTGGGCGATGGCGCTGCCGGCATAGGCGGCCAATGCCACAGGCGGGGTGATATCCGCCACGATGCCGAAGTAGAACACGAACATATGCGCCGCCAGCAGCGGGATGCCCATTTTAATGAGGATGGGGGCGGTGATGGTGGCCATGATGACATAGTTGGCGGTGGTGGGTACGCCCATGCCCAGCACAATGCATGCCAGCATGGTACAGAACAGCGCAAGGAAGATGCTCTTTTGGGCAAGGGGGACAATGACCGCTACCAGCGTGGTGCCCAGGGCGGTCATGGAAACAACACCGGAGATGATGCCGGCCATGGCGCAGGCGACCGCCACGCCGATGGAACTGCCGGCGCCGCCCTGCAGACCCTCCGCAACGAGGCGGGGGGAGAGGATGGCGGAACGGGTAAGGAAGCTGCACAGGACGGCGACCACCATCGAAACAAAGACAGCGGTACCGGTATCGATTTTGATGACCTGCCACAGAACGACGAGGACGGCCAGCGGGATAAGCGGCAGACCGATGGTGCGCACAAGGTCGTGCTTATCCCGGCCGATCAGGCTGATGATAAGGGCGAACAGGATGGCAAAGCAGGCGGACATCCCGGCGGTGTAGTAGTTCATGCAGATGACGAGGATGACGACCGGAATGAGCAGATAGCCGCTCTTGGCCAGCAGACGGAAGAAGTGGGGGATGGAGTCCTTGGGCAGGCCCTTGAGCCCCAGCCGCTTGCCCTCAAAATGCACCATAAGGAAGATGCCGGTGAAGTACAGAACGGCGGGCAGAATGGCGGCGACCACAATGGAGGCGTAGGGAATTCCGGTGATCTCCGCCATGAGGAAAGCGGCGGCGCCCATGATGGGCGGCATGATCTGACCGCCGGTGGAAGCGGCGGCCTCCACCGCCGCAGCAAATTCCGGCTTGTAGCCCACCTTTTTCATGGTGGGGATGGTGATGCTGCCGCTGCCGACGGTATTGGCGACGGAGGAGCCGGAATACATTCCCTCCAAAGCGCTGGAGATAACGGCGACCTTGGCGGGACCGCCCACGCTGGCGCCCGCGATGGAATTGGCCAGATCGACAAAGAAGGTGCCGATGCCGGTTTTCTCCAGGAAGGAGCCGAGGATGATGAACAGCACGATGAAGGAGGCGCAGACGGTGATGGGGGAGGAGAAAATGCCGCAATTGAGATTGTAGAACAGGTTGTAGATGAGATTGCGCAGGGCGGTCTTGGGGTTATTATTGGTGAGCCACCAGGCGCCGTAGACGGTGAACAGCCCCACGACCACGATGAGCGGAATGCCGGTGGAGCGGCGGCACAGCTCCACCAGCAGCAGGATGCCAATGATGCCCAAAACGATCTGGGTGGTGCCGATGCGGTTGGCCATCTGGATGATCCTTTTCTGCTCGATGGCATAGTAGAAGAACACGCCCAGCGAGGCAAAGGCGAGGACGATATCGTACCAGGGAAAGTAGTTATCCCGCAGGGCATCCCTTTTGCTGGCGGGGTACTTCAGGTAGCCGACAAAGAGGGTCATGCCCACAAAAACGGGCAGGCGGGTATACTGGGTGGCGCCGGAAACGACCAGCGCCATAACGATCATAGTGAGGGAATAGAGAACAAACAGCACCGTCATGGCGGTCTTATAGCCGCCGGTCAAGCTGCGGCTTTTGCTGTCGCGGTCCAGCTCCTGCAGGAGCTTGGCGGTATCGGCAGCATCGGTGTGGTGCAGGGAATGGCTCATGGGGCAGCATCCTTTCTGATATGGATTTTTACCGAATCACAAAAGAGGAACAGCATGGAATAGGGCCGGTTCGCTTTTGTTACCCGGCAAATAAATGAGGAAAGCCGCGGCGGGAGGCTTAGTGGAACTCCTCCCGCCGCAGGCGTATGGGGAACTTAATGGTTTGCAGCTCAGCCTACATTCAGGCCCATCTCGGTGTAGTACTTGGCAGCGCCGGGGTGCAGCGGAACATTGCCGATGGTGACGAAGGCATTGTTGATATCCATACCGGAGCCGACGGCGTGAGCCTTAGCGATCTCATCCTTGCTCTCCCACAGGGCCTTGGTCATATTGTAGACCTGATCCTCGGAGAGGGAATTGGAAACGATGTAGGTGGCGGTAACACCGATAGTGGTGATGGGGGCATCGGCGGGGATGCACGCGTACTGATCGTGGGTGACGGCCATCTTGGCGTAAACGGCATAGTCGCCTACCTTGTTATTGGTGATGAACTCATCCATTACGGCGTCATCCAGGCCCAGCAGGTAGATATCCATGGCGGTTTGCAGCTCGGTGATGGCGGTGGTGGGAGCACCGGAGGTGAAGAAGAAGACATCCAGCTTGCCATCCTTCATGGCATCGGCGCTGTTATTGACGGAAAGGTTCTGTACGGTGATATCATCGGTGGAAACACCGTAGGCGGCAAGCAGGGCTTTGGCGTTGGCCTCGGTGCCGGAGCCGGCATCACCGATGGAAACGCGCAGACCCTTGACATCGGCCAGGGTCTTGACGGTGTCCTTCAGGTCGCTGCGGACAACGACCTGCATGACCTCGGAGTAAACCTCGCCCAGAACCGAGAAGGAGGTGATGGCAACAGGGAAATTGAAGTCATCCAGTTTATTGTAGGCTTTAATCATGGTATCGTTCTGTACGATGGCCATATTGTAGTCGCCGTCTTCGATGCCATTGATATTGGCAACGGAGCCGCCGGTGGAAATGACATTGTAGGTGTAGCCGGTGGCGTCCTTCAAGATCATGCCGACGGCATTGGTATAGGCATAGTAGGTGCCGGAGGTGCTGCCGGTGCCAATGGTGATGGAAGCGGTGGTATCGGTGGGGGGATTGGGGGTGTCATTGCCGCCGCCGCAGGCAACACAGCACAGCAGCATCATGGCGGCCATCAAGAGGGCGAATAACTTTTTCATGGTGGGATCTCCTTATCAATATTCATTTTAATATGGGTCACAGTGGACTATGGTCATTATTATAGCACCGCAAAATGGAATTGCAACCCCTTTTTGCAAGATTTTTTGTTTTTTATTCATTTTGGCAAGAAAATAGCCTTTTTATGAGATGAAAATTGAACAAATATGAATCGTTTTTAATTTTTCCTGCATTTTTGCAAATTTTGCAGGGATTCCTGCAGGGACTCCTGCAAAATGAGAGGGTGCTTGCCAGGGGGGCCTTTGGCGTGGTAGAATAGTGGCAGAGATGAAGGGAGCTCCGGCCGCCCCCAGGGCGCCGCCCCGAAGGGCGGTGCGCCCGCGCGGCGGAGCCGCGCAGGCCCGCGAAGCGGGCCGAGGGGGCGGCCGGAGCCTGTACCCTGTAACCAATGAAACCGAGGAGAGAAAGCCATGCTGAATACCTTCTATGCCTTGCTGGGGCGAATGAAATATATTGACCGCTGGTGCCTGATGCGGTCCTCCCGGCCGGAGAACCTGTGTGAGCACACGCTGGAAACGGCGTATATTGCCCATGCGCTGGCACTGCTGAACCGCCAACGGGGCGGCATACTGGAGCCGGAAAAGGCGGTGCTGTATGCCTTGTACCATGACTGCACCGAGATACTGACCGGCGACCTGCCTACGCCGGTGAAATATAAGAACGAGAGCATTAAAACGGCGTACAAGGCGGTGGAAAAGGAAGCGCAGACGGCGCTGCTGAGCCGCCTGCCGGTACCCATGGCGGAGGAAATGACCCCGTGGTTTACCCCTACTGAGGAGTACAGGCCCTATATTAAGGCGGCGGATAAGCTTTCAGCCCTGATCAAGTGCACCGAGGAGCGCCGGGCGGGCAACCATGAATTTGACCGGGCCTATGATACCCTGCTGCAGGCGATCCACGAGATGGAGCTGCCGGAGGCGGAGCAGTTTATGATGCAGTTCCTACCGCCCTTTGGCATGACGCTGGATGATCTATAATATTGGATAAGATAGAGAAAAGCTCCCCTGTATGGGGAGCTTTTTGCGTGGAGCAGAAAAATATCCCCGCCGGGGCAGGGATACTTTCCTTGAGGAGCCAAATTGAAATAGGGAATGGGAATGTCATAGCAAGGGGCGGCCCGGCCGCAGGCCGCCGCAGGGGAGGTCAACCTTCGGCTTTCAGGCCCTTCATGCGGTTCAGTACAGCAGGGTCCACCGGCTTGGTGAAAAGGCTGACTGCGACTGTGACAATGACCGCCAAGACAGCTGCCGCTACGCCGACGATCCACAGGTTGCCATTGAAGAAGCCGCCGAAGTAGAACAGCGCGAAGGAAAGCACACCGGTGAGAGAGCCGGTGATGGCGCCCGCCTTGGTGGTGCGCTCCCAGTAGAGGCCTACCAGCATGGGAGCCAGGGTGACAAGGCCGGAGCCCGCGCCGGCGATCATGCCCAGCATAGCTAGCAGCTTGGGGGTGTAGAACAGGGTGATGACCAGCACGATGGCAACCACCGCAAAGGTGATATAGCGCGCCGCCTTGGCGACCTGCTGATCGGTGGCATCCTTCTTTAGGGTGCGCTTATAGATATCGACCGAGAGCATGGCGCTGATGCAGTGGATCATGGAATCCACGCAGGCCATCATGGAGGCGAACAGGCCAACGGCCACAATGGCCAGGCCCCATTCGGGCAGCAGGTTCTGGGCGATGGTGGGGATGACACTGTCGGCATCGGCCAGGTTGGGGTACAGCACCCGCCCAAACAGGCCGGACATATACATCAGCATGCAGATCATACCGACAGAGATGAGGGTGAGGCCGAACTTCTTAAAGCTCTTGCGGCCCACATTGGTCATGGCCATCAGGCGGATGGTGCAGTAGGGATTGGCCACCAGCGAAACAAACAGATAGAACGGCATGGCGATGACGCCGGAAAGGCTGTAAAGACCGCTCTCATTGAAGGGCTGGACGAGGTTGGGGTCGATGGCGGAAAGCTGGGTGTTTACATCGGCAAAACTCCAGCCGACGGCCTTGAACGCCGCGATGAAGATGACCATGAGGATGCCCTGCAAAAAGTCGGTCCAGGCAACGGATTTGAAGCCGCCGATATTGACCAGGATGATGGCGAACAGCGAGAACGCCACAATGATAACGGTTTGGCCTGCAGCTTTTGGGCGGCCTGCCCCGGCACTGAAGAATAATCGTTATTGTGCAGGTTTTGCAGGTCGGGGTCGTAGATCTTTTGTGCGATGATGCCGCGCAGACCCAGCTCCTCCGCCGCGCGGGCGGTGGATTCCGGGAAGTGGTACAGGTCATCGATGAAGGTGGAGCCGAATTTGACGGCCTCCATGGCCCCCAGCATACTGATGCTGTACATGGATTCCCGGGTGATAAAGCGTTCCATGGGGAAGGCCAGCCCGTAGAAGGCCCCTTTGATGTCCTCGGTGAGGCCCTTAAACAGGGTGCCGCCTACATGGGTGTGGATATTGACGATGCCGGGCATGATGACCCGACCGGGAAGGCAGCGCTTGACGGTGCCCTCCGGAACCTCCGGCGGGGCGCCAGCGCCGATGCCGATGATCCGGTCGTCCTCCAGCAGGATCCAGCCTTCCTTGTGGATCTCATCCTGTTCGTTCTGTGTGATGATGTGTGCGCCATACAGCAGTGTCTGCATGGTCGATTCCTCCTTTACATTAGAGATATGATATTATGGTATTACCTTGTAAAAGATATAAAAAGTAAATAGAAGAGGCTTCTCTTTTTTGGACGGGAGAAGTGCATGGCTATGGGTATGCTTTTTGAGAAGGGAGGGAAATAAGGGGGAAAGTGCGGACTCCAGCAGGGGTGTGGGGCGATGTGCTGGCCGCTGGCGGCAAGCCATAAAAGATAATATGGTATTACCTAAATGCGTTTGCAAATTTCTGCCCTGTTTACGCAGGGCAGTTTTTATTGCGTCAGAATGCCTTGATATTCCGCAGCATCTGGAAGTGAACATAGTTGGTATTATACAGGGCCTGGCCGCTTAGGACCGGCTTATTTTCCGCAGTCAGGGAGGTACCGGTCATGCACAAAAAGGAATCACAGTCAAATTCCCCGGCGGCGGGAGTGATGGACAGGGCTTCCGCTCGGCTTTTACTCTGGATGGTGATGCACTCATTGGTGATCAGCAGTCCGGCGTGGGTGCGCAGCAGCTCATAGCTGGTGTGTGTGCCCCATTCCTCCCGGCTCGGCATGGTTTTCAGCAGGCCCTCCGGAATGTGATTGATGCTGACAATGGCCAAAATATCATTGGCATAGTAGGAGCAGACGACCTTGATGAGGGGAGAGCCCGGCGCTACCTCCAGCGCTTCGGCGTGGTGCAGGTCGGCGGGGACGGTTTCCAAGCTGATGAGTTCATTGCGGGATTCGTAGCCGCTTTCCCGGATGAGCTGGTGCAGATCCTGCCCAGGGGTGATGGTGGCCTTGATTTTGGAGATATTGGGATTGATAAAGGTGCCGCGCCCATGGATGCGCTGAATAAGGCCTTCCTGCTCCAAATCGCTGAGGGCCCGCCGTACGGTGATGCGGCTGACGCCCATCGATTCCCCGATGACGGCTTCCGGCGGCAGCTTCAGGGAACGGGGGGCATCGCTGCTGCGGATATATTCCCGTAGCTTTTCCGCCACGGCGTCGCTCAGGTTCTGTTTATTGATGGGTTCGCGGTTCATGTGTTCCTCTTCTTTCCTATGATAGGATTAGGGTACAACAAAGGTAATACCTTTGTCAACGGACAATCTGCACATAAAATGCAGAGTATTTTTGTAAGGAAAGGAAAAAGCTCCCCCGCGGGGGAGCTTTTTGGTGTGTTTGAAGAGGAATTACTTCTTCTCGATCACGGTGATGCGGCCCTGGCCGTAGGGGTCGGCATAATCTTCGCCTACCACGCCGCCCAGTACATCCACGATGTAATTGATGAGCACCTGGTTGTCGATCATGACGGAATCTTGCAGCAGGGTGCAGCCCTGGAACATGGCCATGCCGTCACCGGCGGATTTGAGCATGTAGTTGTGGCTGGCCAGGGTGTAGGTCTTGGCCAGATCCAACGGCTCATCGCCTACCTTGACATTCTTTACGCGGTATTCGCCGGAAACACCGGTGAACATGCCATCGGCGTTCACCTCTACAGTGGGCTCCACATTCAGGTCGATCTCATAGCTCATGCCAGAGACCTGCAGGAAGCCGCCGCATTCGCCGGGAGCATTGCGGGCGCCCATCTCCAGGGCATCCAGGATCTGCTGGCCGGTGGCTTCCACCACGCACATTTCGTTGCCGAAGGGATGCACCGCGATGATCTGGCCGTAGGTGATATCGCCCGCGGGGATGCTGACACGGATGCCGCCGCCATTGACTACGGCGATATCGGCACCGGACATGGCCCGGTAAGCATCGGCGCACAGGTCACCCAGGTTGGTTTCCTGCCGGCGAACCATACGCTCGCCGCTGACGGGATCATTGACGGTCAGCTCGACTTTGGTGGAGGCTACGACGGTATTGACGATCTCCTCGTAGCCGGATTTGATCTCGGCGATGGTATCGCTCATGCCGTCATCGTTGATGAGGGCGGTGGAGAGCTTGCCATCGGCGGTGATGGTAAGGCAGCCGATATTGGCGAGCTTGGTGCCGGTGGAGGTAAGGATGACATCCTTGCCTTCCTTATTCTTTACGATATCCCCGGCGATGGTGGAGTGGGAGTGGCCATCCAGCACCACATCAATGCCGCTGGTGTTCACAATGACATCCGAGGAGGTCCAGGGCTGGCAGTCGGCCTCGATGCCCAGGTGCGCCATGGCGATGACATACTTGGCACCTTCCTTGCGGGCAGCGTCCACAGCGCTTTGTACGGCGGTATACAGCTTCTCGCCGGTATCATCCTGCATAAAGCCATAGATATAGTTGCCGTTCCCATCCTGGAAGTAGGTGGGGGTGGAGGTGGTGATGGTCTTGGGGGTGGAAATGCCGACAAAGGCGATCTTTACGCCGTCGGCTTCCTTGATGACATAGGGCTTCAGCACGGGGTTGCCGTCCTTGTCTACAAAGTTGCAGCTGATGTAGTCAAAGTCGGCCTTTTCCACCAGCTTATTGAACTGGTCCATGCCGTAGTCGAACTCATGGTTGCCGGGGGTGGCTACATCGTAGCCCAGCTTGTTCATGATGTCGATGATGTACTCGCCCTTGGAAAGGGTGCCAATGGTGTCGCCCTGAACGGCGTCGCCGTTATCTACCAGCAGGACTTTATTGCCTGCGGCCAGCAGCGCACGCTTGGCGGCGGAAAGGCCCTGGTAGCCCATGCCATCCTCGATGCCGCAGTGGGCGTCATTGGTGTACAGGATCACGATGTCTTTGGCCGCGGGGGTAGAATTACCGGTACCGCAGCCTGCCAGTACCATGATGAGTACCAGCATCAGTGCCAGAATACGGAATTTTCTCATTCTGTTGCTCCTCCTTAGCTGTTTTTCGTTTTTTATCCTGCGGCTGGGGATTCTCCGCCCCCGCCGCAAGCCCAGCATACCATAATTATGATGAATGATACAAGCGAAAGAAGAAAATACGGAAAATTTTGTTATATTTGCCAAATCGCACGGATTTTTTTGACCTTGGCGTAGAATTTTCCCGGGAGGTGTTGCATTTCCCGGACGGAAATCGTTATAGTTATATAGGTTAAGGAAGGAAATGGGCCGCCCAGAAATAAAAAAAGACCGCCTGTACATGACAAGCGGTGGGTAGGCGGCACTTATTTTTTGCGGGAGGTAAGCAGCAGTACGGCGGCAATGACCACCACAACGGCCATGGCAATGATGGCGATGGGGACGATGCTGTTATCGCCGGTAACGGGAGCGGCGGTGAGTGCCGCGCAGAACAGTTTCATGGGATACCCTCCAGGCTCTTTTGGAATAACATAACATATTATAGTCCCCCGTGGCAGGCGTGTCAATTACATTGGCCGAATTGTAACGGAGTTGAAACCATTGCAGCAATAAACAGTACAACATACAACAAGGAGGAAACAAGAAATGAGAAAACACGCTAAAAGGGTGCTTTGTCTGCTGGCGGCGGCACTGATGCTGCTGACGGCCTGTGGTGCGCAGGGGAACATCAATGTTTTGCCGCAGCCAGAGCCGCAGCCGCAGCCTGACCCACAGCCACAGGAGCCTGATTTTTCGCAGTTCGATGATCAGTTTGTCACCTGCCCCACCGATGAAAACCTGGCGGTGGCCTGCATTTCCTGCAATGGCGGCAGTTACCTGGTGTATCGCCGGTATACCGATCCCGAGGCCGGTGAGGCGGTCTATGGTGCTTCGGTAGGCTATTTGCATGGGGAAAATCACTACCGGGAGCCCATCTGGTCGCCGAATGGGGAGATCGTGCAGTACCTGGAGCTTGAGGAGGACCAGGGCGAGGGTGCCTATTACGATGTGGTATTCCACAAAAGTGCCCTCGATAAGGGAGAGGAGCCCATCTGCTGTAATGTCCGCGTTTATCGCGAGTATTACGGCACCATTCAACACGAGTACTATGGCGTTACTCCCAATATCCAGTGGTTTGCCGACAGCAACCGGCTGCTGATCGCCAGCCGCCCGGTGGTTATTTATAACTGTGCCGAGGATAGCTACACCTGGGTTTCTCAGGATACCCCTACCTCACCGGGACCTCCTTTTGTTTCTACCGATAAGGACGCCAAGAGCATGGAAGCCAGCCTTTCTCCCGATGAAAAATATATTGCCTACGAGCTCATTGATGATGGGGGCATGAACCTGATGCTTTATGAGATCGCCACCGGGGAGCGGACCAAGATCGGTTTCCTGCGCGGCCATGAGTACGGCCGCTGGGAGGGGGTAAAACCGCGGTGGGTAAGCGAAAGCGAGATTCAGTGGCGGGACAGCAGCTATACCCTGTAAAGCGGAAGGCCCGCCGGGCCTCTGCGCCATTGATTTGGGGGGAGGGTTCTGCTAATATTTAGCCAAAGAGAAAACCACCCCCCGTGGATGAAGGAGGCCCACCATGATCCCGATGATCCTAATGGCGATAGAGGACGACGCCGACCGCGCATTTATGATAAATCTTTACGAGCAGTGCCACAAGGCCATGTATCGCCAGGCCTATGATATTCTGCGTGACCACGGCGAGGCCGAGGATGCCGTGCAGGATACCCTCGTCAAGCTCATTGGCCGCATGGCGGCCCTGCGCACCATGCCCCAGGGCCAGCTGCTGCCGTATGCCGTTATTGCGGCCAAAAGCACGGCGATAGACCGCTGGCGCCGGCGGAAAAAGGAGCGTGTGGGTGCCAGTGAGGACTTTGCGGAGGGGTGGAGCGCCGCCCCGGAGGAGCAGCTGGGCGCTTTTATTGATATGGAGCGGGTGGATCTGCTGAGCCGGGGGCTGGAAAAGCTCCCACAGCGGGACCGGGATATCCTGATGTACCGTTACATACTGGAGATGAGCGATGAGGAGATCGCCGGGCTGCTGAATATCAAGCCGGGCAGCGTGCGCATGTGCCTGAGCCGTGCCCGAAAAAATGCCTTTGCGGTGCTGGAGGCGGAGGAGATGCTGATATGAACTACGAATATCCACTGAATAGGAACCGCCTGCGAATAGAGCAGGAGGAGCTGCTGCTGAAGCTGGCGCTTTTCCACTACCTGGAGCGGGAAAATGACCGCCTGCGGGCCAGGATGCAGGAACAGCCGGACCCGCCGGAGGACCGGGAAAGCGCGGAGCACGCCGTGGACCGTGCCATGCGGCGGCAGCGCTGGCAGGTCTTCGGGCAAAAGGCCTGGCAGGTCTCCGGGCGGGTGGTTACCCGGGCGGCTGTGGTGTTCCTTACCTTTTTCATCTGTTTAAGCACCGCTTTTGCGGTATCCCCGTCGGTCAGGAGCGCCGTTTACAAGATGATAATTTCCCCGCAGGACCGCTTTACCAATGTAATGGTGGCCCCACACCAGCCGGGCATGTTCATCGATGCGGACCTTTACACCTGGGATCACTGCTTTGCCCCAACATATTTGCCGGAGGGGTATGAGCTATCGGAGTACGATGATCTTGAAGGGATATTGCTGATTGTCAGGTATACAAATGGCGAAAAGTTTATTCAGTTTAACCAGACTGCTTCTGGAGCGCAGGGTTCAATTGATGTTGATTCTGAGAACGCGCAAATCACCCGCCCCATTATGATTGGTTACAGCGAAGGGATATACAATCTAAAGGACGGAGAAACCTCGATTGTATGGCAGGTTGGCGAAAGCATGCTTAGCCTGCTCTCAAACGAAGATACCGAAGAAGTAATAAAAATTGCCGAGAGCATCCAGCTGCTGCGGTAGCGGCACAGGGGCATATCACAATTGAACAAAAAAGGAGCCTTCCCGGCTCCTTTTCTTTATGCCTTGTTTGCAGTGCCGGTCAGCAGCGCCATCAGCGCTATGCGCCCGGTGACCTTTACCTTGCCGTAAATATTGGAAAGGTGCTTGCTGAGGGTGGCGGGCGCCAGGTATAGCTTTTCGCATATCTCCTCGGTGGAAAGATTACGGCATACCAGCTCGGCTATCTCGGTCTCCCGCTTGGTCAGCCCATAGCCGGCCGCCGCCTGCCGCAGGCGCTCGGCGGGCAGCACCCCGGCGGCAGGCTCCGCCAGCAGGTCATAGAATTTCCGCTCCAGCGCGTCCTTCAGCGTGTGCAGAATATGGAACTCCTTGGGGTTAAAGTCAGCCTTGTCCCGCTCCCGGAACAGCGCCACCAGCGCCAGCGGGCGGTCACGGTACTGGATGGTAGCCCCCAGCGCCCAGTAAAGGCGGCACGGCTCCCAGATATTCCGGTAGATATCGGAGTGGATCCAGTCCTCGGCGGCGATGAGATCCGACTGCAAAAAGACGGTGCTGTGCGGCGCCATGATGAATTGCGACCAGCGGGGGATGACTGCGCGGTCCAAAAAGGGATTCTCCTTCGGGTCGTTCGGCATGCCTACGGTGTATGGCGCGGAAACCGTCCCCTGTCCGTTCTGCCGCCCGGTCTGGAAGACCACCGCGCGGTCAAAGGGGATGAGGGTGGGCAGCTGGTCCTCCAGCAGCAGGCGGCACAGCTCCTCGTAGCTGGCGGTATAGTGGATGCGGGTGATCATCTGGGTGAGGAACTGCCATTCATAGTCGAACAAAGAGGAACGCATCGGCGGGGGAACTCCTTTCTGGGCATTGGAAAGTAGTGCTACGCAATATTATGTAGAAAACCGCACGAATTGTAGCATAACCACAAGAAAAATGCAAGAGAATGCAATAGCATTGATTATTTCCTTTCAAATGGGCGATAGCTATAATAGCGGTAGTCAGCTGGGCGCTCCTGTGGCAAAGGAGCCCCCGCTGCTGACCCATCGGACATGGAAATTTCCCTGTAACCTCCTTGATTTGGGGGCGCTCCGGCGGTTACCGCTTATTGCAGAGGAAGCGGTAAAAACCGCCGGAGCCGCTTTGCCCCAAGGGCATTTTTATGTACGGTGCGCTATATTCCCATCGAAAAGAAGTATAAAGAACGCGCCAAGAAAACGGCATTTTACCGGCAGGGAGGGACAAGATGAAACAGCTCCGCAAGCTCCTGTGGCTTACCCAGTTGGGGATCTCCCTGGTTACCCCGCCGCTGCTGTGCATCTTTTTGGCCCACTTGGCCCAAAGCAAATGGGGCTGGGGCGGCTGGATCATGGCCGTCGCCATTGTAAGCGGCCTGGCGGCCTCCGCGTGCAGCGCGGTGTCCTTCCTGCACTACTGCAAAAGGATGGCCGAAAAGGAAACAAAGGGCGAAAAGCCCATCGCCTATAATGACCACGAATAGCTTTTGGCCGGGTAGGGGACAAGCCCCCGGCAAAGGATAAAAGGAAGGTGCTGAAAATGAAGCTCCAAAAATCAGTTCTAAGGGAAGTCCGGCATATCGCCATCGGTACGGTGGCCTGCGCCGCGGTGCAGCTGGCGGTTTTTGCGCTGCTGGGCCGGCTGGATGGAACGGTATGGCTGGGCACGGCGGTCGGCGCCGGTTTTGCGGTTTTTAATTTCGTTCTGCTGGGCTTTACCATGCAGCGGGCGGCCGGCAATGCCGAAAAGGCCAAGCAGATCGCCCAGTTTTCCTACTCGGTGCGGATGCTGCTCACCTGTGTGGTTGCCATTCTGGGCTTCCAGCTGGGTGCACTCAATGGTGTAGCCACGGCGCTGGCTCTGTTCTTCCCCCGCATCACCATCTCGGTCATGCAGCTTTTGGGGTTCTATAAACCGCAGCCAAAGGAGGCGCCCGCCGCATGAATGTAGAGATCAATGGTTCCCCAATTCTTACCACACTGCCCATCTTCGGCGGCATTCCCCTTACGGCCACGCTGGTGGTCACCTGGAGCATCATGCTGCTGCTTACCCTGTTCTGCATTTGGCTCACCCATGATCTGCGGGTCGATCATGTCACCACCCGGCAGACCGTCGCCGAGTTTCTGGTCAATACCGCCCAGAACTTTGTAGATAGCAATATGGGAACGCGCTTTTCCCACTATGCGCCGTTTGTGGCCGCTATCTTTTCGCTTTCGCTGCTTTCCAGCCTTTCCGGGCTGCTGGGAGTCTTTTCTCCCACGGCCGATCTTTCCACCGAGCTGGCCTGGGCAGTACTGGTGTTTGTGCTCATCACCGCCACCAAGATCAAGACCAATGGCATTGGCGGCTACCTCAAGGGCTACACCCAGCCCATCGCGGTGCTCACCCCGTTCAATATCATCAGCGAGATCGCGACCCCCATTTCGATGGCGTTCCGTCACTTCGGCAATATCGTTTCCGGCACTGTCATCAGCACCCTTATCTATGCCGCGCTGGGAGCCGCCAGCCATGCGCTGTTCGGGCTGCTGCCCGGCGTCGTGGGGGATCTCCTTTCCCGGATCCCATTCCTTTCGGTCGGTATTCCCGCCGTATTCTCGCTCTACTTCGATTGGTTCTCCAGCTTTATGCAGGCGTTCATCTTCTGCATGCTCACCATGATGTATATCGCGGCAGCCGCTGAAGCGGACTGACCGGCTCTACATAACCCAAAAACCATATCAGGGAGGAAATCACTATGGAAAAAGCAATCATTCTGGCAGGCTGCGCCATTGGCGCCGGTATCGCTCTTATCGCAGGCATCGGCCCCGGCATTGGTGAAGGCTACGCCGTCGGCAAATCCTGCGAAGCCATCGCCCGTCAGCCCGAATCCAAGGGCGAGGTCACTTCCACCATGCTGCTGGGCTGCGCCATCGCCGAGACCACCGGTATTTACGGCTTTGTTACCGGCCTGCTGCTCATGTTCGTGGTGCCCCGCATCTTCATCGGACTTCTGTAATCCATCATTAAGGGAGGAGAACGAAACCATGGATCATCTGTCTCTTGTCGGTATCGTTCCCTGGGAATTCGTTGCCCAGATCGCCAACCTGCTTATTCAGGCGGCGCTGTTCAAAAAGTTTTTGTTTAAGCCCGTACAGGGCATCATCGCCAAGCGCCGCGGTGAGGTCAACGCCATCTACGGCGAAGCCGAAGCCGCCCGTACCGCCGCCGAGGAGGAAAAGGCGGAATATGACCGCCTGATGCGGGATGCCCGCGTGGAGGCCGGCCAGATTGTCAAGGCCGCTGCCGAGAATGCCGAGGCCCGCGCGACACAGCTGATCCAGTCGGCGCAGCAGGAGGCCGCTGGGATCAAGGAAAAGGCCTATGCCGAGATCGACCGGGAAAAGAAAAAAACAGTCAATGAGATCAAGGATAACATCTCCGGCATGGTCGTCGCCCTGGCGGAAAAGGTCGTGGAAAAGGAGATCAACGCCGACGATCAGCAGGCGCTCATTGACCAGTTTATAAAGGAAATGGGTGAATCGGCATGACAGCGACCGGAAAAACCTACGGCGACGCGTTGTATGACCTGGCGGCGGAGGAAGCGCTCTGCGATGAGCTGCTGGAGCAGGTAAAGCTGCTGGCCCGCCTGTTCCGGGAAAATCCGCAGTACCCCGCCCTGCTTACCAGCCCGGATATCCCCCGGGAGGAGCGTCTGCACCTGATAGGGGAAGCGCTGACCGGGCAGGTGCACCCCTATCTTGTCAATTTTCTGAGCCTTTTGTGTGAAAGGGGCAGACTCCCCGCCTTTGCCGGCTGCGCCGCCCGCTACGAGCAGCGCTGGCTGGAAGACCACAATACCGTCCGGGGCCGTGTCAGCTCCGCGGTGCCGCTTACGGAGACACAGCTCACGGCACTGGCCGCCCGCATGGGGGAAACGCTGGGCAAGCATGTCCTGCTGGAAGGCACCGTCTCCCCGTCGCTCATCGGCGGCATCCGGGTGGAGATCGACGGCCGTGTGTGGGATGGCTCCCTGCGCGGCCGCCTGGAGGAACTGAGCGGCCTGCTGCGCGGTGCCGTTCTGTAAACATCAAGAGAAAGCTGGTGGTTCCATGGAACTGAGACCGGAGGAAATAACCAAGATCATCAAGTCCCAGATCAAAAATTATGAAAACCACATCGTGCAGGAAGAGGTCGGCACCGTCCTGGTGGTCGGCGATGGTATCGCCCGTGCCTCCGGCCTGGAAAAATGCATGATGAATGAGCTGCTGGAATTCCCCAATGGGGAATACGGCATTGCCCAGAACTTAGAGGAAAATACCGTCGCTGTCATCATTTTGGGCGATGACGGCGGCATCAAGGAAGGCGATACCGTCCGCCGCACCGGCCGTGTTGTGTCGGTCCCGGTGGGCGAAGCCCTCATCGGCCGTGTCGTCAATGCCCTCGGTGCGCCCATCGATGGCAAAGGCCCGGTGGAAGCCGCCGGCTATGCCCCGGTGGAAAGCCCCGCGCCCGGCATCATCGAGCGTCAGCCCGTTACCGTGCCGCTTCAGACCGGTATCAAGGCCATCGACAGCATGATCCCCATTGGCCGCGGCCAGCGTGAGCTCATCATCGGTGACCGCCAGACCGGCAAGACCTCCATCGCGCTGGATACCATCCTGAACCAGAAGGGCAACGGCGTCATCTGTGTCTATGTCGCCATCGGGCAGAAGCGTTCTACCGTGGCCCAGGTGGTGGAAACCCTTACCGCCGGCGGCGCGATGGACTATACCATCGTTGTTTCCGCCTCCGCTTCGGAGCTTTCCCCCCTGCAGTACATCGCGCCTTACAGCGGCTGCACCATGGGCGAATACTTTATGAAGCAGGGTAAAGATGTGCTGGTGGTCTACGATGACCTCACCAAGCACGCCGTCGCTTATCGTACGCTATCCCTGCTCATCCGGCGCCCGCCGGGCCGGGAAGCCTACCCCGGCGATGTTTTCTATCTGCATTCCCGCCTGCTGGAGCGCGCCGCGCGCCTTTCCGAGGAAGAGGGCGGCGGTTCCCTTACAGCGCTGCCCATCATCGAAACCCAGGCCGGCGATGTTTCCGCCTACATCCCCACCAATGTCATCTCCATCACCGATGGCCAGATCTTCCTGGAAACCGAGCTGTTCCATTCCGGCGTTATGCCCGCCATCAATCCCGGCATTTCGGTTTCCCGTGTCGGCGGCGCCGCGCAGATCAAGGCCATGAAGTCGGTTTCCGGTACCCTTAAGCTGGTTTACAGCCAGTACCGTGAGCTGCAAAGCTTTGCCCAGTTCGGCTCCGATCTGGATGCCAATACCAAGGCCACCCTGGCCCAGGGCGAACGCATTGTAGAGGTACTCAAGCAGCACAACAGCTCCCCGGTGGAGGTCATCCATCAGGTGGCTATCCTGTATGCCGTCACCAAGGGCTTCCTCAAAGAAGTCCCGGTGGAAAAGATCAGCGAGTACGAGGCATTCCTTTATGAAACACTGGATGCCCGCTATGCCGGTCTGCTGGCGGCCATCCGTACCGCCGGCAAGCTGGAAAAAGAAACGGAACAGCAGCTTGCTTCCGCCATCGCCGAAACCGTTTCCGCGTTCCTCGCGGCGCTGTAAGGGGAGGGAACACCAATGGCTGGAGCCTCCATGAAAAGCATCAAGCTGCGGATCCACAGCATGCAGAATACCCGGCAGATCACCAAGGCTATGGAAATGGTGGCTGCCTCCAAGATGAACAAGGCGCAGGAAAAAGCCCTGCGCACCCGTCCTTACTATACCACCCTGCACAGTACCCTCAGCGGGATCGCCGCTGCCACCCGCGATTTTTCCTCCCCCTACCTGCAAAAGCGGGAGGAAAAGCGGGTCTGCTGCGTGGCCATCGCCGGCGACCGCGGCCTTGCGGGCGGCTACAACAGCAATGTGCTGCGGCTGGCCGCCGAAACCCTCACCGGTGAGGAAAACTGTGTGGTGCCTATTGGCAAAAAGGCAGGGGAATACTTCCGCCACCGCGGCGCCGAACTCCTCACCGAGGACTGGCTCACCGCCGAAGATCTTTCGGTGGGTGGCTGCTTTACACTGGCGCGCCATTTGGCGGGGCTGTACCGCTCCGGTCAGGTGGATGCCATCGAGCTGGTCTTTACCCGCTGGAACAGTCTCCTTTCTCAAGAGCCGTGTGTGCTGCGGCTGCTGCCGCTGCCCCAGCCGGAAAAGCCCGCGGCAAGTGACAAGCGCCCTGCGGATATTCTCTACGAACCGGATTGTGCCACGGTGTTCAATGCCATGATCCCGGAATACCTCGGCGGCGTCATCTACGGCGCGTTGTGCGAATCGCTGGCCAGCGAGCTTTCTGCCCGCCGTATGGCGATGGATTCCGCCACACAGAACGCCGATGAAATGATCGACAAATTGAACCTGCAGTATAACCGCGCACGGCAGGGCAGCATCACGCAGGAGCTGACCGAGATCGTGGCAGGCGCGGAAGAATAACAAATAAGGAGTGAAGCATCATGTCCTCCCAACATAAAGGCATCGTAACGCAGATCATCGGTCCGGTACTGGATATCCGCTTTGCGGAAGGGGAACTGCCCGAACTGCGCAATGCCATCACCATTCAGCATAGGGAGCAGGTCATCACCGCCGAGGTCGCTCAGCACATCGGCGATAATGTGGTGCGCTGCATCGCCATGAACAGCACCGATGGCCTGGTGCGCGGCATGGAAGCTATTGATACCGGTGCGCCCATCAGCGTGCCGGTGGGCGAGGAATGTCTCGGACGCATTTTCAATCTTTTGGGCGAGCCCATTGACCACGGCGCGCCTGTCAAGGCCGAGGAACGCTGGGCCATCCACCGTCCCGCCCCCTCGTTTGAGGATCAGCAGGGCGCGACCGAGATCCTGGAAACCGGCATCAAGGTCGTCGATCTCATCTGCCCCTATGCCAAGGGCGGCAAGATCGGGCTGTTCGGCGGCGCCGGCGTCGGCAAAACCGTCCTCATCATGGAACTCATCAATAATGTCGCTACCCAGCACGGCGGCCTGTCGGTATTCACCGGCGTAGGCGAGCGCACCCGTGAGGGCAACGACCTTTACAATGAAATGAAGGAAAGCGGCGTTCTGAATAAGACCGCCTTGGTATATGGCCAGATGAACGAACCCCCCGGGGCTCGTATGAGAGTTGGCCTCACCGGCCTTACCATGGCGGAATACTTCCGCGATGTCAAGAATCAGGATGTTCTGCTTTTCATCGATAACATTTTCCGCTTTACCCAGGCCGGCAGCGAGGTCTCGGCCCTGCTGGGCCGTATGCCCTCCGCAGTAGGCTACCAGCCCACCCTGGCCACCGAGATGGGCGCCCTGCAGGAGCGCATCACCTCCACCCGCAAGGGCTCCATCACCTCGGTGCAGGCGGTCTATGTCCCGGCCGATGACCTCACCGACCCCGCCCCCGCCACCACCTTCACCCATCTGGATGCCACCACCGTTCTGGATCGTGCCATCGCCTCCCTCGGCATCTACCCGGCGGTCGATCCCCTGGATTCCACCAGCCGCATCCTCTCGCCGGAGATCGTCGGGCAGGAGCACTATGAGGTCGCCCGTGCCGTCCAGCGCATTCTGCAGCGCTACCGGGAGCTTCAGGATATCATCGCCATCATGGGCATGGAGGAACTCTCCGAGGAGGATAAAAAGACGGTCAGCCGCGCCCGTAAGATCCAGCGCTTCCTCTCTCAGCCCTTCCATGTGGCGGAGCAGTACACCGGCATGGCGGGCAAGTATGTCCCGCTGAAGGAAACCATCCGCGGCTTCCGCGAGATCATCGAGGGCCGCCACGATGACCTGCCCGAGGGCGCGTTCCTGTATGCCGGCACCATCGATGAGGTGGTGGAAAAGGCCCAAAAAGGAGAGTAAGCCATGACGGAATTCCCGCTTGATATCGTCACGCCGGATGGCGAGATCTTCTCCGGCCGGGCTGAAAGCCTGCGGCTGCGCTCCATCGAGGGCGATCTCTGCATCCGTGCCCGCCACACCGATTATGTCACGGCGCTGGGCATGGGCCCCGCCGAGGTCATCACCGCTGGGAATAAGCACATTGCCGCCTGCATGGGCGGTATGGTCTCGGTGCTGGGCGGCCGCGTCACCCTCACCGCCACCACCTTCGAGTGGGCCGAGGACATCGACACCGCCCGCAGCCACGCCTCAGAGGAACGGGCCAGGGAAAAGCTGGGCCACGGCGATCTCACCGATACCGAGCTGGCCCTGGCGGAAGCCCGCCTCAAGCGCGCCCTGATCCGCCAGCAGGTCAGCCGGATGAAGTAACCGTCCCGGCTGCTTTTGCCCCAAATACTGCCGCCCCCGGCCATTGCGGTCGGGGGCGGCTTTGGTGTGCCGGGCGGCGAGGAGGTTTACCGGCGGCCAGTGGGGTTTCTGCGCCCGTATTCAAGGCGCTGCTGGGTAAGGGTCGGTTCTGCTTCGCTGAGCATTTCCTTTACCGTGCCGGAAACCAGTACCAGATGGCCGCTGCTGTAATCCGCCGTAATAATTACGGGGGAATAGCAATACTCATTCCAGTCACTATCCGGTTCCATCACCAGCTCTATGGTAAAGGTACCGTTCTCATTCTCGGTATAGCTCACCAGCCCGCTCCGGGCTATGGTGATGTAATTGGGGTAACCATCCTCGTAGTGGATATCCCGGTAGGCATCCCGTTCGGCGTCGTAGTAGCGGGGCTCCAGGTACACCTCCCAGTCCAGGTGCTCCTTGGTGGCGCCAAAAAGATATTCGGCAAACTGCTGCACCGCCTTGGCATCTACCCAGGTGTGGGTATCATCGGTGTAGGGGTATTCCAGCCCCTTGGCTTCGCAGTAATAGTACATCGCTTTCATCACTGCCGAAAGGCTGATGCCGGATTTTTCGGTAAAATTGATGCTGTTGCGGAAGATCACCCAGGTATCAATGACCTCCTGCACCTGCTCATTCGGCACCTCGATGAAGGAATACTCCTCGTAACGGTAGCGGGGCACTTCCAGCATGGTGGAGGTGTTGGTAAGCATATCGGCATAATTGCGGATCGTGTTTATCACCTTCTCCAGAATGCTTTCCTTCCTTTCCACCGGGGAGAGGGCAAAGGCTGTGGTAGCGGTAAGGGCGGCCGCCAGAAACACCACCGCCACTCGGGTGACACCCTTCTTCAGGCCGTGCAGTAGGGTCTCTTTGGTCTCCTGCCAGCCCACCTGCCGGAAGGCCACCGCCACCACATTGCTGCTCTTCTGTGCCGGCTGCGGCGCGGGGGCGGCTTCGGCCTCCTGCTGCTTCATCTGCAGGGCCTGCTCCTTCAGGTATTCCTTCAGCGCGATCTTGAGGAGGAGATCGGCATACTGCTCCTCCAACGCTTTTTCATCCAGCGGATAATTGTTGTTACTCATGGTTCATACCTCCTTTCTCGATATAGGCGGCAAGCACTTTTCGGCGGGCCCGGGTCAGGATCTGCCGCACATTGCCCGGCGCCAGGCCGGTCAGCCGGGTGATCTCCTTCGAGGACAGTTCCAGCGTGTAGGCGTAGTTCAGCAGGTCTATCTCCCGCTGGGGCAGTGTTTTCAGGCACTCCCGCAGCAGCTCGGCCTGCTCCCGGCGGATGAGGAGAAGTTCGGTATCCTCCGTGCCGCTCAGGCTCTCGGCCCAGTCCCGCTCCCGGCCCTGTGCGGCCTGCCGCTCCCGGTTGGTTTTGTGGTAAAGGTCGATGCTGGCGGTCTGCACAATGGTGACCAGGTAAGGTAGCAGCTCTTCTGCGGGGATCTGCCGCACCCGTTCCAGGGAGCGGATGACCCGCAGCATGGCCTCGTGCAGGGCTTCCTCGGCCCGGTCGGGGTCATTCAGTATCTTTTGGGCGCAGCGCAGCAGGAAATCCCGGTGGCGCTGGTACAGCCCGGCAACAAATTGCCGGTCGGTGTCATTTTCGATAGCCATGATAAAAAGCGGCAGCATGATGTTTTCTCCTTTGGGTCGTTTTTCCGGAAAAGCGGGGCCGAAGGGGCGGAGGGCTTTTTGCCTTACACCCTATATAACCGCTCCCGCCCGGCTTTTGTGACACGGTTTCTGACCTTTTTTTAGAAAAAACGCCTGCCGCGGGCATTTCCCGGCAGGCTGTTGGCCTCTCCATTGTAGCAGGTCGGCCCACCCCTGGCAAGGCGGCTGGGGGCCTTCTCGCGCGCGTTCAGCGCGCGCATACGCGTACACGCACGCGAGGGCCGGGGACGACTTTTTTGCGGCGGGCCACGCAAAAAGGACTTGACAGCGCCGCCGGGACTGTGGTAAAATAATCGAGCAGCTAAAATGGACGATTAGCTCAGCTGGAAGAGCATCCGCTTGACGTGCGGAGGGTCACAGGTTCAAGTCCTGTATCGTCCACCAAATATGTACCGCAGAGGGATATTGCAAAAAGAAGTTTTTGTGAGCTCCCTCTGGTGGTGCATAATGCAAAAGTCGTAAATACAGTAAAAAATAAATTTAGTGTCGCAGGGCGCAGAATAGTTTGGCCAGAGGATCTGGACACCGGCGCAACACACGCCTTTTCCCTGATCTGTCTTTCACCCTCGTTTCTGCTGCCGGCTTGCTCTCCTACTGCTAATAGGGTCGTGGCAAGCTCCTTGAGGCAACAAAGGTATCTTTTTCTGCTTCGACTTTGCAATTACCCTTGTCAGCGTTCTGTGTTCTACTGGCAGGCACCGGGGCCTTCATGTGCAAAGGAAATCCGGTTGCGGTGGGCTATCTGAACCATAGCCCGTGGTAATCGATTTTTCAATGTTCATACACATGGTACAAAAAGAAAAGCCAAGCCCCGTTCTCCGTAGATAAAACGATACGCTTGACTTTCTGGTATCAATCGTGCTATGGTAAGCACGAAAATACAGCACTCTCGTGTATAAAGTCTGCGTGATCGCGTTGGGATCACAAAGATGGGTGGCGAAAGGACGGCAATCCTTTCCCACCCCGCAGGGTGTTTTTTTCTTTTATTATTGCCATTGTACCGCTTATTGGACAGGTTGTCAATGGTAACGGTGGGAAAGATTTTTGCGAGACAAGGGGAAATTCATTTATGTTTTCGCCTTCAGTTGAAAATAACGGATCTGATGTTCAACTTGAACATCAATAAAAAGAGCAGCCGCCTGCCGGCATTTCTGCCTGCGGCGGGCTGTGTTTTTTCTGCTCATTTTTTCATTTTCGCTACTTCAAAAAGTCACTTCTGCTATCCTGTAGATGGAAAGAATACCCTTTACGGTTCAGGTTTGCTGCTTTCATGGCAACCAAGTTGATATCTGTGTTCATCGCTTTGGCGATTTCCTCCGCATTGAAGCCCTCTTGTATATAATTCAAGACCTCATCGTCGGGGAGAGCGACCTCCGCAGCAAAGCAGTTCGCCTCATATTCCATACGATCATTCTTCACACCAAATACATTGAGATCAGAAAACAGTTTTGCTTCTTTCCGGTGCAGAACCGCATGACCGATTTCATGGAGGAGAACGATCCTATGCATTTCAGGGCATAGGTCTTTTTTTATAAAAATAAAACGGTTTCTCTCTATCTCCTTGTAGACGCCCTTTTGCTTGGTGAAGTCTACCGGCATAATGATGATCCCCAAATGGTCGGAGATGGGTTCGGGTTCCCGTGAGCCAGTCGCTTTTACTATACGATTTGCTTTGTCCATTATGTGAATGGACGAGTTTAGCTGCATGGATACACCTCCTTTGACTTACGCAGGAGGGAATCAATCATTCTTCTCGGTATGATCTTTCCGCGCATATTTCCGGTTATTCTTCTTGGCAATCTCATAAGCCTTTTGGATAGCGAGCATCAGCTCATCCATATCTTCTTCTGCCAGTTCGCCGCCGGAAAACAGACCGGTCAGCTCACCAACAAGCGCTTCGGCACCTTTTTTGCCGCGATACCCATATCGCTCGCCGGCATCCAGCACAAAGGCGTCATCCTGCGTTAGGAGGTAGTTTACATTGACATGGAGAGCGTCTGCGAGTTTGCAATAGGCATCCCGTGTACGGGGAGGAAATGTATCGGTCTCGTAGGCAGTAATTGTACGCTGGGAAACCCCCAAGATCTTTCCGAGCTGCACTTGAGTCAGCCCAAGTTCTGTTCGCGCCTGCTTCACCTTTTCACCGAAAGTCATAATGTATGGTGCTCCTTCAGAAATTTTTCAAAAAGCCCTTGACTTGTGAAGTTAAACTTCTTACAATATAAATTAGGAAGTCTGACTTCTTAGATCATATCACTTATTCCCCATGGAGTCAAGGGGATAGGCATATGTACAGGCAGGTGAACTTCCTAAAGAGAGAGAAAACATTGGATTTAACGGCTCGCCGCGGAGTGCTGAAAAACCGAGGTTTTCAAAAACAAAAAAGAATAAAGAAAGGAAACATGTATTATGGCATTTGAAAATGGAAAAACTTATCGATTTGTTAACAGGTGTTATGCGGGCTTTGCCCTAAATGTCTTCGGAACCAAAGCTGCCAGCACGGGGAGAAATGTATGCCTGTATGCAAATGACCCTACTGATATTATGCAGGACTGGGTAGTCCAGGAGCGTAATGGTGGGTATCGGCTGCATAGTGCTGTAAATCAGTCGTATGTATTGGATTGCAGCGATGGCTCTTTGAAGAAATCGTACAAAAACAATGCACATTTGTGTATCACCGGGCAGACTTCCGATACGGATAGCAGAGTTATCTTTGAAGGTAAGGGCAATAACATTTATAAGATTTATCTACCCGGAAAGAACCTCTATCTGACTGCAACGAATTCCAAGGTGAATAAAAGCACTGGCTATCCCGCATCTACCATCGAGAACGAGACCGCTTTGAAAGGGGGTACCGGCGGTGAAAGCAATGTATATTGGGCAGAAGGGAACACAAATGCTATGCAGGAATGGATTGTGTCTCCTGATGTTGATGGTGGAACTACCCCTCCTGATCCGGATCCGGGTACTTATCAGGGAAAAATGACTCTTGCAGAACTCAAGGCGAAATTCCCCGACGGGAAGTATTGGAACCACGCAGGGTTGTCAGTAAGTAATAACCAGGATGGATGCACGAGTACCGCGTGTGATCATTCGAAGAGTACTGATACCTGCAACAGTTTTACAGTCCCCGGTTCTACTTCTGGATCTTCCTCGCAATGCTTGGGATTTGCTGAAAAGTGCGGATATGACTTTTCAGGGTCCAATCCAAGAGACGGTGCCCCTTGGGTAAAATCGGAGGATGTCAATATGCTTGATAGTATAAAAGCGGGAGACATTATACGATATTATTCGGCAAAAATCGGGGATGCCAAAAACCTGCATGCAATTTTTGTAACAGGGGTCAATGGCGAAAATGTAGTCTACGGCGAATGCAACAACTCCGGGAACGATTGTAAGATTCACTGGGGAGGAACAAAAACGAAAAAGACCTTGAAAGAGAGATTCTATTTTGTTCGGATTGCGCCGTTTGAACTTCAGTAACCAATTCATGGTTGGATGAAGAGCAATTAGTTCTGCTTCAAAAAACTCGGACAGTAATCGATGCTGGATATTCTGTATCCGGCATCGGTTGCTGTTACTTCAAAACGGGAAGTCACTTCCCATGGATTGTTCATGTCCAGCCCTTGATGGAATGTTCCGATATAGGCATTCTCCCCGACTTTCTCGATGGAAACATCATAAATGCCCACGCCTGTTGCGCCGCCAGTGCTGCTGCAATACAACACTCCATCTACATCCAGATATCTGGTGGAAAGGATCCATTCCAGTGCTTCGTCAGCAAAAACCTCTCCATAATAGTCTGAGACATCCGAATATTTCAATGATGTTCTGAAGTAGGCACTGGTGTCTGTTACAAATATTATATCAGAGTTTCCGCGATATGTCTGAACATCGCCGAATACATCCTCCAAAATAAGTATCGGTTCATTTATCGATAGACAATAAATCCTACTGACCCCTTCTTCAAATAATGCGGTCAGTTCCTCGGTCTTGGATTCATCATCAGCTGTTATCATCTGTCCGCTTTCGCCATTTATCGGGCTCGCAGGCTCTTGTGACGATTGCTCTCCACAGGCGCATAGAGTTAATAGAACAATACAGGCAAAAACCAGAAGTAGTTTATACATTGTTTTCATTTGGGCTTTCCTCCTTGTGTTTTCTCTTTTTCAGTCATTCTCGACAATGGCGGGAGGGCAAAGTAAATTGAACCCAAGCACCTCCCCTCAAATAGTATCAGAAATGCAAGGGAATATCAACCTGGGCGGCGGGGCATAGCGTTAATGCGGGAAGCAGATCAGCCATGTCGCCAGGTGTTCAAGTTGAACATTGCTTCCCGTTATAGCTCTGAAAAGCTATGCTATTGCTTTTCCAGTTCATTCTCTATTTTCTCGAGGCGGCAAAACAGCTCCTCCATTTTTCTCCGGATCTCTATCGCCATTTCGGCACAAACTGAATTGCAAGCGCCCTGTGTTTTATTTTGTTCAAGGCAATCTTCTTTCTGGTGTGACATATCTCATTTCCTGTCAGTTAATAACTGTGCATTGAAAGCCGCTTTATACAGCCGTAGTCCCCATGCCATTTTCGGCATGGGGACCTTGGATGATCTAATGTTTTCTTTTCGTAACGAACCCTTATGCGTAATTGCGTATCATCCACCCAATGCATCGAGCAATGGTAAGGATCATTAGAGTTTGGAAGCGGAAATAATTCCAACCATCATGTTTTTTGCCACTTTCTTCATATCGGTATACATAATATCCCGAAAGCGCGGCAGTTAGACCTCCGCCTATCCAATACCAGATCGTATTTGGCTGGCTCAAGTTTGTGAAAAGACCCCATACAATAAAATTTATAGCAATAAGAGTGGGCCATTTTTTAGAACTATATTTTTCCAATGCGAGTCCTCCTTAAATTAGAACTGCATTTCAAAAACCGGGCATATACGATATAGCTGTATAAGAGTACAATTGAGTAGATTGACTGCTGTCTTGCCATACAGTTATTTTAGAGTACACTTTGTTTGAGGTGGAGGTTGCCGTCCCCCATATTTCGGTATGAACATAATTTCCTGTTGCGGGTCCAACTGTACCAAAATTATAATCAAAAAGAATTGGCTCAACCAATTTATACGCGAAGTTCGCGGCGTTAATATCCTGAACTGGAAGTTTAATCACTCCAGTGTATTTACTTAGCCCTTTTGTGATATAGAGTTCAACAGCAAGTTTTCCTGCCGTAAAAATGATTTTCTTTGCGTTATATTCCGCCTGTGTCACAGTATGGTATTTATCATAATACGGAAGGGTGGGATAGAAGGTTGTTCCGGCTTTGCTTTCATTATAGCCATGTGCTGAAAACTCTGCACAAGAACGGAATGCGCAAACTAATCCTTTCGGGGTAAATTCTTGCGTATAGTTTCCTTTTGCTTTTCCAACGAGGGAAATCGATGCGCCAGCAGTCCTTGTGGTAGCTGGGTATTCATAGCCCAAAGTAAATGCTACTCCGCTGGGTATAATACCCTTAATGGTATAGCTGACAGTAAGCTTATTCGTAGAGCTATTATACGAGGAAGTGAAACTAAGATAATTGTCTATCGTGTTGCTAGCAGCAGTAACAGCATTTGTCTGTAGACCCGTCTTTTCCCCGTTATAATAGCGAATCAACTCATTAAAAATAATCGTAGCTTGTTCGTCGGTCTCTGCAAGCGTTACTGCCTCCTGCAGCTCAGGAAGCGTCAGCCGTGCAGCTTTTTCAGGGGTAATAGATTCAACGATTGCTTCAAGCCTATATTCAGACATCAAGGGTTCAGCCATGGCTAACTGGGGAACCAACATGCAAAAAATTATCAAGTAGCAAATGATGTTTCTTGTTATCTTTTTCATTGTGTAGTCTCCTTTTGAGTTAGTCTTTTCTTCTTATATGGTCAGTACTATTTCGCCATTGGAATCCACTCCCATCAAGTATTCTCACTATATATAACCAAATATAAAGCAGAAATGTGACACATTAGGGGACATGTGCCACATTTTTTCTGTTTAAGTAGTTATATTATGAACCCGATGCACCACAAAATAGGAGGATTGCTATTTGCACAATTTTGTTTTTATGGTATCATCAAGAAAAATGACTTAAAGGAGAAAACACCATGCTGCCGCTCTTTATTATGACAATAGAAAACGATGATGATCGACAATTTGTTGCCGATATATACACACGATACCACTTTGCTTTATACCGAAAAGCATGGAAGGTACTAAATGATGAGAGTTATGCCGAAGAAGCTGTCCATGAGGCAATGCTGAAGGTCATACGGTATTTAGATCGGGTGCGTGAAATTCCGCAGGACGAATTACTACCATACCTTATCACCATTGTACAGGCGGCCAGTATCACCATCTACAACAAGAGCAAGCAGCATCAAAAAGCTGCGCTGGGGGTCATAGATGACTGGGCGGCCAGCCTTTCTGATGAGGGCAGCTGTATCGATGATATTCTAATCAGAGAAGAAAAAACCGAATTATTAAAAGAGTGTCTGAAATTGCTGTCCCAAAGAGAAATTGATATTCTAAATTACTTTTACACACTGGAATTACCACAAAAGGAAATAGCCAAATTGACCGGATTAACTCCCGAAAATGTGCGGAAAATCATATCAAGGATCAAAAAGAAAGTTTTTACGGTCTATGATAAGAGAGGAGGATTTGATTGTGAGTAAGTATCCGTTGGACAAAGAAGCATTAGTAAATGAATATGGGGATCTGCTCATTAAACTTGCCCTGAAATCATACATGAAAGAACAAGCACAGCAGCTGGAGCAAGAAGATGCGGAAGACATTCCTGCACCACAGCCAAAAGGAAATGTGGTTGCAGCGGCTTTTCGTCAGGTTCATTGGGAGGACGCCAAAGATACAGTTCTATATGGCCTAAAAAAGGGTGTTACCCGCGTGGCAGTGCTATTTTTGGCAGTGGCGCTTACTTTTACCACGGCATTTGCGGCATCTAATACGGTAAGAACTAGCGTGTTCCAGCATATTCTCAATGTAATTCGTAACCATACCGATTTGCTTACTAATACCTCTGAAATGGTAGAACAGACTCGGTATAGATACGATGAACTGAATGCGTTGGAAATACCCAATGAACAGGTACAAGAAGCTTTTGATACTTGGGTAAGCTTTAGGGATAGCGCGTGCTTTAGAAAAACCTCATCTTTAACCGTTACTGATCTCATTAGGATGCTTCACTATCATTGTATATACACCGGTGCAAAGATTCCCTACAGCGATGCCACAAACACATGGGTAAGAGCCGATGCATTAGAGGAATTCGCAAAATGGTATTTTGAAGTAACTCCGGAAATGCTGCAGGAAAAAGCAAGCAAAGTTTCTGGTTGCTATGATGTAGGCCGTGGCTACTGTGATGTTTATAATGATGGGATAGAACTCACTCCGATTGTTGACGCAGTATTAACCGGATACAGTGAAAATGAAGATGGAACATTTACAATGGAGGTCGTACTGCAGGTAATAGCCCCTGGAACAAATGAGCCTTCGGAATATGGCAATGATCCAATGGTAGTGAATGTTGATACAAGCTCTGGTCACCCAGTTTTTCTTACGGGAATGATAAAAAGCATATAAAAAAGCATATAAAACTAAAATGAGTAGAGTTTCTAAGTCTAGAAATTCTACTTTTTTTTGAAATTGTGTCACAAATTCACTCTTCGAAAGGTTATATATAAAGGCTACATATAATAACGATGTTTGAAAGGAGAAACGATTTGACACAGTTATAATATTTTCAATAAAACCGTTATCTGACAAAAGGAGTATTAAATTATGAAAAAGATAACCCTGTTTATTGTTTTATCCATACTTATTTTCTGCTTTATAGGTCAATCTGCAGCTATGGCAATTCCGTTTAATCAGGAACTAGACTATGTTCAAGTAGCGCTATCCTCGCTTGATAAGTCACCAACTTGTGAGTTGCTTTCGACTTCTGTAATAGAATCTGAAGGAGATTTTACATGCGTTGAAACAGTATTTCTCGAAAAAGTTCCAATTGCAACGATGAATCTTAATGGCGGAAATACTTCTAGGATTGATATCTGTCACACTTGGTTTCGAAAGGGCGCAAAAATTTGTTCGCTCGAGTTGGTTTTATCATTTAAGTGGACGGGGACAAGCGCTGTTGCGTCAACCCAGAATATGAACCCTGGTTTTGAACAATATGAAATTGGCAGCGCCTATGCATTAGGTAATTTGACCACCCGTAGTTCTAATTCCGCAAGCGAAAAAGCCTCTATCACTCAAATATATACCGTGTGTGATAAATACAGCAATATTTGCACAGGATCCTTCCGCGCATATTGTACCATAGATGGAGTATGTACAGGAAATAAAAATGAATCAAATAACTTCTGACTTATATGTAAACAGGCGCACCGGCAAAAAGCAGGGGCGCCTGTTTTCTACTCGCCTCCGCCGGAGGCTTTGCAGCATCCAGCGGAGGGTTTTTACATTCTCTCAGCCTTTTGCAAATGGTTCCGGATTATATCTCTCACTAATCCAGCAGCTTTCTCAGATCCATAACGACCTTTTTGGGGTGTTCAACTTGAACACCTCAGTTATCTCGCCAGATTTTGCGGGCTTCTGTTTGCTGTGCCAGATTCTGTTGGGTGACAAATTCCCGCATAAGCTGTTCGTATCGTTTCAGCTTTCCCTCCAGAAATGCCACATTGTAGGCAGCGCCCTTTGGAAAAGCCGCCATCGGGAATTCCCACTGCTGCAGCTGGCGGTACAGAGCTTCGTCCACCACCCGATAGACGATCTTCGCATCCTTTCGGGTGGCGTCAGCCTTCAGCCTGGCATAGTCTGCCTTGGCATCCTGTCCGATACGCTTCTGCCGCTCGGCAGCATAGTCCTTGCCCAGCAGGGCACAAATGCGATACAGATCCTCTGCCTGAAAGCAGGCATCGTACATGCCGACCGCCGATTTGCTGCGCCAACAGGCAGCGGTCAGACCGGACTGCCGGATCTGCCGTACCTCGGCGGGCGAGACCGGCATCCTCCAGATGCGGGTGTGCTTTTCTGCTGCCAGTTCCCGCAGCTCCTCCATGGTGTCCGATTGCTGCCCCCACCTGCTTCGGGCAACGGCGGGATTCAGCAGCTCATTGACACCGACCCCAAGCAGTATGGATACCTTGTCGGCATCAGTCTCCTTGAAGGTCACATCAGCTTTTCCGTCTTTTCGCAGACGGGCGGCAAAGAAAAAGTCCGCCGCCTGCATCTGGATCAGCTCCGCGGCAGGCAGTCGGACAGTGATGTTTTTACCATAGGCTTGGGTCAGCGTCCGGTAATCGATATTCCCGCAAAGCCGTCCGTTATCGCTTTCGCGGTGAACTACGGTCGCTTTACCGATGAGCTGCCCAATGGCAGCGCTTGTTTTTTGAGACTGCCGTTCCAACAGCAGCAGGGTAAGTGCTTTTGCGGCGGCGCAGGCAGGATCTCGGCTGTAAAATACCGTCTTTGCCATCAGCTGCGTCCGCTGTCGAAGATTTGAACGCGACGGATACCGGTCAAAAGCCCATGCCTGGTATCGGCTCCACTCGCTGGCTTCAGCGGGTGCCTCCGGTCGTTCCGGCGGTGCCGGCGGCGTCAGATCCTCTCCCAGCAGCCGCTGTTGCAGCGCCGGCAGCGAATACTGCCAGCCGAATTGCCTTGCGAGGGTGGAAAGACGGATCGCCTTTGCCTCCCCGTCACGGCGGATCGTCGCGTCCCGCTCCGTCCACCGCTCGACATGGAACCCCGTTCGCTCCAACTCGGTTCGCAGCTCCGGCAGGGATGTGACCCGATCGATGAGATCATCGAGGGTAACGGCAAGCTGGACTTTCCAGCTGCCGCCCCGCTGTGCCGCCTCCAGTGTCCGGCGATCCAGTCCGGAGCGGGCACTGGGGTCAATGACCGACAAGCCATACTTACGGCACAGCCGGTCGCTCTCCTCACGCATGATCCACAGCGACTTCTTGTTGCCGTAATACTTTTCTCCGGTGAGGTAGCTTGCCGAATTGAAAACGATGTGGGTGTGAATGTGGTCTCGATCCACATGGGTGCAGACGATATACTGATAACCTGGCAGCATCTTCGCTGCCAGCTCCTCCGCCATCTGCTGCGCCTGCTCTGGCTCGACCTCGCCCAGCGGAAAGGATCGCACCAGCTGGTGCGCGACCAGCCCGCGCTGCTTGCCGGACATCGTGCGCACAGTGGCGAAGTCCCGCACCGCCGTTTTTGTCTGGCAGGCGGTGGAACTGACCAGGACTTGCTCATCGGTCTTGTCTGGTCGGGTGATGTATTTGATCAGATTGTTCAGGTGCATATTCGATGCCACCGGCAGGATCTTCAAGTAAGCCATCTTTATTCTCCTTTAGCTCGCGGTTGATATATTGATCTAAGACGGACTGCACCTTATCGAGCTGGCGCAGCACATAGTCGAACTCTCCGTCACAGTCGGAACGAAAGGTATTCATAATCCTGACCGACTGATTGATGTTGCTGCCGATCCGCCGGAGCTGAATGAAGCACTTGAGCAGGTGGTCATAATTGACGATCTTCCCCCTGCGCCCCATGGCAATGAGATACTGCGACAGCGGCATCCGTGCCGCGGCAGCCCGACGCTGCAGAAGCTCTTTTTCCCTCTGCGTGAGACGCAGGTGGAACTCAACTTCCTTCCTTTCTTTTGTCAAAAAAGATCTCTCCTCTCTGGTGTTGTGTGGCGTTCCGACTTGAACGGTGTTCAAGTTGAACACCAAGGGCAGAAAAGCCAAAAGGCATCTTATAAAAACCGAGGTTTTTTATAAGGCAAGCGAATTTGTGGCCACAAATTCGCTTGCAAGGGAGTATTCCCCTTGACCCCTTTCGACGAAAAGCAGCGGCTGCGCCGTCCTCTTTTCGGTTCCTTTTGGAGTCAAAAGGAACAATCGCTGGCGCTCAAAAAAGCAGGTGTTCAACTTGAACACCTGCGGGAGAGTGGAGCAATGTTCAAATGAACATTGCTCTACCAGTTCAGCTGATGACCGCGAGAATTCCTCGCAGGTACGATGTGCTTTGGCTTTCTCTTTCGGTATGCTATTATAGAAAAAATAAGGCTTTCCACTTTTCCGATTTAAGGAGGTTCTATTATGTAGCAAAGTGCCAAGCGTCCTACCTTCCGGTTTTGCAGTGGAATACCAGCCCTGTATAGAGATATGCTGCGGCAGCGAATAGACCGAGAAGCCTTCGACTTCACTATTAACGGGGTCACACTAAAATCTATTTTTCTTATTGACCGCAAGCCATTTGAACTGATCGTTGGTGTCGTCGGAACGCAGTTTGGTTTTATTGTCAAGCTCTATAAAGGCTTTACAGCAGAATGGTTGAACGATGCCGACCTACGGGAGCTGCGCAGGCTCCTCAACCTCAAAAAATCAGGTGATCAATTCACCTCTTTCAAGCTGTTTTGGAAAATTGATGCACATGCACCAACCAAATGCTCCCGTCAGAAAGTCTCTTTTCGAGACATTGCCTACTACAAGAGAAATGTGCCGGAAGCTGACAAGATATTCTTCCGTGGCTGGATGCACCATCGTGCAGATGGAAAGACTGTTCGCAATGTAGAAAAAACACGCATGATGGGAGATCAAATTGCTGATTTCTGTGAGAAGAACAATATTAGTTCGATGTGGTCGGACAAGCAGCGAGATGCAAAACCATTCCAACCACCACCCAGTTTCAACGCTTCATCTTGATACACTCATAGCCACCGACCATTTTGATTTCAAACGGATAGTCTCTTTTGCATTTTGGGCAAAGGAGCTGCATGGTCTGGCGCTCTGGTTTCTCAACCATATCGACAGAACAATAAATCTCTATACCGCTGGATGAGACCTGAAATGTGCGTACATCACTGAATTCCAGCGCCAGCGGCACATGGCAGTCAGGACATTGCAGCAATAAATTAGTATCCATTTTGTTTTCCCCTTTCTTGTCGTATCCGTCGTCTTTGATATCCGAGAGGAATTTAGAGCAACTGAATACCCCTATTGGGTCGGTCAAATTTCTTGTTGCCAAATCTCCGTCTTTGGTTATATGGCAGCTCCGCATGGTGCGAAATTCAAGGCTCGGTCGACTGTAGCAACGAGATTGTCTCTGCCTCCCTTCAACAATCTCGTCCCGTATCCGGATCACAATTTCATGCTTTTCGTTTTTTGTGATTTCAAAACTGTATTCCCGAAAGCACCGCTCACAAAGAAGCTCCATGTTCCGTTCTCCTAATCTTCCCACCTCTGAAAGCTGCATGCAGATCGTTTCAGTGTTTAAGTCTGCTGTGGGGAAGCAGCGTGTTTCACGGATATTTAGGGTCAGGGCAGCCTTACAGTAAGGGCAGCTCATCAGCAGCTTTTGCTTCCACTTCATCTAAAATGCCTCCTAAAAAACAGGAGCCAACGGCAGTAATGCCAATCGGCTCCAATGACGGTGTTGACTTTTTTTGCGGGGTGGACTACAATAAAGGTGAAAGGGCGACCGGTGACGGTAGTCCTCAAAGAACAAGAAGTTTAGTAACCGCTTGCTTTGTGAGGGCAGGGCGGTTACTTCTTCTTCATAATGGTTACAACGAGTGTAACGATACCGATAATCACACCGGAGTAAGCAAGAAGCTCATTCCATGTAACCATGGGCATCACCCCCTCTCCTTTGGAGCAGGGGGCACTTTTATGTAGTTGAAGCCCCCTGAAGTAAATCAAGAGGACACCGCCGACCGTTTGGTCGTCCTTTCGCGCCAATCCTACCACATTCTTCGGATTTGGCAACTCTATCGTTAGGTCATCATTTTATCCACCAATATCAGGTCTGGAAAGCGGCAAGGGGAGTTTTTCACCCCTTGCCGCCGTCGTCACAGCGCTCTGGCGTTCAGGGCTGTCGTAGCTTCATGCAGCCGCTTTGTCTCTTCCTCGATAGCCTGCGACCTTACCGTCCGCTCTACGAACTCCTTATAGCGATTAGTGCTTTCAGGCGAAAGCTGATGGACCACGCCGTCAGAAGTTGTGAAGCTGTAGACGACCTCCCTTTTGACCTGTTGGTTCAGACGGTCAAACCGTCTCACCCCATTGACGCAGCGGATAGGGCAGCGCTCCATCTGACCCCCGATTTCGATCTCCGCAAAGTAATTCTTGCCATCACAGGAAAACACGATCTGTTCCTCTTTCTTCTGTTCCGGCATTTTATCCAACGGCTCCACGAGGCAGCCGCACTGCGCCATTTTCTCCGCGAACTGGTTGATATGGCAGCAGGTGTCGCTGCCGGTTCCCATCTCGAAGTGGTAATCGTCAACATAGCGACAGACGAAATCCTGCCGGTCATCGTTGGCATAGGTCACTCGCATCCTGCCGCCATCCGGCAGCCGGAAGCGTTCCTCGTAATGCTCATCCAGGAAACTGATCCCGCGCTCTGCCTGCCGCATATGGGCATCCAGCATATCCTTCCGATAGCAGTAACAATACACATCAGAAAGATCCTCATTCCGTTCACTCGGCAGGCGATACCCCTGGCGGCGCATATCGGCATAGCTGTCAAATCCACGCTGCGACGCTGCCAGCTCGCGGTAATCCTCGATCGGCATGGTGCCCATGTTGGTCTTGATTTCCCGATCATGGGCGCCGACCCGCAAGCGGAACAGATAGGAATATTGGTCGGTATCCACACGGAAGCCGTATTGCTCCTCTTTCCCGCTCATCATCGCGCTGCTATGAGACCGGCAATAGCTTCGCATATTCTTTCGGTTCAGGAGCGTTTTTTCCTTGAGCGCATCCAGCACCGAGTTCATCTCGCTGACAAACTCATCTGTTTTCAGATGCCTGGCAGCATCGCTCCAAAGGGTAAAGAGGTTATTATCCTCAAATTCCCCTTTAAGGCACCCGATAAAGCCGGAGCTGTATGTGATATTCGGCAACTGCGGGAACGCATATAGATCCTCCGCCGAAGTGGTCGGTGCAGCAGTGGCATATTGCAGTGTCTCACATCATTGCGTTCTTTCAAAGTAATAACCCCTTTCATGCGGCAGGTGTTCAACTTGAACACCTGCCTGCATCGGCTTTTGTTAAATGGTTTTGTTGCGCTGCTCAATCTGCCCTGCTGTTTTCTGACGCAGCAGCTCCATCTGCTGACGGACGGCTTCAAGGTTGACTTCTTCCGCCACAAATTTCATATAGCGTTCAACTTCCGCGGGGGTCAGCATATGTACCTTGCCGGCTGCCGTCTCGAAGAAGTACCGACCGGGACGGAACTGCATTGCACACTGCTCGACGCCTTTCTCGGTCTGAACCTTGGCATAGTAGTGATTGCTGGTATGGCAGAAGGAGAGCTCCTGCTGGGGCAGTTCTTTCTTCAGCTCCGGCGCCTCGGCAGCAACAGCAAAGGCACGAGTGCCATCTCCCATGATAAGGTACTTACCGTCCTCCGACCTGTGATGGCAGCCGTAGCCGGCTGCCTCCATCTGTTCACGAGTAAGAGAAGTAACGGCAAAAGACCCTCTGGGAGTGGAGACCCGCTCACCGGTTTTGTGGAGGTCGGGGTCTTTGCTGCTGGGGATGCACGCCAGTTTTCCGTTCACCTTGACAAACTGCTCAGGGTCATGGAAGCGCTGCTCGTACTTGCGAATCTGGTCGTCCGTCAGAGACACGGTGGCACCACCGCCGCCTAAACCGACAAGGAAGAATGTGCCGGCAATAATATCATAAAGATCGCCGGCATCGTCACGCAGCCCGCGGTTCAGTGGTAGTCCCAGCATCTTTCCCTCATCATTGCAGACGAGACCGACCGGATTATGGTCGGGATAGACGACCTGAAAGATGCCGCCGACCTCCGCTTGGAACGCCTGCCAGTCGTCGCCAATTTCTTTGGTGTATGGTTCCTTGCCAGGCTCCACCACCAGAACGGTGATCCGCTTAACGGGTTCTTCCTTTTCAGAATTCTGCACTTTATTCTGCACTTTGGCTTCCTCTTTTTTCCCTTCTACGCGGACGCTCTGGGCGATCTCCTCGTCGGTCGCGTAAATGAGGGCACTGAAATCCAGGCCCTCCAGCTCATTGTGGATAAGTTCCGCCAGCGTGCTGTACTGTCGTGTCTCGACCAGCATGGTACCGACAAATCGCTCAATCCGGAAGTCCTCCAAATTAACGATTGCCTGAACGGGAATCTCCTCATCGGTGATGGTGGTATAGCCAATACCGACAGACCTCAGATCGTCGAATGTGGCATGGGACTTAAATTCACTGAGACAGTAATCGTCAATCAGCCGCTTTGCCAGTGTCAGCTCTGCCCGTCGGCGGACATCATCGGCAAGGGGCAGCGTGTACAGATCAGAACGGCTGGAAAAGCCAACATTGTGGAACACATAGTCCACATCGGCTTCCTTTAGCGAACCGGCGGGGTAATAGGCAGCTCGATATTTTTCTTCGTCTCCAGAGCCTACCCTGCCATTTGAAATATCGTAGTACAGCCCCGTATCCATGTGAGAGATGATCTGACCGCCCACTTCCAGCGTGACATAGTACCAGCCAAGATAATGATTATCTGCTCCATTGAACTCCACATTGAGGAGCCGGTACGGTCTGAGACCCTTTTGTGCGGCGATAGCATTGTCCTTTTTCTCCCGCTCCAGCAGTGCAGAAAGTGCTGCTGCTTTTGTCATCTCAATGATTTCCGAATTGTACGCCTGCAATGCCGAGGTTACACGCTCACGCTGGGCACGCAGTGTCTTTGCTGCCGTCGTCCTCTCGTTTCCGATTGCCAGCGAAATGCCGTTGTCGAACCCAATAGACATATCGCTGGTGCCGCGCCACTTCCCGCTGCAGGGCTTGGTGATAACCTTTCCGGTCGTAGCGCCAAAGCTCTGGGCGATTAGATCGATCTTTTCCTGCATGGAAAGCAGCTCGTACTTTTGGGCAATGACAGCACTCTGCTTCTGCAGTTCGGTCAATTCCCTGATCGGTTTCTCCGGCGCGGCAGCCTTTTCGGGTTCTTTGACTTGTTCCGCTTCAATCACCTGCCGGAACTCACTTTTCTCGATAAGATAATCACTGATTTGTTCGGCATCCTTGATGGCGTCGAAAAGTACCCTTGGGAGCGTTCTGGATCGCCTGCGCCCAACCCTGGATGTATGCCTTGTGCAGATCCAGATTGCGCTGCATCTGTTTCTCGGTCGAAGGGATACCGAGCTGTTGGGAGGTCATCGCCGACGCGATCTCCGTCCGCAGCTCCTCAATGGCATACTCCTCTTTCGTGGAGCCGAAGCCACGCCCCAGCCGGCTGGGTGCTCCCGTGGCATGACCGGCTTCGTGCAGGAAGCTGCACATATAGCCGTAGGTATCACGGAAATCTCCCTCCGGCGGCATGACGATCTCATCTTTGGAGGGGGAGTAATGGCAGTCAGTGCCGTTACCGTCAAACCCGACTGCCATGTTTTTGATGAGGGTATCGCGATTACGGCGGATCAGATCAATGTCCACCGTGTGCGATGCCCGTTTCAATTCCGGAATTCCCTCGATCTGTGCGGCATTGAATACATAGAAATTGCGGTTGTAATATCGGAAGTCTCCTTGTTCTGCCTCGCCGTCACGGATCTTCTGGGCAGCTTCCCGAAAATCCATGACCTCCTTGGTATGGATATTGATGGCGCTCCAGAATTCTACCGGAACGCCCTTGCTGCCCTCCTTGATGTGCCAGCCTTTTTTCTTAGCCTGGTTGAAGGTACACCAGCGGGGGTCATCATAGCCAAAGGCTTCCGCTACCATCGACAGCAGGAAAGCGTTGATTCCACGGTAGGCTTTCGCTGTCACGGCGTTCTGCTGCGGATAGGTGTTCCACACCGCATACCAGGGCAACTTCTGCTCACTCAGAGATTTAACAAACATCTCAGCAAGCTGCTCTCTTGTTTTGTTCTTCGACCGTTTTTCAATTGTCTCCATCTTCTACGACCTCTCTTTCCTCCAGAATGTTGCCATCGGCGTCATAGACAGTCGTGGCACAGGGACTTTCCTCCCACATCTCCTCTGGAGTGGGTTCCTCCGGAATGGACTTTAGGAATTCAGTCAGCTTGTTGCCCTTTTTCTTGTAAAGCATTTTTTCACCTCCTTATCTGTGGTTCGCCTTGGGAAAGTCGAATTTTGGTGTCTTTTTATCGTCTAACACCAATCTGGCATCAAAATTCTTTCCGGTCTTGGTGCTCACAAATCCCTTGATGGTATCTGTGACCCCATGGGTAATGAGCTTCTTTGCCTGGGCCGGCGTGATTTCCTTGCCGGCGATCTTCTTCCAGACTACAAAGCCGCAGCCACCGCCCTGGACTGCTTCGCAGGCGTAGGACTTCGGATATTCGCGGACGGCCTTGCCGCAGCAGGGACAGACTCCAATCTCCGTCCAGTGCTCGCCTGGGCGCTGGAACACATCCTTTGTTTCCTCCGGATCGTGGAACAGCTTGACCGTCTCCACATGGCTACGGATAAAACTTCGGATCTCCTCCATGAAGTCCTCGGGCGGCAGCTCGCCGGCTTGAATTGCCGACAGGCTACGCTCCCAGCTGGCGGTCAGCTCCGGCTGCCGCAGCTCCTCCGTTACCACGGAGACCAGTGTTTTTCCCATTTCATTCGGCAGGATCTTCTTTCCATCGCGGCGCAGGTAGCCGGAATGGATCACGCTCTCGATAATACCGGCTCTGGTCGCCGGAGTGCCCAGGCCTGCGGTGTCCGGGATCTCCCCCTCATCGCTGACCTTACGGACGGCATTCTCCATCGCTGCCAGTAGGGTATCCTCTGATACGCTTTGTCAAGGGTGTTTAAGAAATTTTTTCGCTTTGTTCAAACTCTTTTGCACAATCATTCAAAATAAGCCGCTTAATCTTATCGGTCATCGTTTCCTTGCTTGTTTCGCTGAAATGCAGCTTGACACGATAGGTTGTCTTTCCAATCCTCTTTACCATAACGGGCTGCTGTGTACCTTGTGCGGTCAGAGGGGAAGCGGTAGGGGTGGCGGTGCGGGTGTTGGTTTCGTTGCTCATAGGCTCTCCTTTCAAAGATAAAGCCCCATGCGGTCAGCACATGGGGCGGTGGTCGGTATAGTGAAAGTGCGAAAGTGCAAAGTGCAAAGGGTCTGCGTTTTGCACTTTCAGCTTGCGGGTTCGGGTGGCTGCTTCTTCTTGATGAAGTTGTACCATTGACCGCCGACACGCCTTGCGCCTAAAATGCCGCCCATGTTGCGCTTGGCGTTCTGTACCGTCCTCTCGGATATTCCGGCTTCGGCTGCGGCTTTTACAATGTCCTCGCTGGCAAGCTCTTTCCCGTCTGCAAGCAGGTCAAGTATCAGCCTTTCAGCCTGTTCGGTTTTGGTGGCGTTGTTGCCGCCCGCGCCGGACAGCAGCTCGTCGGCGGTGATGTCGTATTCGCCTATCCACGAAAAGCCCGTTTCCGGGTCAAGGCAAAAGGCAACGGGCTTGCCCTCCGGCGCAAGGGAAGATT
>ERZ773147.449-NODE-449-length-50576-cov-3.833317_pt1 | contig 50576 bp, 38 predicted proteins | sample MGYA00580851_ERZ773147 | MGnify/ENA primary metagenome ERZ773147 (study PRJEB29015, sample SAMEA2737818) | human gut metagenome | biome: human gut; feature: human-associated habitat; material: faeces | place: China | collected 2012 ... | reverse complement strand
CGCAGGGCGTACGCCATGTGAAAGTGGCCGACGTGGCGCGTTCTGCCGCGCAGGCCGCAATGGAAGCCGCGCAGGCGGCGCAGCAGGCCGCGCAGGCGGCCCAGCAGATTGCACAGACGGGACAGGTTCCGCGAGTCGAAACACCAACCGTGCCGCCGACCGCCAGCCAGACTATGCAGACGGGCCGCGTTCCGCAGATTCCTCCGCTGGCCGTTCCTCAGCTGGCACAGCCATCGCAGCCGTTGCTGCGCGAGCAGGATACTTCAGACTTGGGGCAGCTGCCCGAGCCGATTCAGCAGTCGCAACCAATCCAGCAGCCCCAGCAGCCGGCTAACCCGCTTCCGCCCAGCTTCGAGCCCAAACCGATCACTGCGGAGATTTCGCTTATCGCCGACCCGGCTACCGGGGAGGTGCGTTGATGATGTGGATGATCTGTCTGTTCGGCGGTCTGGGCGCCATGGCCCGTTACGTGCTCGACGTGTCAATTCAACGAGGCTGGAATCGCGAGAATCGGAGAACGAACCGCAACTTCCCGCTATCCACGCTCGTCATCAACGGCGTCGCCTCGCTATGCGCGGGCATCGCCATGATGTCCTACTATTCGCAATCGGTGGATATGGACACGGTCATGATGTTCGTTGTCGGATTTCTCGGTGGTTTCTCAACATTCTCCACGGCGCTCAACGAAGTGGTTTCATTGATTCGCCAGCGTCGTTTTACGCTGGCTCTGGGCTATGGAATAGCAACCGTCGCGGTGCCTCTCATTTGCGTGGCCACCGGTTTCGGCATTGCGCTGCTCGCCAATCCGGCGTAATTTTCACGTTACACGGACGGTCGCTGAGTAACATGAAAGAAATCTGAGCGCAACCGCCATCAAGGCCGCCAGCCCGGATGCGACGCTGGTGATTGCATTCGACCAGACCAAGCCGCTGCTGAAGGATGGCAAGGATATCCAGTATCGGGGCCAGACCGGTATCGGGCCGTTCAATAAGAACAATGATCCGAGTTCTGCGAATATCGGCGTCTACACCTTCGACAAAGACAACAAGCCGGTCTTCGACCACACCCAGTCCGGCGACGTCCCGACCGACTGACCGCAATGTAGGTCATCATCAATACAAGAAGACGGCGCAAAGTGAGCGTGGATATCGCAAGCTTTGCGCCGTTTCTTTTGTTGTGCTGTGCTGCCGTTTTCCGTGTCGTGGGCAGCATACGAAAATCAATATTGAAAATCAAGTAAAGGGGTAACCTCGTTAAGCGATATACACGCCGGACTGTCGAACAGGTTCGAGAGAATGTAAATGAATGTAATATCTCGCGAGAAGCGCACGGAAAGCGCGCGGCAAGCACGTGAGAATACAACGATGGAACAGTGATAACGGGGAAGGTGCGATCATGGTCGGCATGCGCGATGTGGCGAAGAAGGCCGGGGTGTCTCTGAGCACCGTCTCGCTGGTGGTGAACGGCAACGGGTATGTATCCAACGACATGCGCGACCGCGTGCGTAAGGCCATGCAAGCCCTCAATTACGTGCCAAACGAGCTTGCCCGCAACCTGTACCACGATCGCACGAATCTGGTCGGCGTCATCGTGCCCACCATTCGTCACCCGTTCTTTGCAACGTTTACCGCGCACCTGCAGCATGCGCTCGCCGCGCAGGGGCTGCGCACCATGCTGTGCTCCACCACCGACGAGACGGACGGCGAAATCCAATACGTCGATATGCTGCGCAGGCACATGATGGACGGCATCGTCATGTGCGCTCACACCTCGCATCCCGGCGATTATTGGACGTCCATCCACCGCCCGATCGTCGCATTCGACCGTGTGCTTGGAAATGGTATTTCGTCGATCGGATCTGACCACGAGCAGGGTGGGCGACTGATTGCGCAGATGCTGATTCGCAATGGCGCGCGCCATGTGGTGATGATTGGCGGTCCGCGCGATCAGTTCTTCGATTTGGCTACGCGCGGAGAAGTTGAGGAAGGATCGTTCGATTTGGGAAAGACCACGTTCCCGACGGTGCGCTACTACCTCACGTTGGAACAGGAATTGACCTCCGCGGGCGTGAAGTATGAGTATATCGAGGCCGGTGAGGTGATGGATTTCGCCGGCTATCATCGTGCGGTTGGCCGTGCGCTTGATGGGGTGGCGACCGATGGCGTCGATGCCGTGGTCAGTTCCGATATCGGTGCGTCGTTCTGCGTGCGCGAAGCGTTGAGCCGCGGAATTTCGATTCCTGACGAGCTGCAGATCGTTGCCTACGATGGCACATATTTGACCGATTTGGCCGGCATGAAACTGACCGCGGTCGCGCAGGATTTCTCGGCGATCGCACAATCGGCGGCCGACCATATCGTGCAGGCGATTGCCAATGAGGAAGTGGCTGCGGCTAACGCTTCACGCAAGAACATCCCCAAGCCGTTCGAGCCGAACGTGCTTATTCCCATGACGCTGGTGCCAGGCGATACCACGCGTTGATGCTGCGCGTTGGAACGCTGGGTTGGGGTCGGACAGGCTGGGCTGCATAGAACACCGCATCAAACCGGTTCGACACGCGCATTCCGCTGTGTGACTGGACATTGACGCCCCTCTCGAGGTAATATCGAACCGGTTCGATACATACGTGAGTATGCAAATACGTAAACAACAAACAGGCAGACGCGCACACATTGCACCCGCACCCATGAACCAAGGGAGGTCCCATGAAAAACAAAGTGCAGCTCATCACCTACGCCGATCGCCTCGGCGACGGCACCCTCAGCTCGATGACCGATATCCTGCGCACCCGTTTCGACGGCGTGTATGACGGCGTGCATATCCTGCCGTTCTTCACTCCATTCGACGGCGCGGATGCAGGCTTCGACCCCATCGACCACACCAAGGTCGACCCGCGCCTCGGCGGCTGGGACGATGTCGCCGAACTTTCCAAGACCCACGGCATCATGGTCGACGCCATCGTCAACCACATGAGCTGGGAATCCAAGCAGTTCCAAGACGTGCTTGAAAAGGGCGAGGAATCCGAGTATTACCCGATGTTCCTGACCATGAGTTCCGTCTTTCCGAACGGCGCGACCGAAGAGGATCTGGCCGGCATCTACCGTCCGCGCCCGGGTCTGCCGTTCACCCACTACAAGTTCGCGGGCAAGACTCGCCTGGTCTGGGTCAGCTTCACCCCGCAGCAGGTCGATATCGACACGGATTCCGACAAAGGCTGGGAATACCTGATGTCGATTTTCGACCAGATGGCCGCATCCCACGTCAGCTACATTCGTCTTGACGCCGTCGGCTACGGTGCCAAGGAAGCCGGTACCAGCTGCTTCATGACGCCGAAAACGTTCAAGCTCATCTCCCGCCTGCGCGAGGAGGGCGTCAAGCGCGGCTTGGAAATCCTCATCGAAGTGCATTCCTACTACAAGAAGCAGGTCGAGATCGCGTCGAAGGTCGATCGCGTCTACGATTTCGCCCTTCCGCCGCTGCTGCTGCATTCGCTGAATACCGGTCATGTCGAGCCGGTCGCGCATTGGACCGACATCCGTCCGAACAATGCCGTCACCGTACTTGACACGCATGATGGCATCGGCGTGATCGACATCGGTTCCGATCAGCTGGACCGTTCGCTCAAGGGGCTCGTGCCGGATGAGGATGTCGACAATCTCGTCAACGCCATTCATGCGAACACTCACGGCGAATCGCAGGCCGCTACCGGTGCCGCCGCATCCAATCTTGACCTGTATCAGGTCAACAGCACCTACTATTCGGCGCTGGGATGCAACGATCAGCACTATATTGCGGCTCGCGCGGTGCAGTTCTTCCTGCCGGGCGTTCCGCAGGTCTACTATGTCGGCGCGCTTGCCGGCAAGAACGACATGGAGCTGCTGCGCAAGACCAATAATGGCCGCGATATCAATCGCCATTACTATTCCACGGCTGAGGTCGACGAGAATCTGCAGCGTCCGGTGGTGAAGGCACTGAACGCGCTTGCCAAGTTCCGCAACGAGCTTGATGCGTTCGACGGCACTTTCTCGTACAGCGCCGACGGCGACACGTCCATCAGCTTCATGTGGAAGGGTGCAACTACCGAGGCTACGCTCACGTTCGAACCGGGTCGCGGTCTTGGTGTGGAGAACACCGCGTCCGTCGCCACGCTCGAATGGCGTGATGCCGCCGGTGAGCACCGCACGGACGATCTGATCGCCAATCCGCCGGTCGCGGCCTGATTCAGCCTCGCCTGATCCGGTCGCTGCCTGACCGCGCATAAATCCATAAATCTGTAATCGTCCTTCCTGTCACCTCTCCTTCAGGAAGGACGATTCGCATTTTCGTTTTTTCGAGCAATCGTCTTATCGGGAAAACAATTTTCCCGGGAATCAGCTGAAATCCCAGCAAAAACGGGTAAGGTGAGCTTATGTCAAAGATGTCAAAGCTTTTCGATCAAGACAACATGTTTTTCGCCATTATGGGCGTGCTGTTCGATCTGATTATTCTCAACGTGCTCACGCTGTTGTGCTGCCTGCCGATCGTCACGGCCGGCGCATCGTTCACTGCGATGCACAGTGTGCTCTGGCGCATGGTCCGCCATGAGGAAACGTATGTGGCGCGCCAGTTTTTCGACTCGTTCAAGCGCAATCTCAAGCAGTCGCTGCTGCCGTGGCTTGCGTTCCTGCTGGCGGCGATTGTGCTGGTGGTCGACGGCATGCTCGCCCGGTCCATGGGGTCGATGAGCGGGCCGCTGATGGCGTGCGTCGCGTTCATGGGATTGGTGATTATTGCGATTGCGCAGTACTTCTTCCCGCTGCTTTCTCGCTATGAGAATCCGACTTCCGAAACGTTGAAGAATGCGACGAAACTTGCGCTCGGCTTTTTCCCGCGCACCTTGTGCATGCTGGTGATTTTGGCCGCATTCGCCGTGCTGTATGCGCAGTTTTTCATATATATGATTCCGCTGCTGATTTTGATGGGCGTCACGTTGCCGCAATACTGTTGCGCGTGGATCTACAACTGGATTTTCCGCCGTATCGACGGTGAGATCGACGCCAAGGGGCGCAAGGTGGCGCAGTCCTGAAATTGTTTGCTCGTAAAGGCCGTTCCGCAGATTGCAAGTTCCGCGGAACGGCCTTTACGCGTTTTCGTCGCCTTGAGTGTCCGATTCTGGAGAATCGGACAACTGGAACGTACTTTTGGGTGCGTGAATGTCCGTTTCTCCCGAATCGGACAACCAGGATGTGTTTTTGAGTACCAGAGTGTCCGTTTCTCCCGAATCGGACAACTACAGGTCAAAGTGGGGCGCTTGAATGACCGATTCTGGAGAATCGGACAACCGTGGGTCTGTTTTGGTGTTCCGGTTATCCGTTTCTGGTGAATCGGACAACCGGAACATGTTTTGAGGCGCTTGGATGTCCGATTCTCCAGAATCGGACACGCTGGGGGCGGGATTAGCAGGGGAGGATGGTGGCGCTGCGGGCTGGGACGTGCAGTTGGGTGCCGTCGAAGCGTGCGGGGTTGCCGATGCTCAGCAGCGTTGGTCTCTCCGTTGGTTCTTGCGTTGGTTTCGTTGTTGGTTCTTGCGATATTTCCTGCGCCGAGCCGCCAGACAGCAGTTTCACATAGTCGCTCGGCAGTGTGCAGCTTGCGTCGGTGTTTGACGGATTGATGGCGACGATGATGCGCTCGCCACCTGCTTCGCGATTAATCTTGCTGTAGGTTTCACAAGGTGTTTCACAGCTGGTTTCGTGTGCTGTTCCGCTGCGTTCGCCGTCAGTTGCGTCGCGTTCGGCTTCGCCGGCCTCGGAGCTTCTCGCGTACACCAGCGGATACGCGTGATCTTCCGCGTAGAGGAACTCGATGCCTCCGTCGGCCTGCAGTGCGGGATGTGCCAGGCGTAGCGTGTTCAGTGCGCGTACGGTTTCCAGCAGCGAGTCGCTGCGTCCGGTCTGCGAAGCCACGTTCGGGCGCTCGCTGTCGGCATCGATCGGCAGATACAGATCATCGGGCCGGGCTGCGGAGAATCCTGCGTTGGTTGCGCAGCTCCATTGCATTGGTGTGCGCGATCCGGTGCGCTCGTATCCGCCTTCCTTGGATTTGAGCCCGTGCATGTAGCGCATGCCGATTTCGTCGCCGTAGTAGATGAACGGGCAGCCGGGCATGGTCAGCAGGAATGTGAACGCGAGCTTCATTTCATCGGTGGTCAAGGTGTCGCGCATGCGGATCATGTCGTGATTGCCCGACGGAATGCAGATGTATCCAGGCGTTCCGGCGGTGCTGGCAAGCATGGCCGTATATGTATCCACAAACGCCTTGATGTCGCCGCTCGCATTGCCGACATTGTCGTTATTGCAATTTGGATTGTCTCCGTCGACGACTGAATTGCCGTTGCTGTCGCACCCGCTGCTGCCCGCGCCGTCGCATTCGCTGCGTTCGCCGTCGTGTTTCGTTTCGGCAGTTTCGGCGCTGCCCGTAGCTTCGGAAGATCCGGCCGAAAAATACGGATTCTCGCGGAACAGGTCAAGATAATGCGACGGCCCGAAATGCAGCAGGAAGTCCATGTCGAATCCGGCGTGCAGCGCCTCTTCGGGGTCACCCCATTCCGATACGAGCACCGCTTCCGGGTAGGTTTCGTCCAGATGCGCTCGCACTTGCTGCCACAAGAGTTTCGTCCAATAGTGGTCGGGGTCTTCCTTGACGAGGCTGCCTGCCATGTCCACGCGGAAGCCGTCCGCCCCCAACCCGAGCCAGAAGTCCATGATGTCTTGGATGAGCAGCCGGCCCTGCACCGCTTCGGGGGAGTCGGCGGCGAACTGCCAGTCTTCGGTGACGGTGCCGAATCCGTAGTTGAGGCATGCCTGCGTGGAGAAGCAGTTCACGGCCGCCGCGTCGGGACGTTCCGCAATGCCTCCGAGGAATCCGCGGATCGATTCGTAGGGCGAGTTCAGATTCGGCGATTGCGTCATCGGTCGCCAGATGTAGCGGTCGGTCCATGCGTTGCGTTCGTCCTTGCCGGATTCAAGAAACCATGGATTGTCGACCGCGGAATGCCCGGGTACGAGGTCGAGCAGTACGTGCATGCCTAGTTCGTGCGCGCGCTCGAAGAGCCGCTGCAGGTCCGCGTTGCTGCCGTAGCGTTCCGCGGCTGTGTAGTAGTCGCGCACGTCGTAGCCGGCATCGTAGAACGACGAGTCGAAGCATGGGTTGATCCAGATCGCATTGCACCCCAGATCGCGCACGTATTGCAGTTTGTCGATGATGCCTTGGAAGTCACCGATACCGTCGCCGTTCGAGTCGTTGAATGATTGCGGATAGATTTCATAAAAGATTGCGTTGTTGAGCCAGCGTGCCATAAATCCTCCTGTTTTCGCGTCTTTGCTGTTGGTCTACCGATGTATCGCAACGTTGGAAACGTCGGTCACTGTTTTTCCGTCATTATAGCCCGTGAAGACACTTTTTAGGGGTGTATGGAATGCCAATGTTTGCAATACGTCAATCGATTGACGCGACACGCCGACGGATGGCACTGTACACAAGGTTTCTCGAACCGGTTTGACAACTCTCGAACCGGTTTGATATCCTGTATATCAAGGACGGAGAGATTCCGACAACGCGAGTCGGGGATTCACCTTCCTTTATCACCTCATTGGGCAGGGCTGCTCGGTGAATAGTGGATAGAAAGGGATTGGAAAATGAGCAAGTTCTCTTCTTGGAAGAAGGCTGGCACCGCTATTGTTGCAACGCTGATGACCGTTGGCATGCTGGGAGCATGCGGATCGTCATCCAGCTCCAGCGGCACCAAGATCACCATCTTCAACTCCAAGGTTGAAATCGAAAGCCAAATGGAAGACATGGCTGCGAAGTACTCCAAGGAAAAGGGCGTAGACGTTGAGGTCTACTACTCCAACGACACCGTCGCAGCGCATCTCGCCACCAAGTACGCATCCAAGGATCCGTACACCATCTCCATGGTCGACGCCAAGGACATCTACTCCTTGGCTGAAGAGCACGCCGTCGATCTGTCCGACCAGGATTGGGTCAAAGACACCGACTACGCCATCAGCATTGACGGCAAGACCTACGGCTTCCCGGTTTCCGTCGAAGCCCGTGGCCTGATTTACAATGCTGACGCCATCAAGAAGGTCACCGGTAAGGAATTCAAGCCTGAGAACTACAAGACCCTTGACGAGTTCAAGGATCTCATCGACGAGCTCAAGGCCGGCGGCATGGAATCCCCGACCGGTGTCATGAAGGAAGACTGGTCCCTCGCCGGGCACCTCCTGCCGGAAGTCTACGAGGAGCAGGAAGATCCGGACGCCTTCTGCCATGAGCTCAAGGACGGCAAGGTCGACCTCAGCTCCAACGCCAAGTGGAACTCCCTGATGGACTTCTTCGACGTGATGAAAGACAACAACTACGCCAAGTCCTCCGCCATCTCCGCCGAGCGTGAGGTGACTGAGCAGAAGCTGGCCGAGGGTGAGATTGCTTTCATGTTCGGCGGCAACTGGGATTGGTCCGTGCTGAACCAGTACGATTACACCGAGAACATGGGTCTCATGCCGGTTCCGCAGAACACCGATGACGGCTCCAATGAGAAGCTCGTCGGCGGCGGCTCCAAGTACTTCTTCATCGACTCTTCCGACAACACCTCCGACGAGCAGCGTAAGGCCGCCAAGGACTTCCTGAACTGGCTTGCCGAAGACAAGGAAGGTCAGGAGTTCATCTCCAAGGATGCCGCTCTGATCTCCCCGTTCAAGAACAACAGTATCGAAGCGGCCGATCCGCTGGGTAAGTCCGTGAAGTCCTATGCCGACGCCGGTAAGCTGATCGGCAACTACAACTACCTGCCTGACGACCACTACTCCGTGCTCGGTGCCGCCTTCCAGAAGTGGCTCGCAGGTGAAGAGGACCGTGCAGGCCTCGCCCAGGACATCCAGGACTACTGGAAGACCGCTAAGTTCACCGGCGCAACCGCCTGAACCTCCAAATAATGCACCATGATGCAGGGTCCGCCGCTTCCTTCCTGCGGCGGACCTTACATCCCCGGCACGTATGGGATCCATCATGAAACAGAATAAGCTTTCCTATAAAATCGGCCAGTTTCTGATGTTCGGTGGTCCGGCGACGATTCTTTTCTTCGCCGTGGTGATCCTACCGTTCTTCTATGGCCTCTATCTGACACTTACCAGCTGGGACGGCGTTTCGACAACGAAGCCGTTCGTCGGTCTCGAAAACTACAAGGCGGCTCTTGCCGACACCGCATATTGGCAGTCGCTTGGACGCACCTTCATCTACTCCGTCATCGCCGTCATCCTCACCAACATTGTCGCCTTTCTGCTGGCCTACCTCGTGACCAGCGGCATCAAGGGCCAGAACTTCTTCCGTGCGGGCTTCTTCATTCCGAACCTCATCGGCGGCATCGTTCTGGGCTACGTGTGGAAGTTCGTCTTCAACCGCGCATTCGTGGCCGTCGCCGAAGTGGCGACGCAAACAGACCACGCATCGCTGCTCTCCACGCCAAACGGCGCAATGTTCTGCTTGATTCTCGTTTCGGTCTGGCAGTACGCACGCTACATGATGCTGATTTACGTGGCAGGCTTCATGAGCGTTGACCAGAGCCTGAAGGAAGCGGCCATGATCGATGGCTGCAACAAGGGCAAGGCCATGTGGCACGTGGTCATCCCGCTGATGCGCTCCTCCTTCGTGCAGTGCATCTTCCTGAGCACCACCCGTTGCTTCATGGTGTACGACCTGAACCTTTCGCTTACCAAGGGCGAACCGTTCAACCAGTCGGTGCTCGCAGCAATGCACGTCTACAACCAGGCATTCGTTTACAAGAACTATGGCACCGGTCAGGCGGAGGCGTTGGTCCTCTTCATCGTCTGCGCAGTGATCGGCATGCTGCAGGTGTACTTCGGCAAGAAGGGTGAGGTGGCAGCATAATGAAGGGTCAAACCAGCACTCGCACCAAGGTTCTGCATGCACTGATGATCGTCGTTCTGACGATTCTGCTGCTGCTGTTCATCGCACCGTTCATTCTGGTCGTGATCAACGTCTTCAAGACCAAGGCGGACATCAACACCGCTCCGCTGGCACTGATCGGCAAGCACGGGTTCACCCTGGAGAACTTCCCCAGGGCAATGGACAAGATGAACTTCGTCACCGTGTTCGGCAACTCCGCGGTCATCACCATCAGCGCAACCATACTGACCATCCTGTTCTCCGCGATGTGTGCATACGTGATCGTACGCAACCCCTCGTGGAAGTTCGGCGGCATGGTGTTCGCGCTCATGGTGGCCTCCATGGTCATTCCGTTCCAGGTGCTTATGGTTCCGCTCGTCTCCGTCTACGGCGGCCTGCTTGACGTGTTGAACAGCCGTATCACGCTGATCCTCATGCACACCGGCTTCTCGGTTTCCCTGGCGGTGTTCATGTTCCACGGCGCGATCAAGACGAACATTCCGAACGAGCTTGAGGAAGCCGCCAGCATTGACGGCTGCTCCAAGTGGCGCACCTTCTGGACGATCGTGTTCCCACTGCTCAAGCCGACCGTGGCCACCGTGGCCATCATCGACGCCATGGCGTTCTGGAACGACTACCTGCTGCCGTCCCTGGTCTTGGGTCGCCGCGATCTGTACACCATCCCGATCGCAACCCAGATCTTCTACGGCACATACTCCAACGACATCGGCCTGATCATGGCGGCCCTGCTGCTGGCCATGCTGCCGATCCTTATCCTGTACCTGTTCCTGCAGCGCTACATCGTCGAAGGCGTCACCTCCGGCGCAGTCAAGGGCTGATCGAACGGTACGGAATCCGCAATCATAACTGAACAGACTCACACAACCGGTCCGGATGCGAAGCGATAATCGCATCCGGGCTTTTCTTATGCGATATCGATTCTTATGCGATATCGATATTGAGATTGCCATCGCATGTTTCTGCTGTCTGACAGGACGTATTGATATGGTTGATTTCGCCGAAAGAATCGCTCGAATGCACTGGTGCAGTGCGTCCGAGCGATTTTCATATGTGCTGAATATCGTGTGACATTTCGAAACGAGCAACGAAATAGAAGCAAGAACGAGAAGCGACAATACAAAACAGGAAAAACAGGAATAGAAACAAGAGATGACTGAAGACAATCAACATAATGCAGGTGAGCAGCAGACTCCAATGCAGCCGCAGCCGCTGCCGGGCCAGGTGTTCGTACGCCCCGGCATCGATGACCGTCCCGATTACGAAAAAACGCTGACCGAAGAGACCAAAGCGGCCCTGAAGCGCTTGGCCGTACAGCAGAATCCGCGCGTGCCCGAGGCTTCCAACGAGCGTCCGGAAGTGCAGCAGACCCTCATCAACACGGAAGGCGGCTCCCCGCTGACCGCGTTCGCCCATCTCGACGCCGCCGTGCCGAACCTCGAATCGTCGTTCCTTGACCTGCGCGATCCGATGACCGCGCCCGACGGCACCACGCCCACCAAACCGCAGGTGCATCGCCTCACCGCCGGCTTCGCGCTTGGTGCGCTGCTGTTCACCGCGCCGATGGCCGCGCTCAACTCCGTGCTCATTCCGCAGACCATCAGCCGTCTTTCCGGCACCGACCGCGTCACCGATCTGGCGCTGCTCAGCGTCGTCGGCACGCTGTTGACGTTCCTGATGAACGCGTGGATTTCCGTCGGATCTGACCATTCGTACTGCCCGCTGGGCCGCCGCACCCCGTGGATCATCGCCGGTACGGTGCTGACCGCCACGTCGGTGGCGATTCTTTCCGCATGCGATTTCATGCCGTTGGTCATCGTGTTCTGGCTGTTCACGCTGATCGGACATGCGATGGTATCGATGCCGCTGGCGGCCGCTTTCGGTGAGCGCGTGCCCGACAAGTTCCGTGATCGTGCGGACGCGTGGCGTGGCGCTGGCCAGGCGTTCGGCCAGGTGTTGGGCATTATCGCGGCCGTTTCGATTACGTGGGCTGCCGACGATTCCGGTTGGGATGGCACCACGCGTTTCGCCATGATGGTGTTTGCGTTGTGCCTGGTGGTGGCTGGTGTGGCTACGTTGCTGGTGTTGCCGTTTGAGGGTTCCAGCAGCTATTTGCCTCGTGAGGGTGTGAAGAAGGGCGATTATTTTTCGCAGTATCGTCCGCCGAAGGGCGCTCCGAAGTTCTTCATTGCGTTTGCTGCGCGCATGTTTGCCATCGCAGCCACTTCCGGCATTGCGATTTACCAGTGGTATCTTGCGCAGGATGGTTTGGGCGATGTTTCGCAGGTCACCATGTTTGGTTTGTCCGGAGCGGCTGCGGTTATGTCGATGATGGCCGTTGCCGCGTTCGTCGGCTCGCTGTTGGCTGCGCTGCTGCTCGGCCGCATCGCCCGCGCTTTCAAAGATTCCCGTATTCCCGCGATTGCCGCCTGCTTGTTATTTGTGGTTGCTGTGGTGCTTCCGTTGACGCCGATCGATAGTGCTATGGCGGTCGCGCTGTATGCGCTGTTTGCAGGTTTCGCGTATGTGGTGTATGACGGCGTGAGCCAAGGGTTGAATCTTGCGACGTTGCCGGATGTGCGTTCCGTTGGTCGTTCGTTGGCCGCGTTCAGTTTGGCGAATACGTTCGGTTCGTTGATTGGCGTTGTCGTTTGCGCGATTGCGATTGCGGCGACTGGTGAGTATCTGCTGATTTTCGTTGTTGCCGCCGGTTGCATGGCTGTTGCGGGCGTGCTGACGTTGCTGCTGAAATGATTTGGATGACCTGAGATAATCCGAAAAACGAATATCAAATTCAAAATTGCGCGTCCACATAGTGAACCTTTAGTAGAAAGGGTCTGTGGACGCGCTTATCTTTACGGCTTAGTTCGAGCGGACAATCCGCCGAATACAAGACTTTGCGAAAGGAGGTTCGCCACGATGAACGGAATGGTTGCACGCGTACTGCTGTCCGCACGAATTATTATTCCGCTTTCGTTGGCGGACTGATTCGAGCAATGCAGCTTCAATCCCTCGCCAACGGAGGCAGGGTTTGAGGCGCGCAAAACACACACGTTGATGGCCCTGCATGCTGCGGGGTCTTTTTGTTGCCGCCCACAAGGCGTAAGGCAACGAAATGAAGACTGCACACAAGAGAAATAGAAGAAAGACGTTATCGGCGCATGTTGGGAGCCGGTAACGCATGACAGACGTAACAGGAGTAATCCAATGAGTGCAGTCGAAGCAGCCGCTGGCAAAGCGCAGGCAATGGTGCGCGATTCGGTGAAAACCGTGATCGCCGCTTCCATGGTCGGCACCGCCATCGAGTTCTACGACTTCTACGCATACGGCACCGCCGCTGCGAACTATTTCCCGAAGGTGTTCTTCGGAGACACCACCAATCCGACCGTCGCGCTGCTGGCCAGCCTGCTGACCTTCGCCATCGCGTTCATTGCACGTCCGCTCGGATCCTTGGTGTTCGGCCATTTCGGCGACCGCATGGGTCGCAAGACCACACTGGTGGTTTCGCTGTTGACCATGGGTGTCGCCACGTTCCTGATCGGCTGCCTGCCGACTTACAGCCAGTGGGGCATTGTGGCTGTCGCCGCGCTATGCCTGTGCCGTTTCGTGCAGGGCATCGGTCTGGGCGGCGAATGGTCGGGTGCCGCTTTGGTAGCCACCGAGAACGCTCCGGAAGACAAGCGCGCGCTGTACGGCTCCTTCCCGGAGCTGGGTGCTCCGATCGGTTTCTTCCTGTCGAACGGCACTTACTTCCTATTGGAAACGTTCAACGATGACGATGCGATGCTGGCATGGGGTTGGCGTGTGCCGTTCCTGCTGTCCGCAGTGCTGGTGATCGTCGGTCTTGTGGTGCGCGTGCAGATGGAGGAGACCCCGATCTTCCGCATGGCCCAGGAACAGAAGAAGGTCGTCAAGTCTCCGCTGACCGAAGTGTTCAAGAAGAGCTGGAAGGAAGTCATCCAAGCCACGTTCCTGGTGGCCGTCACCTACACGCTGTTCTACACGCTGGCAACCTGGTCCCTCGCTTGGGGCACCAAAACCGTCGAGCAGGGCGGCGGAGACCTTGGTTTCACCAATCGTGAATACCTGCTCATGCTGATGCTTGCCATCTGCGTGTTCGCCGCGTTCATCGTCATTTCCTGCGTGAACGCCGATAAATTCGGCCGCAAGCGCGTGATCGTCATCTCGTCCTGCTGCCTCGTGGCATTCGCGCTGCTCTTCCCGTTCCTGCTTGATCCGTCGGTCGTCGGCCAGCGTAACTTCGCCGCCAACCTGCTGTTCCTATGCATCGGCTTCGCGTTGATGGGCACCGCATTCGGTCCGATCGGCGCGTTCCTGCCGGAGCTGTTCGACGCCAACGTGCGTTATTCCGGTTCCGGCATCGGCTACAACCTGGCCGCCATCGTCGGCGCGGCATTCGTGCCGACCATCGCCACTTGGCTGTCCCACCACTGGGGTGTGCACTCCGTCGGTCTGTACCTCGGCGTGATGGCCGTGTGCTGCCTTGTTGCGGTGCTGAGCTGCAAGGAGACTAAGGATGTTGATTTCACCAAGTGATCAATCGCCAAGTGCCGTTTGACCGGCTATTCAGCGACGTGTCAAGATGACATCGACGGAAGCCTTACTAAAAACGTTTGACGCGAATATAACCACTATGTGAACGTCAGCAAGCAACATAAAGAAAGCGGGACTAAAACAGTTCCGCAGGAGAGGCGGGGTGGTTCCTCGGACACAATCCGGGGGAGTAATCTCCTAGGAACCATCGCCCGCTGTGAACAACCGAAACAAGAATTAAATATCGCGAGTTTGTTCGGGAATGCAAGTCCCGAATCGCTATAAAAAGAAAAATAAAGGAGCGCCTATTATGGCAGCAACTATCTGGTACGAGAAGGACGCCGATCTGTCCGTGTTCGATGGCAAGAAGGTGGCCATCCTCGGTTACGGTTCCCAGGGTCACGCCCACGCGCTGAACCTGCGCGATTCCGGTGTGGATGTCGTCGTCGGCCTGCGTCCTACCTCTAAGTCCGTGGAATACGCCAAGGAGCAGGGCCTCGAGGTCAAGCCTGTTGCCGAGGCCGTTGCCGAAGCCGACGTTGTGATGATTCTGCTGCCTGACCAGTACCAGGCCGCCGTGTACAAGAAGGACGTTGAGCCGAACCTGAAGCCGGGCGCTGCTCTGGCTTTCGCTCACGGCTTCAACATCCACTACGGCTACATCAAGCCGTCCGAGGATCATCCGGTGTTCATGGTCGCCCCGAAGGGCCCGTGAGTACGCCGCCGGCCGTGGTGTCCCGGTCGTCGTGGCTGTGGAGCAGGATCCGGATGGCAAGACCTGGCCGCTGTGCCTGGCTTACGCCAAGGCTCTGGGCGCTCTGCGCGCAGGCGCCATCAAGACCACCTTCACCGAGGAGACCGAAACCGATCTGTTCGGTGAGCAGGACGTGCTCATGGGTGGCATCAACCACCTGTGCGATATGGGCTTCGATGTGCTGACCGAGGCTGGCTACCAGCCGGAGATCGCTTACTTCGAGGTGTTCCACGAGCTGAAGATGCTGGTGGATCTGGCCAACGAGGGTGGTCTGAACAAGGCTCGCTGGAGCTGCTCCGACACCGCTCAGTACGGCGATTACACCTCCACCGTCATCACTGAAGAGACCAAGAAGCGCATGCAGTACCAGCTCAAGCGCATTCAGGACGGCTCCTTCGCCAAGGAGTTCATGGATGATCAGGCCGCTGGCGCTCCGAAGTTCAAGGAGCTGCAGGAAGAGTACAGCCACCCGCACCTGGAGACCGTTGGTCCGAAGCTGCGCGCCATGTTCTCTTGGAACAACCAGACGGACGCCGATGCCGATATGGCCGAGTCCTTCAACGGCAAGATCGCTCGTACCCAGGTTCAGTGATTTCGCTGTAGCGGCTGCATGTTAAGGGCCGCTGAATAACGTAGTAGCGCAATATGCGCGAAACGTGTTGGAAGCCACCGTCTCACCGCGGTGGCTTCTTTTTGTTGCCGTGTTGTTTTATGACTGGGATATTTCGTATGCGGGATCGCAGTACTGATTGTCGGGGGAGCCGCACGGCTAGGCGTTGGCCCACTTTGTGGACTCAATGCTTATTTAGGAAGGGACGGGAGTAGGATAGACCCCAGTTTGCAGGACAAAATCCATGCACAAAAACACGCGAATTCATCTGCGAATGGTAGAAACCCGAGCGCCGGGAGGCGTTCACCCCACTACATAAAAAGGAGTGCCAAGTACAATGGCTGCACAAATCTGGTACGAGAACGACGGCGATCTCTCGGTCCTCGAAGGTAAGAAGGTTGCCATCATCGGTTACGGTTCCCAGGGTCACGCTCATGCGTTGAACCTGCGCGATTCCGGTGTGGACGTCGTCGTTGGCCTGCGTCCGACCTCCAAGTCCGTCGAGCACGCCAAGGAGCAGGGTCTGGAAGTCAAGTCCGTTCCGGAAGCTGCTGCTGAGGCCGATATCATCATGATTCTGGCTCCGGATCAGTACCAGCGCACCATCTGGGCCAATGACATCGAGCCGAACATCAAGCCGGGCGCAGCTGTTGCTTTCGCTCACGGCTTCAACATCCACTACGGTTACATCAAGCCGTCCGAGGACCACCCGATCTTCATGGTCGCCCCGAAGGGCCCGGGCCACATCGTTCGTCGTGAGTACGCCAACGGCCGTGGCGTTCCGGTCGTCGTGGCCGTGGAGCAGGATCCGCGCGGCGACGCTTGGGACATCACCCTGGCTTACGCCAAGGCTCTGGGCGCTCTGCGTGCAGGCGCCATCAAGACCACCTTCACCGAGGAGACCGAAACCGATCTGTTCGGCGAGCAGAATGTGCTCATGGGCGGCGTGAACAAGCTCGTTGAAATGGGATTCGAAGTCCTCACCGATGCCGGTTACCAGCCTGAAATCGCCTACTTCGAGGTCTGCCACGAGTTGAAGATGCTCGTCGACCTCATGAACGAGGGCGGTCTGAACAAGGCTCGCTGGTCCTGCTCCGACACCGCCCAGTACGGCGACTACACCAACACCTGCATCGACGAGCACGTACGTGAGCGCATGCAGTACCATCTGCAGCGCATCCAGGACGGCTCCTTCGCCAAGGAGTTCATCGAGGACCAGGATGCTGGCGCTCCGAAGTTCAAGGCTCTGCAGGAAGAGTATGGCAACGTCCGCATCGAGACCGTCGGTCCGAAGCTGCGCGCCATGTTCTCCTGGAACAACGGCAAGGATGACGACGCTGATATGGCCACCTTCACCGGCAAGATCGCCCGTGGCTGATGTGGCTCATTCGGCTAATCGCTGAGTCTTTTACAAGACCGCTGCCCTTACGGGTGGCGGTCTTTTTGTATGTTCTGTCGCATATTGTTCTAGGATAGATATGTACGGTTTCTTACGGTTTTTCTATAGGAAGAGATGTCATGGTCACTGCGACTGGTCCCGCACCTGGTTCTGAAATGACAACGTCGGCTGAACCTACCGAAGACCGTAGCACGTCAGGAGTTCTGCACGTTGCCGCGATTTTCGCCTCGCATATGGTGTTGCAGCGTAACAAGCCCATCGCCGTGTTCGGCGCGCTTGATGCCGATTGCGCCGGACTTGAGGTTTCCGCGGAAATCCGCGATTTCGATGGTTCCGTGATCGTGCAGGCGCATGCGTACGCCTCCAAAGAGATCAAGAACGGTTTTTCACCGTGGCGCGTCATGCTGCCGGCACAGCCCGAAGGTGGCCCTTACACGTTGCGCGTCACCGCAGGCAACGATTTCATCGAATATTATGACGTGCTTATCGGCGAAGTATGGCTGGCCGGCGGTCAAAGCAATATGGAACTTGAATTGCGCAACAGTGAGGACGCCGAGGAAGCCCTCGATAACTGTGCCGATCCGTTACTGCGCTTCTACAATGTGCCGAAAACCGGTGTGATCAATCGCAACGCCGAACATGCGGCAAGCTGGCAGGAATCATCGCCCGAAAATAGTGGCGTGATGAGTGCCGTAGCGTACTATTTCGCGCGAAAACTGCGTGATGAACTTGATTCCGACCTTCCAATCGGCATTATCGACTGTTATATCGGGGGTACGTCGATTAGCTGTTGGATGAGCGAGGACGCACTGAATTCCAGTGAATCCGGGCGCGATTATCTTGCTCGCTACGAGCAGGCGGTCGCCGGTAAAACGCAGGAACAGTTCGATTTGGAGTATAGCGAATGGCAGTCGCGTTCTGATACGTGGAATGCGTCGATTGCTGCAGCTCGTGAAGCCGATCCTGATGTGACGTGGGATACGCTGACCCAACAGTATGGCGAATGCCCGTGGCCGCCGCCGATGACGCCGACTTCGCAGTGGCGTCCGGCTGGCCCGTTCCATGCCATGCTGGAGCGTATTGTGCCCTATTCCTTGGCTGGATTCCTGTGGTATCAGGGCGAGGAAGACGAGCCATATTGCGGATCCTACCGTGAGTTGCTGGGCATGATGATTGGTGAATGGCGTGCGCTGTGGAGCGAAAGCCTGCCGTTCTTGATCGTGCAATTGCCGCAGTGGATTGACAAGAAGGTCGACGAGGGCGACGGCGATCCGATGCTGTGGCCGGTGTTGCGCGAGGCTCAGTGGGATGCCGCGCAGTCCATCGACAATGTGTTCGCCATCTGCACTATGGATTGCGGCGAATACAACAACATTCATCCGGTTGATAAGCGTACGCCGGGTGAGCGTCTCGGCGAATGCGCGCTCCGCCAGATTTACGGCATGAGTCGTGTTCCGGTGTATGGGCCGACGGTACTTGGTTTCCGCTGCGACGAAGGCGGCCGCGTGCGCCTGTTCTTCCGGTACGCGCATGGCCTGCATTTCAGTGGCACCACGCCTGACAGTTTTGGTGACGAGTTCGCCAAGAGCCTGCCTTCATTGGTACGTCTGCCGGAACGTTCCGGTTTCGAGCTTGCCGGTGCCGATGGTGTGTTCCACCCGGCCTACGCCGCGATTTTCGTGGATTGCGATATTGACGATCTGGTCAACGCAAAGGTCAATGTGGTTGATTACAACGCCACGGAATTCGGTATTCCGATCAACAGCCGCAGTATCGGCACGATTACGTTGGCCACACCGAAAGTGCCAGCGCCGGTGATGATGCGTTACGCATGGCGTAGTTGGGGTCCGGCACCGTTGTTTAATGACAATAAGCTGCCTGCTCACCCATTCAAGCTAGACCTGACCGATCACACCGACTCTGATTACGCTGAATAATCGCGTTGAATGATTGTCGATAGTTAACAATGAATAGCGTGCGATTGCTGTGCTTATAGTGTGCTGCAATCGCACGCTTTATATTGTGATTGAAGTCCTGCTGATCGCACGTCAGTCAAATACGAATCAAATACCAGTCAAATAAAAAATCGTTGAAAAATCAACGTTTCTGTGATTTATGCCACCAAAATCGCAGAAACGAATCAAATAAAATGCGCTGCACTGCGAGCGCATAAGCTATTGCCAGAGGTCCGGGCCGAATGATTCCAGGTATGCGGTGAGTTCGGCCGCCATCTGCTCGTCTTCCGGAATGCGCGGGTGACCATCCGTGCCGCAACCGTTGTGCGAATACAAGAAATGTTTCACGTGAAACTCGCCCTCAGTGCCGCGGCCTTTGCCGTGGAGGATGGCGTGGAACTTACCGTCACAGCCAAGAGCTACGTGCGCGACCTGTTCTGCATGGCAGACAAGGTCGACGTGAAGGTTTCGGTGGCCGAGGGCATGGTCTCGCTGCTTCCGGGCGAAAGCGTCATGCTGCACATCGCCACCGCCGATGTCGCAGCGCTTGCCGATCCGGGTGCGTTCGCAGCCGCCAACGTGCTGCGTTCCGTCAACGATCTGAAGCGTGAATGGTGAGATTCCGCGAATGTGCCGTCTACTGAAGCGATAGAAGAGTGGATAGAGGACTACTGAAATTTCAGTTGACGTGTTCGGTTGAGTAAAAACATAAGTTGAAGCGCCGCCAACCTTAAGAGACGAAAGTGTTGTGAACACTGACTTTTCAAGAGGTTGGTCGGCGCTTTTACTGTACGATGTAGATGAACCGTTTAAGTTGCGATTTAAGTTAAGAAGAAGGACATGGACATGCCTATTCAAAAAAGCAAGGTGACGATTTTTGACGTTGCCAAGGCTTCGGGAGTCTCTAGTAGCGCCGTTTCGTATGCGCTCAACGGCAAGTCTGGTGTTTCCGATGTGACTCGAGACAAAGTGTTGAAGGTCGCACACGAACTGGGATGGAAGCCGAATGGCGCGGCACAGGCGCTGGCCAAGGCGAAGACGCAGCGCGTGGGTCTAGTGCTGGGTTACGACCCGAAGCTGCTTTCCGTCGAATCCTACATGATGGAACTTATTTCCGGTCTTGGCGCCGAGCTGGAAAAATACGATTATTCTCTGCTGGTACGCATGGCCGTGGGTGAGGACGCGAAGCTTTCGATCATCGATGATTGGATTGCTACTGGCAACGTCGACGCCATGCTGCTCGTCAATGTCGAGCTTGGAGACCCTTGCGTTGCCTTGCTTGAGGAGCATGAGGAGATGCCGGTGCTTGCCATTGCCGATGCCTCCGTGGTCGGCAATCTGCCGAGTCTGTCAAGCGCCGACGCCGATGCCGTGCGCCGAGCGGTGCGATACCTGTATGATCTCGGGCATCGTCAGATCGCCCGCGTCGGCGGTCCCGAATCGCTTGCGCACTCGTATATTCGCGATTCCGCCTTTGCGGACGTCGCTTCCGAGCTGGGCATGCGTTATCGTTGCCTGCACACCGACTACACGCCGGAAACCGGTCGCGAGGCCACGAAGCGCCTGCTGGCGTTCTCTGAGCATCCGACGGCGATCATCTACGACAATGATGTGATGGCGTTGGCTGGCCTTGGCGTGGCAGCTTCGCAAGGCATCAAAGTACCGGAGGAAATCTCCATCATGTCGTGGGATGATTCCCTCATGTGCACCGCGGCGTATCCGAACCTGACCGCCATGGGCCGTGACGTGGTCGATACCGGTAAGCAGGCCGCCGGATTGCTGCTCAAGCTGATCGGCGGCGAGCGTGTGGGGCATCTGATGGAAGGGCCGTACGAATTGCGTGCCCGCGCTTCGACCGGTCCCGCTCCGGCAGCGGAATAAGATGCGATGATGAGTTAATGCGATGATGAATTAAAAAATTGCGATTGCGCATTTGCTGCGCCCCGACAAGGGCAGGATGAAAGCGAGCAGCGAGCCGATCGCGGCGATCGCCGCAAGGGTTACGCCATACAGGATTGCGACGGTGTTGCCGGACTGCTTCGACAGGTACCACAGGTCGAACGGCGTGAGTCCCCAGAACAGCCCGGGAATCGCGGATTGGAAATCAAAATCTGAAATCTGAAATCGTAATCTGAAATCAAAAAGCGCCCGTGCCCCTCGCTTGAGGCATGGGCGCATTGTTGCCTTACGACTTCAGGCGCGCTTCTGTGTGATCTGATAGGCGGCGAACAGCACGACCAGCCAAATCACGCCGGCGACCACTGCGATGCGATAGCTTGCGGAGAAGCACATCAGCACCACGACCAGCAGCATGAACGCGATCACCACATACGGCGTCACCTTGGCGAACGGCAGCTTGAACGCAAGTTTGTCAAGTGCTTCCTGGCCCTTCAATCCCTTTAAATCATTCGGACCGTCGCCGGCGGCGACAACGCGACGGAACTTAATTTCCGTAATCATGATCATGATCCAATTAATCGCAGCGGCAATCGTGGCAATCGACATCAAATAATTGAACGCGAAATCAGGCCACACGAACACCACCACCACGGCGATCGCAATGATGATGGCCGACGTGATCACACCCCCGACCGGAACGCCGCGCTTGTTCAGGCGGCCCAGATACGCGGGCGCATTGCCCTGCTTCGCCAACGAATACAGCATGCGCGAGTTCGCGTACAGGCCGGAGTTGTACACGCTCATCACGGCGGTCAAGCACACGAAATTCAGAATGCCGGCGGCCGCATGCACGCCCACCGAGTCGAAAATCTGCACGAACGGGCTGGAATTGCCGTCGATCGTGCTCCACGGCACCACGGCCATAATCACGCCGAGCGCGCAGATGTAGAACACGAGAATACGCCAGATAATGCCGTTCGTGGCCTTCGGGATGGTGGTGCGCGGATTTTCGGTTTCGCCCGCGGTGATGCCGATGAGCTCGGTGCCGCCGAAGCTGAACATCACCACGACCAGCGCCATCAGCAGGCCGGTCCACGTGCCGTCCGCATTGCGAGACATCAGGCCATGCGGCAGGAATCCGCCGTCAACGGTAAACCAGTTGGCGAACGACGCGCGAATGCCCGAAGCGGTCGGCACATTCGCGATGATCACATACAAACCGCCGAAAATCATGGCAAGCACGGCCACGATCTTGATGATGGCGAACCAGAATTCAAATTCGCCGAACTTGTTCACGCCCATAAGATTCAGCGCCGCGATGGCCACCAGGAACACCGCCGCCGACACCCACTTCGGAATGTTCGGGAACCAGTAATTCACGAACGAGCCAACCACGGCCAACTCCACCATGGCCACGAGCACGTAGTTGAACCAGTAATTCCAGCCGGAAATAAAGCCGGCTCGCTTCGACCAGTACTGCGTGGCGTAATAGCTGAACGCGCCCGCCTTCGGATCCTCGACCGCCATTTCGGACAGGGCGCGCACGATCAGGAAAATCGCCAGACCGCCGATCAGATAGGCGAGCAGAATGGCCGGGCCCGCCAGCTGAATCGACTCGCTGGAACCATAGAACAGGCCGGTGCCGATCGCGCCGCCCAATGCGATCAATTGAATATGACGATTCTTCAAAGACTTGCGCAGCGTCGGCGGAACCGGCACATCGTCGGTTTCGCGCGGTTTCTTCGCAACGGTTGCGTCGCTCATGAATGCTTCCTCTTCTTGGGTGCCTCGGCAATATTCGGCAAATTCGGCAAAAGTTTGCGATCTTGGCGATGTTGCGTTCGGCAGTAGTGGTAGGTGACGCGCCTATGGTTTTTGGTATGGCGCGTCTTCCCCGATTGTAGCTGTAGCGCGTGGATTCGGTTTCATAGTGTTCAATAGTTCGATAGTTCAATAAAATGAAGGTTGTGGGAGCAATGGTTGGTGCTGCTTGAGCGCTACGGGCTGGAGGTCGTCATGGCATTCATCAAAGACATGGTGCGTATGTGGTTGCATGCGTGGAAGCGATTCATCTCCATCGCACTGATCTCGTTGCTGGGCGTCGCCGTGCTTACGGGCATTTACGCGGGTTGCCGAGACGCTTTTCTTGCGACGGATCGTTTTTTCGACACCCAAGGATTGTACGACATTCAGGTGTTGTCGACGGCCGGATTGACCGATGACGATATTGCCGCGCTCCGTAAGATTTCCGGTGTTGCGAAAGTGCAGGGCGAACGTTCGCAAACCGTGACCGTCGATCTGAACGGCAAAAAAACCGTGACCATGCAGGAGATCGGCACGAACGGCATTGACCAGCCGTATTTGCAAAGTGGCCGTATGCCTGAAAAGTCCGGTGAGATCGCGGTGACGCGCAAATTCATCAAGGATTCCGGATATAAAAAGGGCGACCATATTACGGTGACACCGCAGGATTCGGCGTCTTCTTCTGTGTCCGATTCTGCAGAATCGGACACGCAGGATGGCAAAAGTGCCGCACGGGTGACCGATTCTGGTGAATCGGACAATCAGGCACCGAGCTTCCCCACCGAACTGACTATTGTGGGCGTGGTGCTTGACCCGCAGGATCTCACCAATCCAGACGGCTATTCGGGTACGAACGCATTCCGTTCCTCCGCCACCAGCGACTACACGTTCTTTGCGCCGTCCGACGGTGTGACCGGCAGCATGTACACGGCCGTCACCATTCTCGTGAAAGGCGCCGCCGACAAGGACTCGTTCAGTGACGTGTACGACGACACCGTCAGCGAAGTAGCTGACCGCATCGACGGCACGGTGCGAACCAATCGCCAGAAAGCGCGTCATCAGGAACTACTCGACGCTGGAACCAAACAAATCGACGAGGCGAAAGCGCAAACCGACAAACAGTTCGCCGCAGCGCAACAGCAGATCGACAGCAATCGCAGCCAGCTCAACCAGCAAATCGACCAAATCGTCAATATGCAGGCGGGCGCGGCTGCAGGATCCCTCGACGAAACAACCCGTGAAACACTACGTGAAACGGTAATTGCCGCAAGCCCGCAATTAGCGGAAGCCAAAGCGCAACTCGACCAGGCGCAATCGCAATTGGACCAGCAGAAAAAAGACACCGAACGGACACTGCAATCCAAGCAAAACGAGCTGGAAGACAGCATTCCGCAAGTGCGTTGGTATGTGCAGGACCGGTCGCAAATCGGCGGATTCAGCTCGCTGAAATCTGATCTGGAATCCATCCAATCGCTGGGCAACGCATTCCCGATCGTGTTCTTGCTCGTGGCGGTGATGATGAGTCTGACCGCCATGGCGCGCATGGTCGAAGAGGATCGCGGGCTGATCGGCACATACACAGGGCTCGGCTACGGGCGTCTTGCGGTCGCCTCACGATACCTGTTGTTCGCGCTGTTCGCCTGCCTGATCGGCGGTGGATTCGGCCTGATCGCAGGCTTCCTTGGCATTCCGGCGTTCCTGCTCGTCGTATTGCGAGGCTTGTATGTGATGCCGGACGTACGCTTGGCATACGACTGGCTGTACGGAACGGCCGGAGTCGCGCTGTTCGTGGTCGGCGTGCTTGCCGCAACCGTGTATGCGTGCGCGCAGGAAATGCGACAGAAGCCGGCCAGTCTCATGCGTCCGAAAGCGCCGCGTGCAGGATCGCGCATTCTACTGGAGCGTATCAAGCCGTTGTGGAATCGCATGAGCTTCCTCGGCAAAGTCACGGCGCGCAACATTTTCCGTTTCAAATCGCGTCTGATCATGACGGTCGGCGGCGTGGCCGGCTGCACCGCGCTGATTGTGTGCGGACTCGCGATCAACGACACCGTTGCCGCATTGGGTGCGAAACAGTATCAGGACGTGTATCAGTACGATTTGATGGTGGTCGCGAATGATGACGATGCTGATGCGATGCGGCAAAAAGTCGCTTCGGATGGTCGCGTCACGTCGAGCATGGACGTGCGCGTTGAATCGGGTGATCTGACCGGCGATTCGGGGAGCGAAAGCATTCAGCTGGTTGCCGTGCCCGACAGTGAACGCAGCGAGTTCGGCAAGATGGTCACGTTGCAGCCGGTGCGTTCCAGTTGGGTGGATGGTGCGAAGTCGTTGTTCAGCGGGAAGTCCAGAGCGTCTTCCTCTGCGTCTTCGGTGTCCGATTCTGGAGAATCGGACAACCAGAGCGGTAAAAACGGGTCCCAGATGTCCGATTCTGGAGAATCAGACAACAAAAACGGCAAATCCGGTACCTCGAATGGCGCATCGTCAAACGACCGGCAACTGGTGTGGAACGCCATGTACGCGAAGCTCAAAGGGTCGGGCGAATCCCAGGCCGCCTACGCGGGAAAGCTGGAAGACGATGACGCGGTCATGAAAGCCGTGAGCTGCGCACACATGGCGGAAAGCTTCAAATTCGACCTGATGGGCGCGGTGGTCGCGCTGATCGTGGCGCTCGCGGGCGGGCTCGCGCTCGTGGTGCTGTTCACTCTTGCCAACACCAACGTATCAGAACGTGAACGCGAGATGGCCACACTTAAGGTGCTTGGCTTCTTCGACAAGGAAGTGCATCATTACGTAAATCGCGAAATGATGGTGCTCACCATGATGGGCGTGGTGTTGGGCTTGCCGCTCGGACGTTTCGTCGGCGGATTGCTGACGGCCGCGTTGAACATGCCCGCACTGTATTTCGAAGTGGAATGCACGCCGTTGAGTTATGTGATTGCGGCCGGCGCGACCATGGCTTTCGCGCTGCTCGTGCAGTTGTTCGTGAATCCGGTGTTGGATCGTATCGACCCGATTAGTTCGCTCAAATCCGTCGAATAGGCGCATGTCTGAATGTCCGATTCTCCAGAATCGGACAACTAGACGGGTAAAAGTGCGTTACGGTTGTCCGTTTCTCCAGAATCGGACACTTAGGGTGCCGGAAAGGCTCGGATTCGCGTTTCAGTTCTTCGGATAACGGTAGTTGTGTGGCAGTTGCGTGGTGAGCTGCGGGTCCAGGCCGAGTTCCTTCAACTGCCGGTCGATTTCGCGGCGCGCACGTTTCACAAGTTCGGCTCGATATTCATCGCCATGTCCCATCGTTCCCATCTTCTCCAGTGCGTCCAATGTTTCCGCCATACGCTTGAGCCGGTCCTGATGGTGCAGCAGCGCACGCACCTGCGCATGTTCGTGCACGATCGTCCGCCAATCGGATGGTGTGTGTGCAATCTCCCGAACCGCGGTGACCGGATGTACGTCGGCCACCTGATATGTGATCGAGCCAAGCAGCGGCATTAGGAACACCGTAATCGCGCCGGCTGCGACCAGTGTTGACGCGGTGTCGCCTTGCATGGTGCCGACCTTCACCGCCAGTGACGTGACGGCGACGATGATCGGCAGCGCGGTCGTGCAATACAGCGCTACGGTGACGCGATGATGCGATGACAGCGGATTCTCGCGTTTGTCGAGCGATAGCGCAACATATACGGGCACCGCGCGAATCAGCATGAGCATTACGATGAACGCGACGAGCAGCGCGGGTCGGCCTGCCACGGCGCGCACGTTGATCGCGGCTCCTGACACCACGAAAAACACAGGAATAAGGAATCCGTAGCCGACGCCTTCCAGTTTCATTTCCAGCGACTTGCTGCCGTCGGGGATGATGTAACGCAGGATGAAGCCTGCGGCGAACGCGCCGAGCACCGCGTCAAGTTCGAACAGTGCAGAAATGGTGACAAGGAAGATGAGCAGGAATGTGGTCAGTCGCATGAGCGTTTGCGATGACGTGTTCGCGTTTTCCGTAAGGAAACGGTACAAGCGATGGCCGGTTTTCAGTGCTTTCGTGGGTAGCATTGCGCACAGTAGACAGATGGTAAGGAACGCGCCGAGCACGAGCATGGTCTGCCAGCCGGTTCGGGTGGATAGCAGGATGGCCATGGCAAGGATTGGGCCGAGTTCGCCCCACGTTCCGTACGAGATGATGGCGTCGCCGATGGGGGTGCCTTCGAGGTTGCGTTCCTTGAGAATCGGCATGAGTGTGCCGAGAGCGGTGGTGGTAAGTGCTATTACCGTGGCGATGCCGTTGATGCCTTGCTTTGCGAAGAATGGAAGCAGGGTCACGACGAGTCCGGCGAGCCCCAAGGTGATGATCCATGTGACAAGGCCGACTTTGCCTTGATGTCCGGCGAGTCGTTTCGGGTCGATTTCATAGCCGGCGAGCAGGAATAGGAACGCCATGCCGAGCTCGCTCAAGAGTTTCACGGCGTCGTTCACCTCGATTACGCCCAGTCCGTACGGACCGAGTGCGGCTCCGGTGACGAGCAGCAGCACAGTTTGTGGAATGAACCTTCCTGGAATCAGCTGCGCCACAATCGGGCTGACGGCCGCCACCGCCATGATGATAGTCAATGAAACGAGCTCTTGCGTCATGTTTCTAGCCTAGTGAGTCTGCATGACGGTGTTCAAGGACGTGATGCCCCATGATGAGCCAAAGGGCACTCTGGGGCAAGGTTAAGTTTTTGTAAATTTTATGGGGGGGGGGTAATTCTATGAGCGTTACTATCTGTGCAAAATGGCGGAACTGTTTTGTTTTGAAGATGGAACTCCTTCTTTTCATTGGGGGAAGGGTGGGCTTTATTCGAGGGTTTTAACGAGGGTGCCAATGGGAAAGCTCCGATACGATTCTGAACCAAGCTGTTTAGGCAATATAGGGGGAGGGAAGAATGGTTGATGGAAAATTCACCGCAAAGGAGCGCGCGTATTTGGCCAGCCTTCCCGCAGTGGAAAGCGTGAGCGCGTCGCATATCCGGTATGCCGACAGTTTCCGCATCGAAGTCATGTGCAGATACAATGCGGGCGAATCGCCGGCCGCCATCTTCCGCGAGGCGGGTCTCGACCCGAAACTCATCGGATACAAACGCATTGAGCGGTGCATTGCACGCTGGAAAAAGCAGGAGGAACGAGACCGCCGCAACAGCAAGCGGGTGGACCGCGACGACCTGCGCGTCATTCGGCATCATGATCTTATGCGCGATGATGCGCAATCGTCGGCAACGGAATCGCAGGATGCGCTTTCGAAGCTCGCCCAAGCGCAACTCATCATCAACCAATGCGACGAATTGATCGCGAAACAGGCGCTGCGCATCGACGAACTGGAACGTGTGCTGCGAAAGCTTGTCGGGTGACGGCACGGTTGCGTGAGATGGAGGAAACGGCGGAATGGCATGACGGTCGTTGGCCGTCATCCGAAGAGGCTCCGATGGGTGGTCGACTTTCGTTGGAAAGTCGCTTTCCGTCGTTCGAAGAGGCGATTGACGTTGCCGACGAAATGCGTCAACGACGTCACGCTCGCGGCAAAACGCTGGCGATGCGTGCGATTGCGGCGCTGTTGATTGTCGCTGCGATCTGTATTGGCGGTTTTCCGGCGATGTTGCAGTATCGGTCGGCGCGTGATCTGTCGGGAACGTCGGTAAGATCCGCGCAGACGGTTGCGGGCTGGCCGTATCCGCAGGCGGATGACGCGTTCGCCGCGGCCCAGGACTATAACAAGCGGCTTGCGGAATCCGGACAGCCGATTTTGGGTGAGGCGAAGGATCCGTTCGCTGATGTGCGCGGCGGATCGCGTGCCAGTGTGTCCGATTCTGGTGAATCGGACAATCAGAGTGGTGCGGGTACAGGCGCGGACGCCGGTTCGGCGGACGCTGGTTCCGCAAGCGCCAGTTCGGCGGACGCGGAGTACCGGAGTCTGTTGGATTCCGGCGGTGGCGTGATGGGTACGATTCGCATTCCGAAAATTTCCGTGAGACTGCCGATCTACCATGGCACCTCCGAATCGGCGCTCGCTTCGGGCGCGGGCCACCTGTACGGCAGCAGCCTGCCAGTCGGCGGCAAGAGCACGCATGCGGTGCTCACCGGGCATCGCGGACTGGTCGAGGCGGCCATGTTCACGCGGCTCGATGAAATGCGTGTCGGCGACTACTTCTACATCGAAGTGATGGGTCGAACGCTCGGCTATCAGGTGAACCGTATCACGGTGATCGAGCCGAACGACACGTCGCAGCTGAAAATCGTGCCTGGTGAGGATCGCGTGACCCTGATGACCTGCACGCCATATGGCGTCAACACGCACCGTCTGCTGGTTTCGGCCACACGTTCCGCCATTCCAGATGAGATTCCCGCCGAAAACGACGCGGTGAAGGATGCCCGCGCGATCGGTGCGATCACAGGTATTGCGACTCTCGTAGTGGGCGCGTTGTTGGTTTGGTTGCGACGCAAGCCGTGGCATATTCGCAGGCATGCTGCTTGGTGGCCGAAGCGCGGCTGATTCGGTTACATTTGCGTGAATAATCGCGCTTTTCGCACGTTTTTCCTTTTGTGATGTCGGGTGATTGCGCCGTAGGAAATGTGTTGCAGGGATTTTGTTGTTGCGCTGTTGCCAAACCCCGACTTTCCCGCACGTAGGGTGTGCGCGCGATTGTTTAATTTCCTTTAGTTTTCAAGGTTGAAGCAGTGTCGGATTGCTCCAGGTGAGTCAGTGGCGCGATTCGATGAGAGACGTGAATTAAGGGGATGCATATGAGACATGTGCACAACGAGGCAAAGCCGAGGGAAGGCTTTGTTCAACGCATGGTTGCGGCGCTCGCTGCGATTGCCATGCTTGGCGGCTTGGGTTACGTCACCACGTCTTCCGCCATTGCGGAAGACGACCAGAATCCTTCCGGTGACACTTCCACCTTGCAGCCTGCGAATAGTAAAAGCATTGCCAAAATCGAAGGTGGAGACGGTGATCAGTATGCGTTGCATTTGACTGCGTCCGGCGATAGTTCGTCATCCACGGTTACGGCCGCGGTGCCTGCCGACATTGTGCTGGTGCTTGACAAGTCCGGCAGTATGGAAAACAGCAACCGTGACACGAATGCGAAAAACGCTGCCACGGCCTTGGCGAGTAAGCTTCTGACGGCCGCGAATGCCGCTCTTCCGGCTGAGCAGCAAGTACAGATGGCGGTGGTGACGTTCAGCGACAGGGCGCGAACCACTTCGAATTTCACGACTTCTGCCGGCAACATCAGCACGGCCGTCAGTGCGTGGCCAAATGGCGGAACCAACTGGGAAGACGCTCTGAAAACAGCGAACGATCTGTCGTCAGGACGTTCCGGTGTGCAGAAGCATATCGTCTTCCTGTCTGACGGCAATCCGACCTTCAGAATCACATCCTATTCCGGATGCTTCAAGTGGAGTTGGCTCGGTCAGGGATGGGAAAGCCATCCTGAATACGGGACACAGGCGGAGTGCGAGGCTAACAATAAGTGGTTGGACCAGTCCTACCAGTGGAAAACCGACCCGGACGGCTCGGACGGAAACATCCACGGCGAGGGCAATGACGATAGCTACGGCTACAACTATGCGGCCGCTCTGTCGGAAGCCAACAAACGCGGGAACGCAGCCCTGTATGTGGTGAAGGTTTCGGCCGACGCCAATAAGATGAGCGACCTAGCCAAAGAAGCGAACGCCGTCACCGGCAAGGAATACGACGGAACGTCCGCGGACAATCTGACGAAGGCATTCGAACAGATCTACAACACCATCACCACAACCGCGAAAATCAGAGCGTATTCCATCACCGACACCCTGTCTCAATGGGTTGATCCGGTCGATTTCGCCGATGTGGCAAACGGCACCAATATCACGCAATATGTGACGGCAACCAACAATGGCGCAACCGTAAGCGGATATACAGCCGTCTACAACGTCGACGACAACGGCAATCGCACGATTACCGTGACATTCAACAATGGGAACGGCATGATCGTCGACAAAAACGAAACTATCGACGTTTCCTTCAAGGTAAAACCAAGCGACGCCGCATATGCGGATTACGCAAGCAAGCAGCAATACCTGGACACGGGAGAAGCCAATACCGGCAATGAATCCGCAGGAAAGCAAGGATACTTCTCCAATGCTGGAGCGCATCTGAACTACTGCGTGGTCACGTCCGTTAACGACCAGGAATCGGAATGCACCCAACAGACGCTCGACTATGCCAAACCGGTCGTGCAAGTCAGACTTGGCCAAATCACCATCAACAAGGTGTGGTCCGACGGTGCGAGCAAGCATGCGAGTGACGCGGTGACGGTCCAATTGCAGCGCACGAAGACCGGGGAAGCGGTCGCACAGGCTGAAAAAGTAGGCGATCCAATCACGTTGAACGCGTCGAATAATTGGACGGCCACGATCGGCAGATTGCAGCCCGGATACACCTACAGCGTGGCTGAAACGTCGGAAGACAGCCGCTACGCGGTCTCCTACCAGTATGGCAATGCTGCGAGCAACGCGACCGGCGTGGACCTCACCAAAGCCATGGTCTGGCAGAGTGACGGCAACGGCGGCAACATGACGGCCACATTGACCAACACGTTGAAGAGCGCGACGCTATCCAATGTGATCACCGTGCAGAAAATCCTAGAGGGGCGCGACTGGAAGGCAGGCGATTCGTTCGATTTCGAACTGACCGCAGACGGCAACGCGCCGCTGCCGGCCGATTGCGCGCAACAGGCGCAACAGTCGTGCAAGGTGACGGTCGCCTATGATGCTGATTCCCCGGATAGCCAGCATTCCGCAACGTTCGGTGACATCACCTACAACGCTGGAAAAGCCGACTACACGTACACCATTACGGAAGGCAACGGCAATATCGCAGCCTTGTACTATTCGGGCGCGAAATACCAGATTGTGGTCGCCGTTACCGAAACGAACGGCGCATGGACGGCTTCGGTGAAATCCGTGACGAAACTGCTCGACGACAACGGCAAGAACGTTTCCGAATCGCAGAAAATCGGCGATCCGATCGCATTCACCAATACGTATGTGGCGGTATCGGCGTTGCCGTTGACGGGCGGAACCACGGATCGTCAATGGCTGCTGGTTGGCGGCTCGATCGGCGGACTCGCAGTACTGCTGGTTGGCGCGGCTGGCATCTGGAACAGCAAGAAACGTCTCGTCTGAGATGGTTCCTCGGGCTGGACTGCCCTACCAACCTTCACAGGGCAGTCCAGCCGCACATCACAAATTTGTGGATCCGGAGCATGTTGGGCTTCAGATCCCGTTAGCAAAAACAAACACAACATCAACAACACAATGAGAGGGGATTCATCATGAAGATGAGGAAACTTTTCGCAGGCATCGCCGCCGCTGCGACGTTGCTCGGTGGCATGGCCCTGGGCGCAACCAGCGCACAGGCCGATGGCGCCGGCACTATCGTTACCGATACAGCGAATTTCACGTTCACTGCTCAGAACGCCAAGCAGCTGACCAATCGTAGTCTGAACGCCTACAAGATCGCCGATTATGTGCAGTACGGCACTGATGATAATGCAACGTACGGTGTGCAGACTGCCGACGGTGTTGACCGCGGTACTCTTAAGACGGCACTTGAGTCTGCTACTGGCAAGACTGTCTCTGAAACCGGCGATCTGATGGCTTGGGCGCTCGCCGAAGGCGTGCTGGATACGACGGGATCGAGCAAGGATACGGCGACTGGCGCATGGAAGAACGGTGCTTCCCGTAAGTTCGTGGAAACGCTGAAGACCAGGACCAATGTGCTTGGCGATCCGACTGTAGTTGATCTGGGCAAGAATCTTGCTAAAGATGGCTTGTCTGCTACTGTGACGCTCCCTGCAGGCCTGTACCTGTTTGTGGACGCGGATTACTCGGTTGGCACCAATGGAGCTGCCACTCCGTCTATCGCAATCCTCGTTGGCTCCGGTAACGTTAAGGATGGCGTGCTGAATCCGCTCACTGAGGCAACTGTGGCCATTAAGAACCAGACCACTGCCGTGACCAAGAAGGTGAATGGAGCGGACGTCATCACCGCTTCCGTTGGCCAGAAAGTGACATACACCATTACGAGCAAGGTGCCGCAGAACACGCAGTACTACAGCGATTACGGCTACACCTACACGGATACCCCGTCTGCTGGCCAGACTGTGGATTTCGATTCCCTTAAGGTGACGGTCGGCGATAAGAGCCTGAACAAGGGTACGGATTACACCGTGGCCCAAAACAAGAATGGCACCTTCACCGTCACCATCAGTTCCATCCAGAAGCAGACCGCAGGTGCACTCATTACTGTGACCTATGCTGCCAAGGTTACTGAAGCGGGAGCCTCCGGCAGCAAGGCCGTGACTAACGCGGTCGTGCTCTCCGACAATGGTGCTGAAGCTACTGACAGCACTATCATCACCAATAGCGGGTTCTCCTTTACCAAGACCGACGCTCAAGGCAATCCGCTGGCCGATGCTACGTTCACGATCCGCGTTCCGGGTGTGGATGGTTCGTTCACCGCCACCTCTGACAAGACCGGCACAGTGACCTTCAAGGGTCTTGCAGATGGCACTTACGAAGTCAACGAAACCACGGTTCCGAATGGCTTCCAGCAGAGCCTCAAGGCCAAGTTCAATGTCATCATTGAGAATGGTGAGGTCAAGTTCAGGGGTACGGATGTGTGGGGCCTGGCTCCGAAGGGGTCTTCCGATAAATACCAGGTCAAGAACGTGAAGAACGTCACCCAGCTGCCGCTCACCGGTGCTGCGGGCACGACCCTCTTCACCGTGGTGGCGCTGCTCGTGGCAGGTGCCGGCGTTACCGTCGCACTCAAGTCGCGCCAGCGCGTGCGCTGATACGTACTCAAACGTGAAACAATAAGCGCATAAGCAGCCATAAGCGGGCATTCGCGGAAACCATCCGTGGATGCCCGCTTTTCATGTCTTTTCGTGCCTTTCCATACTTTTTAGGGGTGAAGGTTTTGCACGGGGCAATACGGGATCGAAACGGGTGAAATCCGGTACCAAACGGCGAAATCCGGCATGAAAAACATCCGCAAGTGGCAAAACAGGCATCAAAACATGCGTCAAACAAAGCAATCATGCAGGGGTTGCAGGTGGGGGCATCTCACGACAATGGCACCCTACAATCGCAAGCACATCCATGAAAACAGTGGAAAGGCGGGTGTCATGGCACGAGGTGGGGGAGCATTCAGCGACGAGGAAATCCAACTATTGCGCGGACTGCCGGCGGTCGCCAACGTAACGCGCAATCGCATCACCTACGCCGATTCGTTCAAGCAAGTGTGCACCATACGCTACTTGACAGGCGAATCGCCAACCAAAATCTTCCGGGAAGCGGGACTTCCGCCGGATCTCATCGGATACAAGCGCATCGAACGGTGTGTGGATCGTTGGAAAACGTCGGCCATCAAATCCGTGACCGGCAGCGGCAACATGAGCGACAGCGAGATCATCGCGCAACTCGTCAACCGGTATGAGCATGCGTTCGTGATGAGGCGCAACCTCGATAGCATCACCAACAGGACGATGGAACATATTCCCGTCAAAGCGCAAGGCGACGACGGCATCGACGTGGGAACCGCGAGCATCATCATCAAACAGCAGGCACGCCGTATCGACGAACTGGAGCGCGCGAACGCCGAACTGCGCGGGCAAATCGCCGCCACCGCCTGACCCAGACCATCGTTATGCTGCGTAAGTGTCTGATTCTGCAGAATCGGACAAGCGAGGCGCGATTTGTGTCGGACAGTTGGGCGTATCTCACTTATATATGGCAGTCAGCCTGCGGAAATACGCCCAAAACGTACCCCCTAAGTGGTGTTTTGCCGTGAGCAAGTGCCATATATAAGCGAGAAAGTAGCGGTCAACCTCGTGAATCTGCCATATATAGGCGAGATAGGGCGGCAGGGGGGTATGGCGAGGCGAAAATACGGGAATAAGGTGGTCGGCTGGGCACGGTTGACCACAAACGGGATGCGCCAGTGCCGCAAAATCTGCGTACGTGCCCAAAAACAAAGCTTCGGCGGGCGCAATGTGCGGTTCGCGGGGTAGGGTAGTGAACATTATGACTTCCGAGAACACCAATTCCGCGGGCTCAAGCGCCGCGCACATCAAATCCGTCGAAAGCCTCGACCAAAGCAACGAAATGGAGCGAGGCCTGAAAAACCGCCACGTCCAGTTCATCGCCATCGGCGGCACCATAGGCACCGGCCTGTTCCTAGGCTCCGGCAAGTCGATCGCACTGACCGGCCCGAGCATCATTTTCGTGTACATCGGCGTTGGCCTGATTATGTTCCTGCTGATGCGTGCCATCGGCGAAATGATGTACAGCGATCCTAGCCAGCACACGTTCATCAACTTCATCACGCGCTATCTCGGCCGCGGGTGGGGCAAGTTCGCCGGCTGGACGTATTGGATCGTGCTCATTCTGACCGGCATGACCGAAATCACCGCCGTAAGCACATATTTCGTAACGTTCTTCGGCACATTCGGCATAGACCTGAACTCGTGGAAGTGGTTGATCGAACTGTGCTTCCTCGTAGCGCTCACCGGCATCAATCTGATTGCGGTGAAAGTGTTCGGCGAGGCGGAATTCTGGTTCTCCATGATCAAGATCACGCTGATCGTCGGTCTGATCGTCACCGCCATCGTGATGCTGATCATCGGCTTCAGCTACCCCGCCACGCACATCGAAGGCGTGGACGGCACGGTGTCGGGTGCCACGGTGAGCCTTACGAATATCACCGACGGCTTCCAGCTCGCGCCGAACGGTTGGATGAACTTCTTCATGAGCTTCCAAATGGTGTTTTTCGCCTACCAGCTCATCGAATTCGTGGGTGTCACGGTGTCGGAAACGCAGAATCCGCGCGAGGTGCTGCCGAAGGCGGTGAACGAGCTGATCATGCGTATTCTGATCTTCTACGTGGGCGCGCTGATCGCGATCATGGCTATTGTGCCCTGGCGTAACTTTCACGAGAATTCCGATGGCTCGTTCGGTTCGCCGTTCATCATGGTGTTCAAATATGCGGGTCTTGATTGGGCCGCCGCCCTGGTGTTCTTCGTGGTGATTACGGCTGCCGCGTCGGCGTTGAATTCGCTGATTTATTCAGCCGGTCGTCACTTGTATCAGCTTGCTTCGGATTCCGAGTCGCCTGCGATGGCGCGTTTGGCTGAGGTTTCCGACCACAAGGTGCCTGCGAAGGCGATCGTCGCTTCGGGTTGCATGATTCTGTTCTCCCCGATCATCAACGCGATTCCGGGTATTTCCGGCGCGTTCGTGCTATTCGCTTCGGCCGCCAGCGCTGTGGTGATTTTCATTTACGTGCTGACGATGCTCGCCCACCACAGGTATCGTCAGAGCAGCGATTTTCTACCGGACGGTTTCGTCATGCCCGCTTGGCAGGTATTTGATTGGATTGCGATCACGTTCTTTGTGCTCGTGTATGTCACGTTGTTCCTGTCGACGGACACGATTGGTTCTGCGATTGCCGGTCTGATTTGGCTGGTTGCGTTTGGCGGATATTGCCTGCTACACGAACGATTCCAGAATCGCGATCTTAAGGAAGCCTTGCAGCAGTAACGTTTGCAGGTAACGCAGGATACAAGTAAGGGGCGTTTGCCGAACGTGAGTGCATCACGTACGTTCGGCAAACGCCCCTTTCAGCATGGTCTTTGTGCGAATCCCCATTACGGGATCCAGCACAAATCAGCCGATATAGTCGGCCTCGTTCGTCGGGCTGGACGGCACGGCATGATCTTCCGTAACCTTGCCCAAGCCAGACAGATACGCCTCGCGACCAGCTTCGATCGCCTTCTTGAACGCGCGTGCCATCAGCGGAATATTGCCGGCGGAAGCGATGGCCGTGTATGCCATCACCGCGTCCGCGCCCATTTCCATGGCTTCCGCAGCCTGGCTCGGACGGCCAATACCAGCGTCGATGATCACCGGAACATTGGAGTTCTTGATGATCACTTCAATGAAATCGCGTGCACGCAGACCCTTATTCGAGCCGATCATCGCGCCGAGCGGCATTACGCAAGCCGCACCCGCGTCTTCAAGACGCTTCGCCGCAATCGGATCGGGGAACATGTACGGCATGACCACGAAGCCTTCTTTTGCCAGCTGTTTCGTGGCTTTGATGGTTTCCTCATTGTCGGGCAGCAGATACTTCGCCTCATGTTCGATCTCCACCTTCACGAAGTCCGTCTGGCACACTTCGCGCGCGAGACGGGCAATGCGCACCGCCTCTTCGGCATTGCGTGCGCCGGACGTGTTCGGCAGCATGGTGATGCCTTTCGGAATGTAATCGAGCAGATTGTTTTCGGTGGTACGGCAGCGACGCAACGCCATGGTGACGATCTGCGTGCCCGCGTTCTCAATGGTCGCCTTGATGAGGTTCAGATCGTAGCGGCCGGAACCGAGAATGAAGCGGCTGGTGAACTTGTGTCCGCCGAGGATCAATGGATCGGCGTCACCGGTGGCGATTTCGTCATACGCGTGCGCATCCGGTTCCGGCAGCAGTGCGGTGTTCGTGGTGGTGCCGACCAGCTCGTCGAGCGTGGCGTTCGGTGCTGCCGCGAAGTCTTTTTCCGCGGTGGTGATCGTGTTTTCGGTGCTCATGGTTAATCCTTACTATGCGATCAGTGTTGTGTCATTCGTTGCGATTTGCGATTGCAATTGCAATTGCGTTTGTGTTTGCGTTTCGCTGTCAGGCGTCTTCTTCGCCGAGAATCAAGCGAGTGATCATATTGGCTTCATGGCAGGCGACCACACCCACGCGCGGTGCCATCAGACCAGCGCCCGGCACCGGAGCGGTTTCGCCATCGCCGCAGAAGTAGAAATTCTTCGAAACGCGACGAGTATTCACCAAATTGGAACTGCGGAATCCCGCCATTCCAGAAGCGCTCACCAGCTTCTTGTCCGGCAGATTCTCAAGCACGGCATTCACCAGCATCGTCTTGTTTTCCGGCACGTCGAACGCTTCGCAAATAATATCCTCATTGTCGAACAGCGTCGGCACGTTCTCGTCGGTCACTTTCACGGTATCAATGGTGATATCGATAAAAGGATTGATCTGACGCAAGTTACTGCGCAATGCTTCCGTCTTGTACTGCCCAAGATCCTTCAAAAAATACTGCTGACGGTTCAGATTCGTCATATCCACGCGATCAAAATCAATCAAATGCAGGTGGCCGACGCCAATGCGGGTCAACGCCACCGCAATGGTCGATCCGAGGCCGCCGCAGCCGCAAATGGCCACGTGCGCCGCGTCGAGCTTGTCTTGCGTGGCTGCGGTATGACGGTCGAGCAGGGCCGCACGGATTTCTTCGCGGCTGACGAGCGTGGTCGGGTCGGGCTGGTTGTCGAAAGCGTGCTGGCGGGCGTCGATCTGCGCCTGCGATGCGGATGGTTCAAAAGTCATGGTTGTTCTCGTATTCTCGTTTTCCGTTCGTGCGTTGTTTTTGCCGGGTTGGTTGTGTTTTGTATGTTCTTGCGATTGTTACGCGTGCATTGCGCCGGTCGTAATCGTAAGAAACTTTGAAAGTGGTTCAGCCGCCCTGCACGAACGTGACGATTTCCAACGTATCGGTGCCCTTGAGCTGCGTCTGCGCACGCTGGGTGCGAGGCACGATCTCACCATTGAGCTCGACAGCCACGCGGTCGGCGCGCAGGCCCTTGCTTTCGATCAGTTCGGCCACGGTGATTGGCGTGGCGACGTTCTCTTCCTTACCGTTGATGATCATTGCGGTTCCCTTCTGTGTCTGTCGTGACACATGCTTTCCTGCACTCCGGATGTCCGTTTCTGGTGAATCGGACATCCGGAGGTTCATTGTTGGTCTTTAAATGTCCGATTCTGCAGAATCGGACACGCACGGCATCTATTTCAGTCCACGGATGTCCGTTTCTGGTGAATCGGACACGTAGGCGCTTGTTTGAGCCGCTTGTGCGTCCGTTTCTGCAGAATCGGGCACTCAAGGTTGGTACGAAAAAAGGGTCGCCGAAGGAACCGTACCCTATGAGGTGGTGCGCCCCTCCGTGACCCTAATCACGCGATATTCGGTTATCGCGAACGGAAGATGAGATACGTCTTGCGGCGTGAACAACCCGTCTCCTTACGGCGGCATTACCCGCATCAAGTCCTCGGTCGAAGCTCCGTGAGCTCCCTCTCAGCCTTTCGGCTCCCGTTCGGTTGTGCCTTCATCTTCGCGCACGCGCCCGACAAGCTTGCGCCGGTTCACGTTGGGTTAGTCTTGAGATGAACGTGTACGAATCGGCTATGTTCTTGGAAGGAAGGGGAAGATGATGATGAACGGTGAGTTGGCAGGATTTACGATTCCTCGGCTTGGTATGGGAACGATGGCTTTGGCGATTGAGGGGCGTCCGGATCGCGATACCGCGATTCGTACGATTCATGCCGGTTTGGACGCGGGTGTCCGCTATTTGGATACGGCTTGGTCATATTATTTGCCGAGCAAGCCCGGCACCGGCACTGCGGAAGACCTTGGCTACGGTGAAAAGTTGGTGCGTGATGCGCTCGCTTCGTGGAATGGCCCCCGAGATGCAGTGCTCGTCGCCACGAAAACTGGCTATCGACGCACCATGGAGGTCCCCGCTTTTGTTGCTCCTGTGTCCGATTCTGGAGAATCGGACAAACAGGGTGCCGGATTTGGGGTACAGATGTCCGATTCACCAGAATCGGACACTCAGGGGCGGGATTCTGAGGGATGCAGCCGTCGGCCTGGCGAGGAACGCCAGCATTTGCAGGCGGCGGGCAGTCAATACGGGTGGATGGCGGATTCGCGCCCCGAAACCATGATTCGTGACGCCAAGGAGTCCGCGTTGCACTTGGGCGTCGATACGCTCGACCTGTTGTATTCGCATGGCCCCGATCCCGCGGTGCCTTACGAAGACCAATGCGGCGCGTTGAAGCAGCTGCTCGACGAAGGCGTGATCAAATATGCGGGCATCTCCCGTGTGAATAACGAGCAGATCGATCTTGCGCGCGGCATTATCGGCAGCGGCTTGGTTGCCGTGCAAAACCAGTTCTCGCCGTCGCATCCCGATCCGGAACATACGATGGAGCATTGCGCCGAATTGGGGCTCGCTTTCGTCTGTTGGTCGCCGCTCGGCGGATTCCTCGATACGTTCGATCAGAGCGCGTACGATCCGTTCCGCACGGTTGCCGCGCAACGTGGTTGCTCCTACCAGCGTGTGGTGCTGGCGTGGGAATTGACCCGTTACGAACGTCTGTTCACCATTCCCAGCGCTCGCAATCCGCAGGAAATCAACGATTCCTTCGCTGCAACGCAACTTCAGCTCACTCAAGAAGAGCTTGCGATGCTTCCTTGCTGATTATCGTTTCCTTTTTGGGCGTTTTCCTGTACTTGCACGTTGCGATCGAAAAATGTTTACAGTAAAAGATATTATCGAGACATAACTGATGGGCATCGAATAAGGCGAGGTGAAGCGTGGGCTTCGAGCGGGAGTCGTTTGACAAGCTGATGAAAGTGGTCTGGGGTAAGAAGTCTCAGATGCAGCAGGCGATGTCGCGTGATTCCAAGGGCGAGCCATTCATTATTCGCGAGCTTGAGTTCAAGGGCGCGCAAACGCCTTCGCAGTTGGCTACCGCGTTGAAGGTCACGTCGGGCAGGATTTCCACGCTGTTGGCTGCGTTGGAAAAAAAGGGTCTGATCGAGCGTGAGGTCGATCCCAACGACCGACGCATTGTGCATGTGAATCTTACCGAGCAGGGGCGGGCGAAGGCCAAGCAGCAGCGCGAGGATATGCGCGACGCCGTCTGCTGGGTCTTTTCGCAGATGGGGGAGCGTCGCACGCGCGAATTCGTGGATCTTACCGAGGAATTTGCCACATACGTGACCATCTGCATCCCTGGCCAGCCCCGTCCCACCGCCGAAGAAGTAAAGCAAGCCTTCGCAAAAGCCGAATCTGAAGATCCTGCGTAGGGACTGCCTACCACGTAAGCGTGCGACCGGCATGCGCCGCTCGCGACTGTAAGCTTGGCCAAACGGCCTTGAGTGTGTCGCGAATGGTATATGTTGGCTGCGCGCGACCGAGCTGAGAAGAATCGCTCTCAGCAAATACACAGAAATATGAGATTGTCTTACACTGTAAGTAATTAAATATCGTAAGACAATTCAATAGGACTTATGTAAATCATTAATCGCAATTCGATCAACTCATGTAGTTGATCCAACCAATCCATCAATCGCAAAAACTTCAAACGCAACACAAGAGAAGGGATCCAAGCATGTTCCGCATTATGCGATACCTCTCCAAAGCGGAGATAGGCCAGATGCTCATTGCACTGGTCAGCATCGTCGGGCAGATCTGGCTTGACCTGACCCTGCCGGACTACATGTCCGACATCACCACCCTCGTGGAAACCCCCGGCAGTGAAATGCACGATATTTGGATCGCCGGCGGCAAAATGCTGCTTATTTCGCTTGGATCGGCAGCATGCGCCATCATCACCGGCTATTTCGCGGCACGCATCGGCGCATCGTTCAGCCAGCGTCTGCGTTCCATGGAATTCCGCAAGGTAGAATCGTTCGGACCGGCTGAAATGAGCCGATTCTCCACAGCCTCGCTGATTACGCGTTCCACGAACGATATTACGCAGATTCAGATGTTCATCACCATGGGATTGATGATGATTGTCAAATCGCCGATTATGGCGGTTTGGGCCGTCTGCAAGATTGCGGGAGACGGTCTCGAATGGACGCTCGCCACCGGCATCGCGGTAGTGGTGCTGCTGGTCTCCATTACGATCCTCATGGTTCTCGTCATGCCGAAGTTCAAGTCCATGCAGCGACTGACCGATAACATCAACCTTGTGGCGCGCGAGAACCTCACCGGCCTGCGCGTGGTGCGCGCCTACAATGCCGAGGATTACCAGGAAGCCAAGTTCACCAAGGCCAACAAGGAACTCACCGACACCCAGCTGTTCACCAACCGTGCCATGGCCTTCATGATGCCGTTGATGAACACCATCATGAACGGTCTTATGCTTGCCGTGTACTGGATCGGCGCCTACCTGATCGACGCCGCCGACGCGGCCGACAAGCTCACCACCTTCTCCAACATGGTGGTGTTCTCCAGCTACTCCGTGCAGGTGATCATGAGCTTCCTGCTGATGAGCATGGTGTTCGTGCTGTGGCCGCGAGCGGACGTGTCCGCACAGCGCGTGCTCGAAGTGCTCGACACCGAGCCGCTGATCACCGACGGCACCCGCAGCGACGCCGGCGAAGCAGGCAAGCAGGGCGAAATCGAATTCCGCAACGTATGCTTCACTTACCCGGATTCGCGCGAAGCCATGCTCGAAGGCATCAACTTCACTGCCAAGAAGGGCGAAACCGTGGCGTTCATCGGTTCCACCGGCTCCGGCAAATCCTCGCTCATCAACCTCGTGCCGCGTTTCTATGATGCGACGCAAGGCGAGGTGCTCGTCGATGGCGTGAACGTGCGCGACTACACGCTCAAGGCATTACGAGACAAAATCGGATATGTGCCGCAACAATCCTTCCTGTTCAAAGGAACGATCGCATCCAATGTCAGCTATGGCGACAATCCGCTCGACACCACCGATGCCGGCATCGTCGACATGGCCGATACCTCGACCGCGGCCGGCAGAAAGCGCGAAAAAGAGCTGATCGCAACGCAAAACGAGCATCGCACACTCACTTCGGAACAGCGCGCCGACGTGCGCAACGCATGTGAAGTCGCACAGGCGACCGAATTCATCGCAACCAAGGAAAAGCAGTACGATTCCGCGATTTCGCAAGGTGGATCGAACGTGTCGGGCGGGCAGAAACAGCGTCTGTCGATTGCACGTGCCGTCTATCGTCATCCGGAAATCCTGATTTTCGACGATTCCTTTTCCGCACTTGATTTCAAAACCGACCGTGCCGTACGCGACGCGCTCGCCAAGGAAGCGAAAGATTCTACCAAACTGATTGTCGCGCAGCGCATCGGCACCATTATGGACGCCGACCGCATCGTGGTGCTCGACGACGGCAAGGTGGTCGGCCAAGGCACGCATAGCGAACTGCTGGAAAACTGCGATGTGTACCGTCAGATTGCGCAGTCTCAGCTGAGCGAAGACGAATTGAACGGCGGCAAGTCGGGCGAAAGCAAGCTGCCGTGCGAAACTGGCAAACCGATTGAAACCGGCAAGCCGTCCGTCGAAAGCGAATTGAACGAAAGCGAGGGTCGCTGATATGCCAGGAGGACCTATGGGACGCGGCCGCGGAGCCGTTGAAAAACCGCAGGATTTCGGTGGTGTGATGAAGAAACTGGTGCATTTCTGCCGCCACTACATTCCCGCCATCATTGTGGCGCTCGTATTGGGCGCGATCGGCACGGTATGCCAGATCGTCGGTCCGGACAAGCTCAAGGACATGACCAACGAGATCGCCAAAGGCCTGCCTGCGCTAGTCAATGGCAAGCCGGTGCTCGGTGCGATCGACATGGACGCGGTCACGCACATCGCATGGCTGCTGGTGGCGCTGTATGTGGGGTACGCGGTGCTGTGCTACGTGCAAAGCTGGATGATGGCGAACGTCACGCAGCGCACCGCACAGGAGCTGCGCGAAGCCATCAGCGTGAAGATCAACAAGCTGCCGCTCAAGTATTTCGACAAGGTCAGCTACGGCGATGTGCTCAGCCGCATCACCAACGATGTGGACGCCATCGGCCAGACGCTCGGCCAGTCGGTCGGCTCGCTGATCACGTCGGTCACGCTGTTCGTGGGCGCGCTCATCATGATGTTCTACAACAATGTGATTATGACGGTGTGCGCCATCGCTTCCAGCCTGGTTGGCCTGCTCATCATGGGCGCAATCATGAAGGTTTCGCAGAAGTACTTCTCCCGTCAGCAGATCGCATTGGGCGATGTCAACGGTCACGTCGAAGAGATGTACGCCGGCCACACCGTGGTCAAGGCGTATTGCGGCGAGGCTGATTCGATTCGCGCGTTCGAAAAGTACAACGGCGATTTGTACGATTCGGGATGGAAGAGCCAGTTCCTTTCCGGCCTGATGATGCCGTTGATGAATTTCGTCGGCAATTTCGGCTACGTGGTTGTGTGCGTGGTTGGCGCTGTGCTTGCGATGGATGGCAAGATCGAGTTTGGTGTGATCGTTGCGTTCATGATGTACATTCGACTGTTCACCCAGCCGCTTTCCCAGTTCGCGCAGGCATTCCAGAACCTGCAGCGTTGCGCGGCCGCTTCCGAGCGCGTGTTCAGCTTCCTTGAAGAGCCGGAGATGGCCGACGAATCCGACAAGCAGGCGCTGCTCGGCGTGAACGGCAAACCGGTGCGCGGTGACGTTGAGTTCAGTCATGTGAAGTTCGGTTACGATCCGAGCAAGACGATCATCAACGATTTCTCCGCTTCGGTGAAGTCCGGTCAGAAGGTTGCGATTGTTGGTCCGACCGGTGCCGGCAAGACCACGATGGTGAATCTGCTGATGCGTTTCTATGAGATTTCGGGCGGTTCGATTGCGATTGATGGTGTGGATACGAAGTCCGTGCCACGCTGGAACGTGCATGACCAGTTCTCCATGGTATTGCAGGATACGTGGGTGTTCCATGGAACAGTGCGTGAAAACATTGCGTATTCGAAGCCGGGCGTCACCGACAAGCAGATCGAGGACGCATGCAAGGCCGTGGGTCTGCATCACTACATCATGTCGCTGCCGAATGGCTATGACACAGTGCTTGACGACAAGGCCACGCTTTCGCAGGGTCAGAAGCAGTTGCTCACCATTGCGCGAGCCATGGTTGAGGATGCGCCGATTCTGATTCTCGACGAGGCCACCTCTTCGGTCGATACGCGTACGGAAGAGCTGATTCAGAAGGCCATGGACGCGCTGACCGTGGACCGTACGTCGTTCGTGATCGCGCATCGCCTGTCCACCATCCGCGATGCGGACATGATTTTGGTCATGAACCATGGCGACATCGTGGAAAGCGGTACGCATGAGGAGCTGCTCGCCAAAGGCGGTTTCTACGCCGACATTTACAACAGCCAGTTCGCCCTCACCGACTGATTCGCCGTTTTGGCTGGCTGATTCACAGGAGCCGCACGTCCCCAAAGGCGTGCGGTCTTTGTTTATTTCGGCTGGTATTCGGCTGTTATGCGGATCGCAGGAAGAGTTCGGCCGGGAAGTTGCGGCTGACTGCGATTTGGCGGGATTCGTCCAATGTCGCGTATGTGAAATCGAACGTGCGTTGCAGTTGTGCTACGTCGGAAACGAACAGGGCCGTGGCCAGGCCGTCCGCAACGGCGGTGGGGTAGTCGCGTGCAAGATTGAGCGTTGCGTTTGCTGGAACGTATGCCCAGCTGGCTTCGGTTTGTTGCGCGGGCAGTCCGTCGATGGCATTGAGCAGATGATGAATGGCGATTTGGGTGCGCTCGTTGACTGCCACGTTCCAATGGCGTCGGCTGGGTGCGCTTGCGCACAACGCTCCGTTCGCAATATGTGCGATTCCGATTGCGTGGGACTGATCTTCCGGATCCTCAAGTGCGACGGAAATAGGCTGTTCCGTATGAATCAGCAAATCACCTCCCGCATCAATCACGAATTGTGACGACTGCAGCATGCGCCCGAGCAGATCGACGAGATAGCCTTTGCCGCAGGCGCCGAAATCCAACTGCACCGGCTCATGCGTTACCAATGTGGTTCCGTGGCGGGTCACATCGCGTCCCCAAACGGCGCGTCCGCGCAATGCGCCCAAATGTTCGGGCGCATCTTGCGTAACCGTGAGACTCAGCGACGCATCGTATCCAAGTCGGATCAAATCCTCGCCGACGCACGGATCAATCGCGCCGGAAGTGGCGGAAAATAGCGCATCATACAGATCGAACAGCGGCGCGCACCAATCCGGAAAATCGAAACTTCCGCCATGCTCGGCCTTGCCGATCGCCGCAATCAGCGAATCATTGCGGAATCGAGACAGCACGTGTTCGTAATCCTCAATGAGCGATTCCATTGCGGAACGCACCTTGTCGTCGATCGGCGAATCCGCGGAAATCACCATACCGGTGCCGAGCGCCCTATAAACCGCCATGACAAACGGCAAGCGTTGCGTCAAAGAATCCATGCCTCCGATGCTACACGCCCATTTCCTCCAGATACTGGGGAAATGGGACTTTCGCGATGGGGCGCATGGTACAGTTGCCGGCAGGGCGTCAACATGGAGGTTGATATGGGGAACGTCGAGAATGCAAGTGCAGCCACGCGCACAACAAAAACGGTGAAGAGCCTGCCGATGCCCAAAGTCTGGGCTTTCGCCGTCGGCCAATTCGGCTGGGCGCTGCTCCACGGTACTTCGGAAGAAGGGATGCATGGATATTGATACATCCGTACTTTGGTATATTCAGTATGCTCTCAGGAAGTATCTGTCCGTAGGCTGCGACAACTATGCAGTCAGGAGCAAGCTCCCTTATTATCTCAATATTCTCAGGTTCTACATCCACATACTTCGTGATCACATTTCCGATGTCGCGCCGTATGCAGCCCATCGTTTCCTCGTCTAAAATGTTATTTTCATAATGGATCATACATTTTAAACGTTCTTTTGCAGCAGTTACAGATTGTTCTCTCATTTTTTCTCCATTTCTGCGATACACAAAAGTCAGCTATGAATTGATGGTCTGCTTTGCAGGCTTGTTCCAGAAGAATCCACGGAAGCGTTGTTTTTCCTGAAGGAAATCCGGGATTGGAACTGTTTCCCCCACAAGACGCCTGCAGATGTTCTCATAACATGTCCGGGAAGTGCCTTTCTTTCCCATCATGCTCTCACCGTGATTCTGGGAAATGATAATATGTTCATCTTCCAGTACCACACCCAGAAGTTCCGTGTTCAAAAGTTCGCAGATATCGGAAATCTGAAGCATGTTTCCCTCTTTTACCAACTGTTTCCGAAATGAATTGATCAGCAGATAAGTGGAGATATCTTTTTTCCTTCGGAGCAGGCGCAAGACACAGTCCGCATCATGGACGGCCGCCACCTGTGGCGTTGTCACAACGACTACTTTATCTGCCGCGCAGACGGCAAGGTCAAAGCCGCTGTCAATTCCTGCCGGGCTATCCACAAGGATATAATCATACGACTCCTTTAACTCCTCCATGAGCGTCTGCATCGCCTCTGTCGTGATTGGCGGATGCTCCCGCACACATGCAGATGGAATGACTGAGAGGTTCGGATATCTGCGGTCTCTTATGACAGCCTGTTTCACTCTGCATTTTCCTGTGAGGACATCGACCAGATTATATACAATCCGGTTTTCAAGTCCCATCACAACATCGAGATTGCGAAGCCCAATATCCGTGTCGATCAAAATTACTTTTTTCTCTAATAGTGAAAGTCCAACTCCGACGTTCGCTGTGGTAGTTGTTTTGCCAACGCCGCCTTTTCCTGACGTGAAAGTGATCACTTCACTCATGAAGTAAGACCTCCTTTTACTTAGTCATTAAAGCTGTTTGATGACTCACCTACATTTTCTGCCTGACCGTTTAACAGTTCTTCTGCATCCTGAACATCAAAATAGTAAGAAAATACATTCTTGGCATATTCCGCAGCATTATGTGATGTATAACCGAATGCGATACGTGTTGCGATAGATATCTCAGGATCACTGTACGGCGCATATCCGACGAACAACGCATGGTTTGGACGGTTTGGACTCTGCTGTGCGGTACCGGTCTTACCTGCAACCTCAATCGGGAAATCATTAAATGTAGACAGTTTTTCCACTACCATACGCATTCCGGTATGAATGGCATTCCATTGTGTGGTGTCTAATACATCCACCGTATTTCTTACTTTTGGCTCATAGGTTTCCAATGTATTGCCATCGGAATCACATACTTTGCTCAACAATGTGTATTCATATACATTTCCGTCATTTGCAATGGCAGATACATATCTTCCAAGCTGGATGGTCGCATAGTTGTTATTACTCTGTCCGATTGCTGCCATGACCGGGTATTCATCTGCAATCTGCGGATCGTTTTCCTCAATCTCCACGCCTGTTGTCTCATCTAATCCAAGAAGCGATGCGTATTCCTGAATTTTGGAAATACCAGTCGCATCATCGTAGGATGTAGAAAAATTATTCGTTGCAAGACGATAACCAACATCATAAAAGAAGTAGTTACAGGAATCACGGAGTGCCTCAGATACATTGATCAGTCCATGCGTGTAACCGTGATTTAATGCCCAGCATCGCGGATGGTTGCTGATATTTTCATACACACCCTTGTCCATGATCTGTGTCGTCGGTGTAATCACACCTGTGGCAAGACCTGCAACCGAGGATACCATTTTGAAAGTAGATCCTGGTGCGGTGCGTTCCTGCGTTGCATAGTTATAAAGTGGCTTGGACAAATCCGTGTTGAGACTTGCAAAATAATCTGCATCAACCGTATTTGCAAGACGGTTGTTATCATATCCCGGATAACTTACCAATGCCAGCAGTTCTCCGGTTTTTACATCCGTGATCACACAGGAACCGGAGCATGGATCCAAAGCAAGCTGTGCCGGTGTGATCTCAATATTCTTGATCTTATCCTTTAAAAAGCTGACCGGACTGACTGCATTCGATTCCAGGGAACTGATCTCCTCTGCATCGTAGGCAAGTACTCCCTGATCGTATAAGATCAGACACAACTGTTTCCCGGAAACAGATCCTGCCTTAATGAGATACTCATAAATAATTTTGGAAAATCCGGTATCTGTGGCTATGTCATCCATAATATAATCGCACAAAGCATCGTAGATTTCTGTCGAATCCGAGTACTTCTCATCAATTGTAAACTGTGTGATGTCGATCCAGTTCTGTGCGATCGCATGGTTTAGGTATTCCTGGGCACTGATCGTACCACTCTGCCACTCCTGATATACCTCATCCGTTTTATCAATTGATTTCTGCAGAAGGATTTTTTTCTCCTTCAACTGGTTGATAATATAAGTAAAATAATCCTGATCTTCCTCTCCGAGTGAACCAAATGCTGCCGGGGATGCCCCCTTCAACTCGCTGGTCACAGACGAGAGGACGGTCTGCTGTCTGCCGGAGAAAATATGCATGACAGCTTTTTCATTTTCGGTTGCTTTTTCATCTGAAAAATGTTCAATATCGATCACATTATTATTTACCAATGCGAAATAAACGTCAGTGATCGGAATATTCATCTCAGAACCGGAACTTTCAATATTGGAATATACAATACCTGCGATCTCCTGCTCTAACAGATCATATGCAGCAATCTGTAAGTTCTTATCGATCGACAGATATACATCATTTCCGGCAGAAGGCTCCTCACGTTCCAAAACCTCCACCGCTTTTCCAAGATAATCGACATAAAGCTTTTCATAGCCTTTTGTTCCCTGCAGGGACGCATCCATCACCTGTTCAATACCGGCTTTTCCGACCACGTCGTTTAAAGTATAGTTGTCGTTATCCGCAGATAAACTCTCGTACTCTTCGGTAGAAATTTTTCCAGTGTAGCCGATAATCGATGCAAAATATTCAGCATCATTGTATTTACGGATCGTATCGTCAATGACTTCCACACCCTGAAGCTTTGATGTATTCTCACTCACGTAAGCAACAGACTCCTCAGAGACATCGCTTGCGATCGTGGTAGCAATATATTTCTGATAGCTGTTTTCAGACATTGCATAGCGCACCACGGTGATTTTATATGCCATATTTTCAGCATAATCTTCACTGATTCCAAAACGTGTCACTTTCAGATAATCCATAACCTGGTCAGCAGTCGCTTCCGCCTGATTGTAACCAAGTTTTTTGTCATACTTCAGATCAGAATAAGATGCCTGACCGAAAACATCTGCAAGAAAACGTTTCAATGAACTTCCGCTCACAGTGAATTCGTAATTTCCATTATCGTTCACTGTAATTTTAAAATTATTGATAATGTCATCCCCATTTTTTTCCAGGGCAGTAATGATATCAGCAATTTCTGCATTTAAAAGTTTATTTTTTTCTTTGGTAGAATCATAGGAACCATTATCCTCGATCGTAATGGAATATGCGAGTTCATTGTAGGCAAGCACTTCGCCATTGCGGTCTAAAATATTTCCTCTGGTACTGTTTAACGTACGTTCCCGGACAATCTTTAACGTGTAATTGTCCTGGTATTCTGCGCCCTTTATGATCTGAAGCTGGAACATCCGGAAAATCAGCACAGAAAACAAAAGAACCATCACGGTTGCTGCGACAAGCAGTCTCGATTTGAAGATCGTACGGAAAAACTCTTTGATATTATCAAACAAATTTTACAGCGCTCCTTTTTTCTATTGTTTCAAGTTTCTGGTTAATTTTTAAAATAATAAAATATAAAAAAATGGTCACAACCATCGTATATACCAGTTCCGGTATCATGATATTTAACAGATAGTATAAAATATCAAACTTTCCACGGAATAAAAATAACAGGAAATAAATGATTAAACTGCATGAGAAATCGCTGACCGCGATCAGAAGCATCGGCAGTTTGATATCTTCCGGGTAAAACATTTTGCGGAAAAATCCGTTGAAATATCCCA
>ERZ773147.431-NODE-431-length-51613-cov-9.446410_pt1 | contig 51613 bp, 40 predicted proteins | sample MGYA00580851_ERZ773147 | MGnify/ENA primary metagenome ERZ773147 (study PRJEB29015, sample SAMEA2737818) | human gut metagenome | biome: human gut; feature: human-associated habitat; material: faeces | place: China | collected 2012 ... | reverse complement strand
CTTTAAACTAAAGGTTTGCGCTCATTGTTGCGTTATATAACTGTCGAAAACGGGATTATAAATACTATCTATTTACATGAAGTGTTTTACAATTTTAGTTTACACCTACTAACCTATAATTTCGTTAACAAATAATACTATTTAAGTAAAATTTAAAAAAAAGGAGTTAAATCAAATTTAACCCCAATTTACACTATTTATAATTTGAAATCCAACAACCATCACTACCAACATAGTAATTGCCAATCCATTTATTTGTAGCCATCTTACCATCGGCTTCTAAGTAATAATTGCCTTGCCAAGCTGATTTTACCATTGCACCAGAAGCATTAAAGTAATACCAGTTAGATTTAATCTGCTTCCAACCCGTTACCATATAGCCACTTGCATCAAAATAATATGTTTGCCCAGAAATTGTTTCAAAATCATTTGTAGTATAAGTACCATCATGATGTCTATACCACCATTGACTTCCAGATTGAATCCATTTAGAAGTAGACCAAACACCATCACTTCCAACATAGTAATTACCAATCCATTTGTTCGTAGCCATCTTACCATCGGCTTCTAAATAATAATTGCCTTGCCAAGCTGATTTTACCATGGCCCCAGAAGCATTGAAGAAATACCAGTTAGAACCAATCTGTTTCCAACCTGTTACCATATAGCCACTTGCATCAAAGTAATACATTTGATTTCCAATTACTTCAAAATCATTTGTAGTATAAGTACCATCATAATGTCTATACCACCATTGACTTTCTGATTGAATCCATCCACTTGGTTGCCACAATCCATCTGCATTTACATAGTAATTGCCAATCCATTTGTTAGTAGCCATCTTACCATCGGCTTCTAAATAGTAATTGCCTTGCCAAGAAGATTTTACCATGGCACCAGAAGCATTAAAGAAATACCAATTTGATTTAATCTGTTTCCAACCCGTTACCATATAGCCACTTGCATCAAAGTAATATGTTTGTCCTGAAATTGTTTCAAAATCATTAGATGTATATGATCCATCACCATGTCTATACCACCATTGATTTCCAGATTGAATCCATTTATTTTCAATCCATAAACCATCACTTCCAACATAACAATCGCCAATCCATTTATTTGTGGCCATCTTACCATCACTTTCTAAGTAATAGTTTCCTTGCCATTTATTAGTAACTAAATTACCATTTGAATCAACAAAGTACCAATCATTATCTAATTTATGCCATCCAGGAGTACCCGTTACTTTTAAATAAGCATCTAGTTCATCCTGAGCCTTTTTCAATTCAGCCTTAGCCTTATCATAATTCTCTGTTGCATCATCTAATTCTTTTTTATTTTGATTATTGATAGCATCTGCTTTATTAAACTCATCAACTGCTTTTAAATATGCATTATAAGATTCCTTCATAGAATTCAATTTATCATACAAACCATTAATGATTTCATCATCACTACTTACTACATCCAAAACTCCATTTGGATTTGCACATAGCTTATCATATGCATCCATTACTTTTTGAATTCCAGCTATTCTAGCCTCTATCGTAACTTCTTCATTCTCTAGTTGTTTAATAGATGCATCTAATTTAAAAATAGCTTCCTTAAAAGATTGAATATCTTTTTGACAACTATCTACTGTAGATTTTTTACTAACAATATCTTGTTTTAATGCATTAACAGAACTCTGTTTTTGAATAGCACTATCATAAGCCTTCTGAGCACTTGATAAAACATTTTCTTTTGTAGAAACACTATTTTTAGCTGCTTCTAAATCCTTATTTAATTCAGAAAGTTTCGCATTTAAACGATCCAAACTATTCTTACTAGAATCATACAAGCCCTTTTTACTAGACTCATCCGATTTAGCTGTTTTTAAAGCATTTGTCTTTTCATCCAAATTCTTTTTGGCAACCTCAAGATTTGACTGAGCCAACTCTACACCCTTATTTGATTCAGCTAAAACCTTTTTCTTCAAATCTAAATTAGCCTTCGCATCATTCACTAATGCCGTTTTATCTACAACATTTTGATCAACAATCATTTTCTCTTTTTGAGCAGCCGATAAAACCTTTTGAGCATTTACCAAATCATTTGTTTCTGCATTTTTTTTAGATGCCTTTAAAGAATTGATTTCACTCAATAAACTTGATGCAGAACTATCACTCATCAATTGATCAAGACTAGCCTGTTTTGAATCTACTTTAGATTGAGCAGCTGTAACTGCATTTTGTGCTGAAGTTACCTGTTCAGTTGCAGTTTGAACATTTTTTTCTGCACTTGATTGAGCGGCTTGTTTTGTTGCGAACAAAGCCTTTTGTTTTTCTAATTCTGATTTCAAACTATCTAATTTAGTTTGATTCTCACTTAAAATACTATCTGCATTCATTAGCTTGTTATAGTACTCATTAAACTTAGCTTCAAATTCATCGATCGTCATTGTATTTGCTGACGTTATATAAGAAGAGTATTGAACAAAATCAAACACTTGTCCTGCATTGCATTCCCATCCATCTGGTGCTGGATCTTTTGAATAAATATAAGCTGTACCTGTAGTTGTATAATCCTTATTAATGATATTTGTGTAATGGCCTACCTGAGGATATTTTTGATTTAAAGCCTGTTGAACTTCTTTATATTTAGCTGCATCATTTTTCAAATCATCTTTTGTCCAACCCCTTGCAGTAATATAATCATATACTTGTTTTTCTTCGGTATACCAACCGTTAAATAGCAATTCATCATTACTTTTATAAGTAGCAGCCGCTATGTTTTCTCCAACACGATAAAGCTTAGAATGCCCAAATATTTTCCCATTGGCTGTTGCATTAAGTTGTACCTGCGAAATCGCAAATAATGTTGGATTGACTGTTAAATCACTTAATCCCGGTGCATTTGTATCCGTTGTTCTTAATGTATTTCCATAGCGAACCATACTTAAAGCGCGCTTGAAGTTTTCTAAACTTGTCGCATCATTTTCAGCACCAATATTTGTATATCCACCATTTAAAGTACTCTGTTTTTCTAAGATTTTTAATGCATCTGTGTATCCATAAGCTTCAAAGAATCCTTTAGAACCTTGGGCAATCTTAGCCTGTGTCTGCTCTTTATCTGTTCTTAATTGATCTACAAGTTTTTGTTGATTTGTCACTGCATCTTGAGCTTCATCAACCTTTGTTTGTTGAGAAACAACTTCTTTTTTAGCGCTCTCTAAAACCTGTTTTGCATTTTCTAAAGCTGTATCCTTATTTGTTTTATCTTGTTTTGCAGTTTCAAGCTCTTTTTTTGCACTCTCCAATTCTTGTTGAGCAACACCAATATTTTTATCCAATCCATCCAATTCTTTTTGTTTAGAATCAATTTGTGATTGTAAAAACTGAATATTTGTATTCACTTGATTTAAATTTGTTTGAGCCTTATTTACTGCATTTTCTTTAGCACTCTGATTATCAGTAGCACTCTTTAAATTATTTTGAGCCGTAACCAAATCCTTTTCAGCCTGAATTACATCCGCTTCATATTGAGCTTTTAAAGTAGGATCACTTGCACTATCATAAATAGCCTTCTTTTCATTATAATTTGAAGTTGCACTATCTAAATCCTTTTGAGCTTGTAAAGTCACACTCTGTGCTCTTTCATAAGCTGCTTTGGCATCCTCATAACTCTTTGTAGCATCCGCAATACTTGATTCAACACTAGCCTTTTGTGCACTTAAATCATCCACAGTCTTTTGTTCATCAGCCAAATCTTTTTGTGCTTTTTCTAAAGCTAACTTTTTAGCTTCCACATCCTTCGACAAAGCTTCTTCACTACTACCATTCAATAAAGCATCATACTCTTTTTGCGCCTTATTCAATTGAGTTTGTGCTTCAATTAATTTGTTAGAAGCATCATCCAATTTAGATGATAATTCCTTTTTCTTATCATTTGCCAAAGTTAATTCTTTCTGATTTTCCTCTAAATTTGAAATTTGTTGTTCTAAAGCCTTTAAAATTTCATTTTGAGTTTCAAGTGCAACTATATCATAATCATTCTTTTTCGATAGTTGATTCGCATTCAAAACATCATACGTCGAAGTTTTATAATTTTCATACTTCGATCTTGCATCACTCTCAACCTTTTTAGCTTCTTCTGCTTTTTTTGAAGCATTCGAAAACTGTTCTTCTAATAATTCTTTCTTTGTTTTCTTTGCGTTCGTATTCTCGGAAATTAAATGATTTTCTGTAGAATCCATTGCTGCACCTTTTGCGAAAACATGCAACTGACCAGCTTGAGTTATAACCATACTGGCAGCCGCAAATCCCGTTAATAATTTTGATTTACTCTTCATAGTACCCTCCAAAACTATATATATAACCTAATTATAGCACTTAGTTAAAAATACAAATTAACTTTTGGTACAAAATAAAAGGATCAGAAAATATCTAACCCTTATTAAAATATAACATTTAGTTGAAAATCAAAATCCGTGTGGTAACACAAATTTCAATTGAGAAGAGTACCCTAGAACTACGTATCAGGTGTGGTAATTCATTTTCATTTACATACTAAAGGCTCTCAAAAAATTTCTGCCTCATCTAACTTCTCCAACAACCATCACTACCGACATAGTAATTTCCAATCCATGTATTTGTTGCCATTGTTCCATCATTTTGCAAATAATAATTACCTACCCAAGCATTTTTAACCATAGCTCCAGAACCATTAAAATAATACCAGTTTCCATTGATAACTTGCCATCCTGTAAGCATATAGCCACCATTATCAAAATAATACACATTATTATTTATGACATCAAATTTGTTTCTTGGATAACTACCATCTCCATAACGATACCACCAACGACCATTATAGATCCAACGATCTTGTTGCCAAACACCATTCGCATCCACATAATAAGTGCCTACCCATTTACTTTTAGCCATCTTACCATCTTTTTCAAGATAATAGTTTCCTGACCAAGAATTCTTTACCATTACACCAGAACCATTGAATAAATACCAATCGGATTTAATTTGTCTCCAACCCGTAACCATATAGCCATTGCCATCAAAATAATACGTTTGACCATTGATATCTTCAAAATCATTCTTTGTATAAGATCCATCCGAATGTCTATACCACCACTTTCCATTATAAATCCATTGAGCTGGTGTATATAATCCATTTGAATCTACATAACGATCATCAATCCATTGATTTTTAACCATAGCTCCATCCGAACCTACATAATAGTTACCAATCCATTTATTTGACTGCATAACACCATTTGAATCAAAATAATAATATTTCGATTGAATCTGTTTCCAACCAGTCACATACGAATTATTTTCATACCAATACCAATTACCATTTTCATCCTGAACCCATTTACTCTCTTTTTTAACAGAGTTTAAAGGAGTCACTGCACTTTCACTGATATAAGCATAATACAAGTTAAAATCATAGGCTCCATTATCCTGTGTAACACTTGTACGATTTGAATTCAATGTAGCATCCGACTGTACTTTATAATACCCATCTTGTTTAGCTAATAAAACAATTGGATATGCCCCAACATTTTTAGAACTAAATAATAAATTAGAACCCGGATTTGTATAATAAGAAACACTACCATTTGCCATACCAATAGAATAAGCATTTACTTCATTGATACCCAAACCATTTTGTACTTCCCAACAAAGACTGGCAATTTTTTCACCCCAATATGGATCTGAAGCATATTTGACATTGATACCACTCTCTTTATCCCCTAAATGAGAACCGTAATAACGTCCAATATAATCTTTTGGATCACAATAACTTTCTGAAATAAATACCTTCGCATGATATTGAATACAATCATCCACACTTGAATAGCCATTGGCACCATAATAAGGATTGTTGTCAGCTGCACCATGACCAAATAAATTATTTTTGTCCATCGCAATCTGGCTTTGGCCCCAACCACTCTCAAGTACGGCATTACTATACATCATCAAAGCATTTACACCATACTTATTCTGATTTGAAACTAAAGAAGCCCCAGCATTCAACAATTTACCACTCGATACTTGACTTGAAGTATATTGATCAAATTGAGCTGCCGTAATACTTGTCTTTGTACGAGCCGGCAAATACTGAAAATAATTATAATAAGGTGCATTCGAATTTACTGCATTTGTATATACACCATTTTTATAATCTTGAATCATTGTTTTAAAGTCTGCATAAAAATAATGACCATCATAACTATAATATGTCGCATTATCACTTAATGAAGCCGGCTTATTACCTACATAGGTTTTAGAATAATAATTTGAATATTGTGAAATTAAATTCGCCACATAATGATATAAAGAACCACCACTTGTCTTATAACAACTAATTGTATTGGCATTTGCATAATCGACAATTTGAACTTCACTAGCATCCACCAAACCAGTAACACCAGCTGCCTTAAATTTTACTTTCCCATTCACCATACCAAGATAAGCACCATCACTCATCGTATACCCATTGATATAGCCTTGCTCACCATTTGTACAATTCGTATAGGTTGTGATTTCATTAGCCGAAGCCTTAGTTCTAAAGTTAACAACCCCATACGTAACATCTTTAGTTTCTTCAGCAAGCATGACAGTTGAAACCATAGAAGAAGCTAGTTCTTCCTCTAATTCTTCAGGATCATATTGAATCAAATTTCCATTTTCATCAAACCCAACAAAACTATTATTATTTGTTTCATCTGTACCTGCACTTGTCGCATATATAGATTGTGTACAAAAACCCAAAACTACTACAAACGTAAATAAACATGTAATTAATCTTTTCATTTCTAGTCTCCAATCAATATTTAATATAACATAATACGAAACAAAAAAGATAGCCAAAAATTTTGACTATCTCCAACAACCATCACTACCTACATAGTAACTTCCAATCCATTGATTTTTTGCCATGGTACCATCATTAAGTAAATAATAATTTCCAATCCAACGATTCTTTACCATAGCACCAGATACATCAAAGAAATAATAAGTATCATTCAAGCTTTTCCATCCAGTTACCATATAGCCATCTTGATCAAAATAATATGTTTGACCATTTATGACTTCAAAATCATTTTTAGTATAGGATCCATCACCATGTCTATACCACCATTTACCATTATGAATCCAACGATCTTGTTGCCACAATCCATTTGAATCTACATAATAATTTCCAATCCAAGTATTTGTAGCCATGTTTCCATCATTTTGTAAGTAATAATTACCTACCCATCTATTTTTTACCATTGCCCCAGAACCATTGAAATAATACCATTTTCCCTGAATCACTTGCCATCCTGTAAGCATGTATCCATCCGAATTAAAGTAATATACATTATTGTTTATCACATCAAATTTATTCTTTGGATAACTACCATCTCCATAACGATACCACCAACGACCATTATAGATCCAACGATCTGGTTGTACTATTCCATTTTTATCAAAATAAGTAGTACCAACCCATTTACTTTTGGCCATCTTACCATCTTTTTCAAGATAATAATTACCCGACCATTGATCTTTTACCATAGCCCCAGAATTATTGAATAAATACCAATCGGATTTGATTTGAATCCAACCCGTAACCATATATCCATCACGATCAAAATAATAGGTTTGCCCATTGATATCTTCAAAATCATTTTTAGTACACGATCCATCCTGGTGACGATACCACCATTTGCCGCCATTATTGATCCAATGATCTGCTGACCATAATCCATTCGCATCTACATAGCGATCACCAATCCATTGGTTTGTGAGCATCTTACCATCTTCACCCACATAATAGTTTCCAATCCATTGACTTGTGAGTTTCGTACCATCATTAGAATAGTAATACCAGCCCTCTTTTTCTTGAACCCAGCCAAGTTTTCGTGAAGAATCAAAAGTCACATCAATATCAACACGACCTGCAATACCATCTACATAACCACTACTAGTTCCTTGCCACATACTATAAGGTTTCATGTAGGTACATTCCGTATTATATTGTGCCACCCATTTCATCACAGAATCAAAATAAGGATCTGTTAAATAATTGGTAAACCAATTTAAGTTGGCATAAACACCACAGTTATAACCTGCATTTTGAATCGTAGTTACATACGTTTTAGCAATTTGAGCAATCGTTGATTTACTCACACTTGACATGACACTATAATCTTCTAAATCATAAAAGACAGGATAAGAAGGATTTAAACCCTTTAGTAATCTTAAAGTATGCGCTGCCTCTTCCTTAGCATCTTCTACCGTTTGTGCATACGAATATAAATATATTCCATATGGCATATCCACACGTTTACATTCGTTTACGTTTCTTACAAATTTTTTATCATCATATTTTGCATAATCACCCGCAAAACCACAACGAAGAATCGCAAACTCAACATCTGTCTTTTTTACTTTATCCCAATCAATATTCCCCTGCCATTCACTGACATCAATACCTTTTGAGATTGCATTGGGAATAGGATCACCTACCCCATTATAAATCACACCATTTTCTTTGACCCAAGCCAAAGAATCATTTTGTGCACAAATCATTTCTTCTTCTGAAACAATAGGTTCTCCATTTTCATATCGCCAACTATTTGCCGTATACTCCTCTTCATTGGCATATACAGTTATAGATGATGAAAACATTAAAATAGATAAACAAATTGCCATTAACCTTTTCATGTAACCCCTCCTAGAAAGCGAAGAATGGACCTCCATTCTGTAAATCTCCATAATCACTAGATTGTTGATTCCAAATGGAATCAATTGAATAATATCCATTTTTATATGGATCCAATGGATCATATACATATACATATCCATTGTTGTAGCCAGCTAATAATATAACATGCGTAATACCATATCCATAGACAAAGTCACCTTTCCCTACGGCTGCCGCCACTAATTTTCCACCCTTTAAACAACCAATCAGCTGACTATATGACAAGTTATTTTGGTAAGAAAGCCCATAATTATCTTGAACAACTTTGTACGAATCTGAAGTTGAACCAAAATAAGTAGGCGTATTCATATATCCAGCACTATATAATTGTCGAGCAATATCGACTGGCGTATAATTTGTACCTTTATAATAATTTATAATCATTGCCGCTGTAGAAGGAAGACAACCAGAACTTCCAATTGTTGAATATCCAATTGAAGTATTCTTCCATCTATAATCGACTTGAGATAGATATGGAATATTTGAAATATCACTACGATAAATATATCCACTTCCATCAATATATAATGTTTTACTTCCCAAAGTAATCGTTCTATTCGCCGCCATTAAACCAACAGAACCACCATTTGAATCATTCTCTACATAGAAATAGAAAGAGTTACTATCCAGTGTCACAAGCCCCGTTTTTCTAGCTCCATCTTGTCCTAAATAATACCAATCTGAACCATTTAGTAATAACCAATCTTGTTTCATAGAACCATCACTTAAGAAATAGTACATTCCACTTCCCACTTGTTGCCAGCCACTACAAGCCATTTCAAAAGTATTTGAATCAAAATAATACCAAATACTATTTATAAATTTCCAACCCGAAACTTTCTGACCATTTGTATCAAGCCAATACGTATGTTCATTCTCCATGTACCAACCTGTAATCAATTTTCCAATTTCATCAAAATGATATGTTTTATCTTCAAGAACCTGTGTTCCCACTAATGCATATCCATTCGAATCTACATAATAAGAACCACTCTTAATTTTGATCCAACCATCTTTTTCATATTCCAAAGTTCTTTGATTCACAAAACGCGTACCCAAAGAATCTTGTTCCATCACATAAAGCTCTTTTGACTTATCCCAAGCACCATTTTCACCAACATATCGATCATTGATCCATTGACTTATAGCCATCTTTCCATCAAAATCTAAATAATAATCACCAACCCAAGTGTTTGTGACCATACATCCAGATGCATTGAAATAATACCAATTCGATTCAATAGATTTCCATCCAGTAACCATATAACCAGACTTATCAAAATAATATGTAGAACCATTAATGACATCAAATTTAGAAGCAGGATAACTACCATCCCCATAACGATACCACCATCGACCATTACTGATCCAACGATTTGGCACCCATTTGCCACTTGCATCTACATAATCATTTCCAATCCATTCATTTGTCGCAATATATCCATTTTCTTTCACATAATAATTACCAATCCATTGATTTGTAGCCATTATGCCATTCGAACCTAAATAATAATTACCAACCCAAGCTTTTGTTAACATACAACCAGATGCATTAAAGCAATACCAATTGGAATCAATCTCTTGCCAACCAATAACCATATTTCCATCTACATCAAAATAATATGTAGAACCATTGATGATTTCAAACTTATTTTGAGCATACGTACCATCTGTATAGCGATAACGCCATTTGTTATTTTGCTTTACCAACTTAGATGGCGACCACAAACCATTCTCATCCACATAATAACTACCAATCCAAGTCTTTGTAGCCATTACGCCATCGGATCCTAAATAATAGTTACCAACCCAATCATTTGTTACCATACATCCAGATGCATTGAAATAATACCAATTCGATTCAATAGATTTCCATCCAGTAACCATGTAACCAGCATCATCAAAATAATATGTAGAACCATTAATGACATCAAATTTAGAACAAGGATAACTACCATCTCCATAACGATACCACCATCGACCATTATAGATCCAACCATTCTGTTGTCGTAAGCCACTCGCATCTACATAAACATTATCAATCCAAGCATTTCTAGCCATCACACCATCAGATCCTAAATAATAGTTACCAACCCAAGCATTTGTTACCATACATCCAGATGCATTGAAGTAGTACCAATTTGATTCAATAGTACTCCAACCTGTTACCATATATCCATCTGCATCAAAATAATATGTAGAACCATTGATGACTTCAAACTTATTTTGAGCATACGTTCCATCACCATAGCGATACGACCATTTACCATTATTGACCCAACTATTCTCTTGCCACAAACCATTACTATCTACATAACGATCATTAATCCATTGATTTTTAGCCATTTTACCATCAAAGCCAACATAATGATTATCAATCCATTGATCACATTGAAGAATTCCTGATTCATTAAAATAATACATTTCTTGATCAATTTCTTGCCAACCAATCGCAAAGGAACCATCTTCCTTTGTATACATATCATGTGTTTCATTCCAACCCAATGTTGTTTCTGTCTGTTCTTCTACAGGTTCTTGGACTTCTGTTTCATCAGCCAATATAGGCATACCTGCAGACAAAATCATAAACATTGGAATCCATGCCAATTTTTTAAAACTCATTTTTATCTACCCCTTATTTATTAAACTCATCCATAATCATTTCAACCTTACGCTCTACAGTATCCCACGTAAAATTCTCACACAATCTTTGATAAGACAATTTTGTGGCCTGAATTCGAATCTCTTTATCATTGATTGCTTCTTCTAATGCAGGAAGCAATAACTCCTCAGAATTATTATCAATAATCGTTCCATAATCTTTATTGATTACAAGTTCCTTAGAACCACCACGAGCTGTAGTGACAATATAACACTCACAAGCAGCCGCTTCTAATACTGAAGTTGAAAAACCTTCCGAAAAAGAAGGAAGACAGAAAATATCCGAATCATCTAATAAAGCAATAATATGATTAAAATCAATACGACCTAAAGGAATAATATGATCATTCTTTCTTTGATCAATATACGCTTCTAAATCCCCTTCACCCGCAATAAACAAGTATACGTCATCTCTTTTTTTATTGATTTCTGACATCACATTCAGTAATTGAGGGATTCCTTTTTCAGGTAATAATCGTCCCGTAAATGTAATAACCGTTGCATCCTTCGAAATATTATATTTCTTACGATAATCTTCACATTTATTTTTTCTTAATTCATCCACCTCATGTACATCGATTGAATTATATAAAACTCCACTCGCTTCAATATGAAAATGCTTCAACCACTCGTTACAAGCTAAAGAAACTCCATAGTAACGATCACAATGTCTTTTGTCTAACATCGTTAATCCATGTTCATAAATGGAACCAAAGAAATCAAGTACTTTATTGTTGACAGATAAATGCGAAGTACCATGCTCAATCGTTATACATGGAATATGATTCTTCTGGGCAAATTTCATAGCCACTAAAGAATGACGATAAAAACGTGTATTCACAATCACTAAATCAAAATGTTCTTTTTCCAAAATAGAAATAATCTTTTTATATTCACTATCCTTTTTTAAAAATGGATAACGCCCTTTTAGAAAAGGATAACAATTAAATCGATATACACGAGTATCATGCATGATTTCGAAATTAGGCATATCCCCAATTTTAGAAGTAACGACAACCGGCTCATTGCCTTTTTCAATGAGTTTTTTACATAAATTTAAAGTATATCTTTCGACACCACCCATATGTGGTAAATGCTGTGCAGAAAAAATACAAACTTTTTTATTCGCCATAAATCGGTTCCTCCCCCTCAAACTGAATGACTAATGGTGCATGGTTGACCCTTTTTTCCACTGGAGGAATCTGCATATAGTCACCATATACCTTCTTTAAAAATTCATCATTATTTGCAGGAATATACGCCTCAATCGATTCAAACGGAACCTTTTCAAGGGGCAATAAATCCGCCTTTTTGATTTTATCCTTTAAACAGCCCGTATACTCATAAGACGTTACATATTCACAATCCACATCATTAAATGAAGTACTCACCTTTTTAAATTTCTTGTACAAAAATTTTGGAGTAATATGAAATAACTTCAAACCATAATGAGCAACCATACATCCAAAATGTAAAATATGATACTTTAAGCCTGTATAAGGAATATGAGGTGATCCGGAACCTGAAAGAAATAATAGCTTTCCATATAATGTTGATTTTCTTAATAAACGCTTTTGATTATCAACAGATTCAGGTACATTATCAAAAGGAAAAATATCCATAAAAATACGACAATTGCATTTTAAATCTTTTGTCATCTCACTAATAAAAACTGTATTTTTACGTTGTACATGCGTAACTGTACAAGCATAACGAGAATCAATCTCTGGAGTTAATAATTCATAATGCTCCCCTAATTCTTTATCGAAAATTTCCATTAATCTATCATAATCTTTACGAAGCATTCCAACATCAATATCATCATCCCAAGGAATAAAACCTTGGTGACGAACTGCACCTATGGCTGTACCATAAATCAAAAAACAAGGAAGATCCTGTTTTTCACACACATCTAGTACATCTTTCAACATCTGTGTTTGTACACCCTGTAATTTCTTTAATACTATAGGATCATATTGTTTAAATAATACTGTACTCATCAAAAACCTTCTTTTCTATATCTTTTTTAAATACATACCAAGTAATTTACACGTCATATTAAATCCCAACAATCTAAATGCCATATATACTTTATTTACAGATGGATCTAAATGATATTTTAATATGTATAAATATTTTTTCATTTGAATTAATTTATCTTTAGCTTCACTTGAACCATCATTCTGTAACTGTGCCAACAATACAGCATAAGGATATGCTAAATAAGACAACATACACATTTTTAATTTTTCGTCCGATAAATGCTCGGCTATATCTGTATATTTTGCGATTATATTGCTTAAATCTTGTATATAAGAAAACTTCATTTTTTGATTTGTTTGGGCTGTCCCCGTACCTTTTCTGTATACATAAAAGATTTTGTCGTACCAATCATAAGATTTCGCATATAAAATCAATTTTGCCGAAAAATCCGTATCTTCATTTCTTATTCCTTTCGCAAAATAAATATTATGTTTATCTAATAATTCTTTCTTTATTACTTTTGCCCATACAGCTCTATAATAAACACCTTTTGATATTAAATACTCTAAAGCGTCATTTGAATTTTGGTTATATATTTTTTCTCTTTCACATTGAACACTTGGAGTTGTTACAGAATTTGTATTTTCCCAATATTCTTTCGTATTATACATTAAAACATCTGCATGAGACTCCAATAAATTCTTATTTATATCTGAAAGAACTGTTTTAGAATCCCAAAAATCATCATTATCCATGAACATAACATAATCACTAGAACATGTATTTAAGCCTGTATTTCTAGCAGCGGAGGTCCCTCCGTTTTTTTGATGAATAGTTATTACTCTTGTATCTTTTGATGTGAACTCATCACATATTTTTGCAGAACTATCCGTTGACTCATCATCTATTAAAATGATTTCGAAATTTGTATAATCTTGTTTCAAAATACTATTTACACATTGTTCTAAATATTTTTCTGAGTTATATACTGGAATAATAATACTAAATTTTAACATGTTTCCTCCTAATCAAAAGACATTACTTTTTTAGATTAATTTTATAAACGAAATATAATAAAGTAGTAATCACAAACATACCTATCAAATAATCTAGGCTTGCACCAATCAACTCATATTTCTTTAATAAGAAATCAATACAAACCTGTGAAACTACTAATGCAACAATATAAATATATAGAATATATTGTTGTTTACGCATAACCGTCATTATATAGGAAAGGATGGAATTAATACTGGTTAGACAACCTGCTCCAATCAAAATTAAGAATGGAGTTTTATATCCATCTAAATTTACACCATATAATATTTCTAAGAATGGAATTCCTAAAAGTGCACATCCTACAAATACAAAGACAGAAAACAATATCGCAATTAAAAATACTTTTTGAACTACTTTTATAAAACTCTTTTTATCATCTTCATGCCATTTCTTTGCAATTTGAGTATACATTGGTACAAATATAAACATACAAAACATATTCACAATCGACGAAGGCATAAAAATAATATTATAATACGTTTGAATACTACTACTTAAGTTCAATTCAATCGCATTTTTGGGAATATTGACTATAAAAGTACTCACAAAAGAACTGATGAATAAAGGAAAACAATTCTTAAACAAATTCATGATTTTCTTTATATCAAGGTGTACTTTTAAATCCGACATTCTTTTAATAAATGGATAATCAAAAAGAATCAGTTCTACCAAAGAATAAATGAATGCCAGTAAAATAGATATGAATAACGACCTAAAAATGAATAGGCTCACCAAAAAGATGACATTATAGCCACCAATTCTTAATATATATGAAATTCCTGATAAGTATAATCGGTCTTCTTGTTGAAATCTTGCTGAAAATAAATCCGCAAAAATATCACATATGATAAAACTACAATATAAAAATGTGATCATAAATTTATGCGCATTTAAATGAAGCATACCTGCATAAATCAAGCCACCCAATAACGCAATACAAGAAGTAATGATTTTCATTGTAAAGTAATCCGAAAAAGAATATTCTTCCTCGACATCCGATACTTGAAATTGTCTAGTTCCAAACCATCCAATTGTAAGCATCAATTGAGCAATACTATACGCAATCGAGTATACCCCTGCTTCATCTACCCCTAAAAGATGTGTTACATAAACCATTAATAAAACACTTGTTGCAGAACTGCACAATGTTCCCATTGTAAACCATAAAGTGTTTTCCTTTAACGAAACCTCTCTATTTAATAAATACTTATGGATTTTAGTCATTACTCTTATCCTTTATTTCTTGTTTCAACATCGAAACTTCTTGTATTAATAAATTAATCTTATCCTTTTGTGAAGAAACAATCACCGTTAATGACATGGTGATAAAAATCAAAATGACAATAAAGACACCAATCACCATATTCGAAGTCGTTTGAAATCTTAATAAATTCACAAAAAATAAGAAGAAATCCGGCCAAAGTGCCAATACAACTAAAATAAGGATCGCAATCCACCATAATAATGAATATTTAATAGGAATCATATCTTTATGTAAAATACGCATAACTGTAAAAGCTAAAACACACGCAACAATAAAAATTGCGAATCTCAAATTGAATGGCATATACTAATCCCTCCAAATTCCAATATTAATAATCGACATTAAAACATTGATCATATAATATGCATTTTTCCAACTATGTATACTTGAAGTACCACCCTGTCTTTCATTCATCTTAACAGGTACTTCTGCTACTTTCTTTCCATGCTTCAATACTCTTGTGGTTGAGATTGGCTCTGGATATTCTGTTGGATAATTCATAGAAAATTCTTTAATTAAAGATTTATCAATGGCACGAAAACCAGATGTTACATCATACAATTTAACTTTCGTAAAAAATTTAATAAATCCAGAAATCATACGAATTCCCATTTGACGCGCTTTTGTCGATTTAAATTCACTAGTAGAGCCTTCGACAAAACGTGAACCAATTGTCATATTCGCATTACCATTTTCAATAGGTGCAACCAACGCATCTACAAATGTAATATCATGTTGACCATCTCCATCAAATTGAATGGCAATATCAAAATCATTTTCATAAGCATATTTATAACCTGTTTGTACAGCCCCGCCAATGCCTAAATTATGAATCAATTGAATATGTGGGATTTTATTTTCAATAAGAATTTGTTCTGTTTTATCTTTAGATCCGTCATTGATCACAATCGTACTCAATTGACGAGTATGAGTTTGATTGTATTCTAAAATTGTTTTATATGTATTTAAAATACTTTCCTCTTCATTATATGCAGGAATAATGATTAATACTTTTTCCTCCATCGTATAACCCCCATCCATAAAAAAAGAATGTAATAACCGCTCTATATGTTATCACATTCTATTAAAATATTCTATCGTCCTATGACAATAAATAATATTGTACAAACTTCTGTAATATGAAAGAAAATATTTCCAACTATCAAACTATTCTCAATTTTTGTGGAATCCTCTTTTAATACAAACAACCCCCTTACGGCAATCATCAACAATGGAAGTATTGGTAAGAAATAGCGACCCTGCACACCATATACCATATCTAAGAAAGTCGGTGTATAGCTAGTTTGTAAAGCAATCAATACCGTAAGGGCAACTCCTGCAAATAAAACAACTAACCATAAATTTTCAATCAAACTATATTTCTTATCTTTTTCTGTACCCATACAAGACAAAGCAAGCATACATCCAAAGCCCATCAATTGAGTTGCAGGCATTGAGATTTCCACCCAACCTAAAGGAGATGAAATCATTTGTGAAATATAATCAGCTGTATAGTTTTGCACTGTACGCGACAATAGAACTAATTCATCCTTAACATGCGTGAATAGATATGAAATACTATACGTCATATATTCATTTGGTAAACCTGGATTTGTTGGATGTAAATCCCAGAATCGTTTATTAAATAATGTTACACCTATAAAAGCAAAAGCACATATACATAGAATACCCAAAATCGTTAATTCTTTGCCTCTTTTAATTCTAAATCGCTCTTTTGGAATCAACAAACCAAGCCCAAAAACCGGTAAATAAATAAATTTGATTGAAGCAATTACAGTTGCGCATAAAGCTAAAATAATAAAATCTTTTTTATTGATTTTTTCCTCGCGATGAATCAAATTCAATAAATATCCAATACTAAAGAAACAAATTCCAAACAAAATTGAATCATAATTATAAGAACATACTTGCTGCATTACCATTGGCAATAATGAAACAACCAATAAAATACGTTTTGCGAATTCTGGAGCCAATTGAATACCTTTTGAAATTATAAACGCATAGAAAAACAAGGCAAAAACTCTTCCCATAAAAGCTACTTGAGTACTATTTAAATGCATCAAGCGAGCCAATGTCATTCCAAACGTTTGTGGTACATACGCAAAAGTAGCTAATTTTAATGGACCACTTGTTATCGTATCTCCTTTATATGATACCAACTGTTGCCCTTTTAATTCCTGATATTCAATCGCATATGTAGATCTAGTTGGAGAATGCTCTCTTACAAAGTAAATCGAACCATCTTCATACAATATTACATTACCATGTTCATCAAATGCTTTTTTATGTAATAAAACACTACTTTGGGAATACGCCGTTAAATAATGTGACCATTCATCAGGTACACTAAACTGTGGCAATACCAATGAGTAAATAAGTCCTAAAATAAAAATCATTGAAAATGCAATTGTAGATATTTTTGTTTCTAAACAAATAAATATATAAAACAAGAAAATACTCAACACAAACAATAAAACTATTAACAAGTAAAGACCTTTGATTTCTGCACAATTACCACTTACTACATCATAGGCAATACTGTAATTCGTTTGCACGTTGTTTATTTTACATTTATTGATTTTCGCAAATTTTTCACGATCATTTTGCACGATTCCAAATTTTATATTTGTTATGCCATCCGAATAAAATTCAAAATCAACATTTGCCATATCCACAGGATTTGTATCCATTCTTAAAATACACATTCCATCATTTAAATCTTTTTCTTTTAAATCCCAAGAATAAATCGTCTCATTATCTTTCTTAAGTAAGAAATGCAATGTATTTTCTGAACCTGGATCTACATCATGTAGATGAACACCAACACCCGTTAAATATGGAGTTACATACGTTAACGTTTGATTAACATAACTTCCATCTAAACGAATCCATTTTTCTTTCTCAGAATCAGGTTTTGAAGAATGAATCACATTATCATTAGTCGAAAATGGAGAAATAAATGATTTATAAGTGACTATAGAAGATACCATAAAAAACATTAGAAATATCAATATGAAAAGTGTAAATTTTTTTTTATTTCGGATTCTAGCCAATAATTTATTCATACAAACTACTCCTATTTTTAATTTAATTTAAAATTCAATTTCTTGTAAATATCTCTTTAAAGCATCCTGCCAAGTTGGAAGAGGTTTAAATCCATTTTCAACTAATTTTGATTTATCCAAACGAGAATTAAAAGGACGAGCTGCCTTAGATAAACCATACTCTCTCGTTGTTACTGGAATTACAGTATTTGTATAACCGGCTTGTTTAAAGATTTCACACGCAAAATCATACCAACTGATATAGCCACCCTCATTTGTCGCATGATAATAACCATATTTATCCGTTTCAATCATATCCACTAATAAACGGGCTAAATCATAAGTATAGGTTGGTGTACCAATTTGATCATTTACGACTTTTAATGTATCAAATTTCTTTCCAACATTTAACATTGTCTTAATGAAGTTGTTTCCATTCTTTCCAAATACCCACGCAATACGAACAATGAAATACTTAGATAAAGTATTTGAAACAGCTAATTCTCCACCAAGCTTAGTTTCACCATAAACATTCAATGGCTTATAATCCTTACAATCTGGTTGCCAAGGCGTTGTTCCCTGACCATCAAATACATAATCGGTAGAAATATAGACCATCTTCGCATCAATCTCTTTACAAGCATCCGCAATATTTTGTGTACCATCCACATTAATAGCTTTTACTTTGGCCTGTTTATCTTCATCTTCGGCTAAATCTACTGCCGTCCATGCCGCACAATGCACAACAACATCTGGCTTTACAGACTTGATTGTATTCATTACAGCACTTTTGTTTGTGATATCTAAAGATACATATTCAGCTGTTGTTACATACGTACCATCTTGAATTCCACTATAGCTTTCAGCTAAATCTGTACCTACTCCAACATATCCTCTAGAAGCCAATTCATTCATGACATCATGACCTAATTGACCTGCAACACCTGTCACAAAAACCTTCATAGAATATCTTCCTTTCATTTAATAAGAAAAGCTAAAGATTATTCCTTAGCTCTTCCTTTTTCTACATACATCTTTTCAAAATAGTTTTGGTATTCCCCACTAATGATGTTTTCCCACCATTCCTTATTGTCTAAATACCATTGGATTGTCATTGGAATACCTGTGTCAAATGTATATTTTGGTTTCCATCCAAGTTCTGTTTCCAACTTAGTTGGATCAATCGCATAACGCATATCATGACCTTTACGATCTGTTACATATGTAATTAAGCTTTCTGGTTTGTTTAATGCATGAAGTACAGTCTTTACAACCTCTAAGTTTGTTCTTTCATTATGACCACCCACATTATAAACTTCACCAACACGTCCCTTACGAACAATTAAATCAATCGCAACACAGTGATCATATACATGTAACCAGTCACGAACATTTTCTCCAGTTCCATATACTGGAATTGTTTCATCATTTAATGCACGAGAAATAATTAATGGAATTAATTTTTCCGGGAAATGATAAGGACCATAGTTATTTGAACAACGACTAATTGTTACTGGTAAACCATATGTTCTATGATATGCAAGTACAAATAAATCAGCACTTGCCTTTGCACTTGAATAAGGACTTGAAGTATGTAAAGGTGTGTTTTCAGTAAAGAACAAATCAGGACGATCTAAAGGAAGATCCCCATATACTTCATCCGTAGATACTTGGTGATATCTTTGAATACCATACTTAACACAAGCATCTAATAAAGTAGTCGTTCCCATTACATTTGTCTTTACGAAGATTTCAGGATCTTCAATACTACGATCCACATGACTTTCAGCCGCAAAGTTTACTACTACATCAAACTTTTCTTTTTCAAACAAATCCATAATAAATTCACGATCTGCAATATCACCCTTGATAAACTTATAGTTAGGCTTATCCTCTACAGGCTTACAAGTCTCTAAGTTACCTGCATATGTTAATTTATCTAAGTTTACAATCATATCCTCAGGATATTTATTCACCATATAATGTACAAAGTTTCCACCAATGAAACCAGCACCACCCGTTACTAAAATTTTCATACTGTTTTATTCTCCTTCATATACAAATTGATTATTTGACTCTTCTAAAGTTGGACCTACCTGATCCTTTTCACTTAAGACAGGCTCAATACCATTTAATAATGAACCCCAATCTACATTACAAGTCGGATCATCATAACGCATTCCACCCTCAGACTCTTTATTGTAGACATTATCGACTTTATATCTAAATTCAACATCATCCGTTAAAGTTAAGAAACCATGCGCAAATCCTTGTGGAATAAAGAATTGTCTATGATTTTCTGCACTCAGTTCCACACTCACCCATTGACCATATGTAGGACTGCCTTTGCGAATATCAACCGCAACATCAATGACAGTTCCCTTTGTACAAGAAACCAATTTACTTTGTGCATAAGGCGGATTTTGCCAGTGCAATCCACGAAGCGTACCCTTCTGTGCACTAAAAGACATATTGTCCTGCACAAAATCAACCGTAATACCCATCTTTTCATATTTAGGCTTTGAATACGTTTCTGTAAAATACCCACGATGATCTCCAAATACATCTGTATCAATAATCAATACGCCAGGAATCTTTGTTTCAGTTACCTTCATTACTATACCCCCATTACTTAATATACTTACGATCCATGATCTTCTTTAAATAAGCACCATACTGATTCTTCTTATAAATTTCATACGTAGAAGCCAATTCTTCATCACCAATCCATCCATTGTCATACGCAATCTCTTCAAGACAAGCAATCTTACGATGTTGGTGCTCTTCAATTGTCTTCACAAAGTTAGTAGCATCCACTAAAGATTCATGTGTACCCGTATCTAACCAAGTAAATCCATCACCAAGTAAAGTTACATTCAATTCGCCATTCTCTAAATAAATACGGTTCAAATCTGTAATTTCAAGTTCTCCACGAGCACTTGGCTTTAAGTTTTTCGCATATTCTACCACTTTATTATCATAGAAATAAAGTCCTGTTACCGCATAATTTGACTTAGGACAAGCTGGCTTTTCCTCTAAACTAATCGCTTTGCCTTCAGAATCAAATTCAACAACACCAAAACGTTCAGGATCTTCTACATAATAACCAAATACTGTAGCTCCCACTTCATTTTCAGCAGCCGCACGAAGACGCTTCGTCAAACCATGACCATGGAAAATATTATCGCCCAGAATCATTGCACAACTATCATCATCAATAAATTCTTCGCCCAAGATAAAGGCTTGTGCAAGTCCATCAGGACTTGGCTGAACTTTATAAGAAAGCTCAATTCCAAATTGATGACCATCCCCTAGTAATTCTTGAAAACGAGGTGTATCATCCGGAGTTGAAATAATCAAGATCTCACGAATTCCTGCCTGCATTAAAATAGACATTGGATAATAAATCATTGGCTTGTCATAAATAGGAAGCAATTGCTTACTTGTAACCTTTGTCAAAGGATACAAACGAGTACCACTACCACCAGCTAAAATAATACCTTTCATGTCGAGTCCTCCATAATTAACATCATTATATCACAATAAAAGAATAAACCCTAACGTTACGTTAGGGTCAAGCGCAATATACACGAATTATTGATTCTTTAATCAAATTCCAATCTCTTGATTTCGCAGTTTCTGCACCATTTGTATATAAAACATCACGCAAAATTTGATCTGAAACAATTCTTTCAATACAATGAACAGCCTTGTCAATATCTCCATTTGGATAAATCAAACAATTTTTTCCATCCTCTAAATATTCTTTATTGCCATCATTTAATAAGGCCACCACATAACCACCAGTGGCCATCATTTCAAGTGGTGGATAACTAAAGCTTTCAAAAACAGAAGTTTTTAACAAAATATCACAATCTGCATATACCTTTTGCACCTCTTCATAAGGTACTCTATGCAAGAATTTATCAACACGATACCAATCCTTCGGATTGGCATTATAAGACATGTACCATATTTCATATTTGGAAGAATCCAATTTATTTGTAATCGTGAAAGCCTCATCCACATTTTTATACTTACTTGAAGAATCTCCCTCAATCAAAATTCGAATTTTTCCATTGAACTCTCGTTTATGATTTTTATACTGTTCAATATCAATTCCGTTATAAATCCACTTGGCATCTTTGTTAAATTCGGACTTCAACCATTCTTTACACCATTTGGAGACAGTAATGCAATCAAATGGATATGAATAAGTCACACTAGCTTCTACTTTACGAGGATCTTTAAAATCATAAAAATCAACCTCATACCCCTGCACCAAATACTTTTTATTTTCAATACAACGAACATCATCCAACATCTTAACCGTAGGCCACATTGTCGCTACACCACAATCAATTTTCGCATCCAACTTTTCATTTTTAAATGGCAAGACCGGAAATGAATGATTCATAAAAGTAAGTTCTGTACAAGTATCATAGAAAGATAATAACATCACTTGATAACCTGCATCCTGTAAATAAGCTGCATGACGCAAAGCCACCATAACTCCACCAGAAATTTCAAGTTTCGCAAAACCCATACAAACAATTCGTTTACGATTCTCTTGTAGAATAGAAACAATATTTGAACCTGTATATAAAGTAACACAATGCTTTAAACAATATGCATACGCATTACCAGCTAAAGTTTCTCTTAATTCCTTATTTTCAATCAAACAAGTTAATTTTTTCTTCCACTCAACTATATTAGAACAAAGTATTCCAGTTTTATGATCTTCTACCATCTCTTTAAAAGCACCTAGATTTGAAGCAATCGTACAAGTATTTACTAAACTAGCCTCTACCCATTTATTCTCTGATTTTGCTTCATTAAAAATGTTTGAAGTTAAAGGCGCTAAATTAATATCCATCTTAGAAATCAATTCAGGAAGTTTTTTATAATCCATAAAAGGATGTACTTCAATCTTAGAAGCATACATCTTTAAATCTTGAGGCAAATCGATTTCTCCAACAAGATGCAAACGCACATGATCATATACATTCAACACATGAATCAAGGCTGGCTTAATCATTTCAAAATCTTCATTGTGCGTAATACTACCACTAAAGTAACCAATATCCACAGTATCTTTTGATGTTTTCTTAATTTCTTGTGATAAAGTTACCATTTCAATAGAAGACGTATTTCGATTGATCCATACATTTGGATTGTATTTTTCAAGCTCCTTCTTCAAGGCCAAAGTCGTTGTGATACATCCATCGCAAAGCTTTAATAACTTTTGATTCTTCATAACATCTAAATCATAACGAGCTTTTTGAGAAGCCTCCATATTCTTAACATACGCAATCTGATTTGTATATTTTGTATCAATGACTAAATCATCCACATCATAAAGTACGGGTTTATTCCATGATTTAGCCAATTGAATAAATGCATCTAATTTATCTGTATAAGGCGCTCTAAAAATAATGAAACAAGAATACATACGCACTTGTTTTAGATCTACATTCTCAAAGAAAACTTCATCACAAGTATAGCCATTCACTTTTAGCTGTTCCATTTGATGTGTTACACGATAACGAGGTGGATGTGGCAACAAATCTCTAGGACACCCATTTATAAACAAGACATCCTTAAATGCATCACTTTTAGGTCTTGATTCTCTCTTCTTATGAATATAATGCGAGGCATGTTTTGCTAAACCTGAAATCCCTTCTCGTTTTAATACCTCCATTGATTTATTCACTAACTCCAAAATAACACCTCCTACTTCTCACACACAAACAAGCCAGCTTGTTTAGTTACAATTATTTTACCATTATTTACTAACAACTCTTCAATATATTCTTTAAACTCCGATAGTCTAGGCCCTAATATTTCATTTTGATTGCCATGACAAGACATAATATAATCAATCAAAGGCTTGGATTCTGTAATTTCTAATGAATCTTGATAATCCATTCTTTGAACATTCGTGAAATATTGTTTTAAAATACTTTCACCATTTTCTAAACCAAATACATCATACAAACTATGATTCGAAAGATTTATTCTAGAATCAAAGTTTTGTACAATTTCTGTAATTTCTTTCATATGCTTACTACCATATGTACTACAATATAACACTCCATTTGGTTTTAATACTCGACGGATCTCTTTTAATCCCTGATTTAAATCATTCAAATAAAACAAAACATGATTGGCAATGATGGAATCAAAATAAGCATCTTTAAAAGGTATCTTTTCAGCATCCGCCACAATACAGTTAAAATCAGAACCCAATTTATTACGAACCTCTTCCACCATACCTTCACTAATATCCGATAAGAATATTTCTCGATTTCTTAATTCAATCTTATTCTCTTGCCACAACTTACCATTGCCACAACCAAGCTCTAATAAGCGATTTACTTTAGAAAAATCAATCTTTTCAAACAACCAATTAAACCATCCCTGTTTATTTGTAGAATACTTTTCATGCAAAGAAATACGATCATTTAAGTTCTTCGCATTCTTATATTGCTCAATAATGTTCGTTTCTTCATTCGACAATTGAACTAAAGATAAAACCATATTCCAAGAAAGATTTGAAGATTGACTCGCCCTTTTTAAAGCATCTTTTAAAGATTGTAGATGACGAATCTTATCCTCAATCAAATCAATCTGCAATTCAAAGCTCTCCTTAAGATTGGTATTGTCCATAACCATTGGAAAGATTTCTTCAATACTAAACCCCAAATGTTTTAATGATAAAATCTTCTGTAACTTCAATAAATCCAAATCACTATATTGACGATATCCATTTTCCATAACAAAAGAGGGTTTTAATAACCCTATCTTGTCATAATATCGAATTGTTCTTTCACTCACATTCGCAAGACGTGCGAATTTACCTGTTTTATAATAATTCATATCTTATTTTTTGTTAATCTATATATCTTAGACTCCTTAATTTCACTTAATTCTTGATTTAATCTATGATTTGTATCAATCAAATTAATAATGTTATCAATGCAGTCTTCACCATAATAATACATATAGAAATCCAACTCTAACAAACCAGATTCTGAATTTGACAATTGAATCTGCGGTGTTTCTATAAAATAATAATCATCGTTGATCACAAAAGATGCATTTGTCTTAAAATCTGAAATCAAATTTCCATTCATTGTGATAGTATTTAATTTAAAGATTGATTTCTTTCCAAATTGAATATGAATATCTTGATTTCCAACGTTTGTTTCGTAATGCATTTGTTTTGAATTGAACAAAGTATTCTTTTGACCATTCACTATAATATCTAAGAGATCCTTCTCTACTTCTTTATGCAAATCTAACAAATACATTCTTGATTTATTATAATAATCAGAAATTTTTTCATCCGATACATAATGTTGGAAGTTTTCTTCCATTGATAAATATAATGTTTTAAGCTCTTCCGTAATCCCATAACGCAAATAAATTTTCTCAATTTCTTCCTCATTGAGTTTAGAAAGTGCAATACTATGTAAAATAGCTCGATACATAATAAATGAGACTGGAATAGTGCAATCGAACACCCATTCATAATCTAAAACTGAATATGTATGATTCTGCGTTAGAATCACATTTTCTAAAATGACATCTATATCACAGAAACGAATACACTTCTGATCTATTAAAAGACTTTCATCCTGTTTGCCAAACACATCTATAAATTCTTGATTTACTTTAAAATCAACAATATCACCATACGCATTGATTTTATACAACAAATCCATTATTTCAATAATCTTATCCAATTGATCATGCTTCACATATCCATTGACAATGGATTCAAGATTTTCACCTTTGATAAAATCAAAAATTAATGTGTTATTCTCTAATTGTACTGGACAATAATGAAATAAATCATTATGTTTCGTTGTTTTATAAAATTGATGAATTCTTTCAAAATGAGAAATTCCAGAAGGATCTAATGCGATTTTTTTTACGCGATATGTATCCTTATCTTTTAAAATATTTGTACATATTTTAAAATTATCTTTTCTTTCTGAAGAAATCTTTGAATAAATAATATTACTCTTATGATTTGAAAGAATAATCATAAATGAATTACTAAATGTCGCAAAATCACCTGATTCTACAAGGGATTGTAAAGCTATATTTTCATTAAAGAAACTATATCTAAATTCATGACAATCCTCATATTCTAAATTAATATTTCCAGTCAACCATTCATCACTTAAAACTTGTTTTGTTAAGAAATAATCTGGATATGGATAATAGTATTGAGCATGAACTTTTAATTTAGAAAATAATGTATCCCATTGATTCTTTGAATATAAATTCGTATGTTTTTTTAGATTTCCAAAGAATTCATCCGACTCAAACTCCTTAACTCCTGCAAAATAACGAAGAGCTAATTTATTGTTTGTCAAAAGGATAAGTTGTCCTTCTAAATCTAATTTATGCAATAAATCACATAATGCTGTTTCTTTATCATCCATGCAATCAAATTCGCCATCGACAATAATATAATCAAAAGTAGAATCATTCAATGTATCTAAATTAGACAAGGAAGTCGTACAACATTTGAAGCGTTGTAAAAAATAAGATTCTAAAATTGCACTATCACCAACATATAATAATTTGGCATCTTCTTTAAATGGATACCATTCAAATACATTTGTACGATATTTAATGTTGTTGTAAAAATCTCTATACTTCCTAATCTGCTTCATAATTTTCTCCATTAAAAACTAGTATTTTTTAAATAATCAATATACAACTTTAAACCTTCTTCGAAAGAACGAATCTTACATTCGTGAATACTTTCAATCTTATGGTTATCCAAAACCACCTTAGCAACATCTACACTTCTTGCATCTTTATAAACAACATCAGGCGCTAAACCATACTCTTTCATTTTTGAAATAACATCATTTAATGAAATACCTTGATTACTGCTGACATTGAAGACCTCTTCATTTCCATCATAATTGATCAACGAACCAATCATTTCACAAACATCTTCAATATAGATATAGTCTCGTACAACACTTCCATCACCCCAGATTTCAATCTGTTCATGATTTAATGTCTTTTTCAAAGCTGCGTCAATAAATCCAACACCTTTATTAAAATCTTGTCCAGGACCATATGGATTTGAAATACGCGCAATAATCATATTCGAATGAGATTGTTTGTTAAATGTCTTTAAGACAGTTTCAATGCAAAGTTTTACTGAACCATAATGATTGATTGGATTAGCCAAACTTGATTCTTTAATTGGTTGCTCTTCTTGAATTCCATAAACCGTTCCACCAGAAGATAAGAAGATTACTTTAATATTCTTTTGTGCACATAAATCAAATAAGTGTGCACTTTGTACAAAATCTCTAGAGTACCCTTGCATAAAGCGTTTGTTTGAATTTCCTGGATTAACCGTACTTAAAGAGTGAATCACAATATCTTTATCCTGAATGGCATTTTCTAGAATTTCATCATCGAAAAAATCCCCTTCGACATATTCTACATTTGGATTTTTTTCTTTCGGATTTTGAATGTCAAAAGAATATACTTTATATTCTTTACTCAAATAGCGAGCAAGATTAGCACCAATGAATCCATTACCCCCTATTATTAAAACTTTCTTCATCTTCTTTAATTCCTTTCAAAACTGCATCTAAAACTTTCTTTCCTTCTACATCCCAAGATGTATGTTGCGCAAATTCAATTCCTTTTTGACGAATTGCATCTAATTTTTCTGAATCATTTAAATATGTATACATAGTATTCGCAATCTCAATTGGATCGTATGAAACTAAAATACTATTTTCTTCACTAACTAACCATTCACTATTTGCTCCTTTTGAACATACGGCAACAGAACCTGAAGCCATTACTTCAAGTGGTAATAATGATAGGTTTGTATTTGAAATAACTAGACATAAATCACATTTTCCATATAAATCAGACAATTCTTCAATTTTCATAATGCCTAAATTTTGATGTTTGAATGGAATTTCATATTGTGAAACGTCCCATCCTGCGAAAACAACTTCTAAATCTGGAATCTTTTTAGAAAGCTCATTTAAAGCTAACAAGCCTAGTTCAAAATCTCTTCGAGGTGTAACTGGACGAGCATAGAAAAATACACGCTTAGTACTATCTTGTTTTTTCTTAACTGTATATAAATCTTTATCATATGAGAAACTGAAACTATTTGCCTTCATGTTATATTGGTTAATACAAATATCTTTTAACCAATCTCCTGCTGTAATACCTCTAAAGCCAAACTTATATGTTTGTTCTGCAAACTCATATTCAGAACCATGCGCAAAGAAATGTGGTTCAAAATCTTGAATAAAATAAAATTTTGAAATTGTATTATTAAAATTACGAACACAATAAGCTGTATCCCAACTTGTTGCCACTATACCATCCGCAAAAGTCATTAACTTTGTATCATGATACAACTCAACATTTTCATCCAAAATAGAGAAATATTTACGTACAAAATCTTTTAAATAGCTATTATTTAAAAAACGAGTGGAACGATATAAATAAATACGGTTATGTACTCCATGTCTTTCTAAATAGGAAACAAAGCGGAAAATATTCAAATGTCCACCTGATCCTTCACCCATTTCAGGTATCACCCAATTTAACGTGATTTGATTTCCCTCTTTATGTTTTTTATACTCCTCTAGATTCAATGGAGTTTCTTCTCGGTCTGTTATAAAACTCCAAAAATCGATTAGGCCTACCTTTTGAGGTCCTTGACGAAACCTTTGAATCGAACCTCTTAAACCTCTTCTTTGTAGCGAATTAATTATTTTTCTTGCTTCCATGATTACACCTCTATTGATTGATTTGTCTTAACTGCTGAGAAAACTTTTGATCCATTTTCTCTTGTTTCGATTTTGAACTACGATAATACTTTCCAGCCATATATGCAGAATAGAATCGATACCAATCTCTTTTAATCGTATATTTACGCCATTTTTTCTTTTCAGCTGAATCCATATCCAATGAATTAACATAATTCAAATTATTTTTCACAAATCTATAATATCCCACAAGTAAATGGGGGATGTCTTTTACCATTACATATTGATGGATTGTATATATACCCTTATATTCATCATAAAATCTTTGTTTATATGTTTCTAGCTCATAATTATGAGAATGGTATACCCCTGCATAAGGACAATATAATTTCTTATAGCCAAGCTCAATCATCTTCTTTGCCCAAATTTGATCTTCTGCAAAATTCACATCATCATATGGATATTTTTCCCAAATATCTCTTCTCATGCATGAATTATTATCTGAATAAAAAGCTAACAAATGACGATAACCTTCTTCATTTTTATAACGCTCTTTATCATCTAATTGATAAATCGTATTCGTTGTACCATACCCTTGAAATAATAAAGTTAAATCTCTTTTGTCAAAAATATTACAATCCGGATATGGATAGTGTTTTCCAAAACCACCTACAATTTCAGGATCGGATTTCATACCATCAATAAAATTTTGAATCCAGTGCGTATCATAAGGTAAAGCATCTTGTGTAATAAAGATAATATACTCACCAGTTCCTAAACTTGCTCCTAAATTTCGTGTTTTACCATGGCCAAACTCTGTTTTGTCAATTTGTTTTAAAATACAATGATGACGTTTAATAATGTCTACTGTATCATCTGTTGAACCAGAATCTACACAAATCACTTCATATTCATATTCTGTTTCTTGTTTATCAATCATCGTTAGTACTTCATCAAATAAAGCACCACCATTTTTTGTTGGTATTACTATACTTACATCCATAATTTCACCTTTTTTTTAAAATATATACATATTATAACACACTTAGACTATTCGACAGAAACACTCACTTCAGACTCACTGTCAAATATACCAATCGTACCTTTTTGTGCAACAACACCTAAGACGCAACAATTATAGTTTCGGCAATATACTACAAATTGATCTCCTTCAAATGCAGTACATCCTAAAGAAACTAAATATTGTCCTGGTTGTAAATATTGTTTTTGTCTAAATGTAATCGTAACAATATCTCCTTTTTTACATTGAGAAGTGTCTATATCTTCTAACATCGTGTTTGTTCCTGTTAATTCCGTTCCCTTGATATCTCTTAACTTAAACGCAAAGATTGGATTCAAATTATCTTCATTGATACGAACCTTCATTTTTACGGAATAATAATCTCCTTTATAGACATTATTTCCAATATCTCCTGTATCCGAAAAAATTCCAAAATCGATAATATCCGCTCTTCCATCTCCATAAACTTCAATATCTGGATTTGTACTGATTTGATCTTTCCATAATTGATCATTCTTTACATTTGAAGTTTGAATCGATGATGCTTCGTCTGAACTCTCTTCATTTTCATTCCATTGACCAACCATAATACGCTTATAAAGATCCACCATTTCCTGTGGTTTACCTTCCGCAACCTTTTTCCCTGCATTTAATAAAACACAACGATTACAATAACGAATAACACTACCCATATCGTGCGTTACAAATAAAATGGTTTTACCACGTTCTCTAAATTCTTCAAAACGACGATAACATTTATTTTGGAAAAAAACATCTCCAACCGATAAAGCTTCATCTACAATCAAAATATCTGGATCAACACTAATAGCTACTGAAAAAGCTAAACGCGCAAACATACCACTTGAATATGTTTTAACCGGTTGATAAATATGTTCTCCAATATCGGCAAAATCAATAATATCTTGTAATTTTTTATCCATTTCTTCTTTCGAAAAACCAATCATTTGTCCATTTAAATAAATATTCTCAATACCCGTATATTCCATATTGAAACCTGCACCAAGTTCAAGTAAAGCTGCAATTTTACCTTTGACAATACATTCGCCCGATGTTGGTGTTAATACACTTGTAATAATTTTTAAAATTGTCGATTTTCCACTTCCATTTTTACCAATGATTCCTAGGATTTCGCCTTTATTTACATTAAAAGAAACATCATTTAATGCCGCAAATTCTGTGTGTCTCGATTTACGTGAAAACAAAGCCTCTTTTAATCGATCACTTGGTTTATTATATAAATTATAGATTTTAGAAATATTTTTTATTTCAATAACACTATCCATTTTCTTATCTCCTATAAAACATCCGCAAAATGTGGCTTCATCTTTTTAAACACATTTCGCCCAATTAAAGTCAACAATACAACAACACACCAGAAATAGATTGTTAGTTTCCAATTTGAAAACACCCATTGATGTCCTAAAATGGCACTACGATATCCTTCTACAACGTAAAACATTGGATTTAATTTAAAAATAAACGAGAACCAATATCCTTGAAGCATATCAAAAGCCCACATAATTGGTGTTAACCACATTCCTGCTGATAAACATACTTGTACAAATTGAGGAAGGTCTCTAAAGAAAACAGATAAGCTAGATGTGAAATATCCAATTGCTAGAATCAAACAAATCATGCAAAATGAATAATAAAACGCTTGAATATAACAAATCGAAGGCATATATCCAAATAAAGCCATGACAATAAAAATCAAAAAGATAAAGAAGATATGTACAAACATGGCTGAAATAATTTTAATGACCGGTAAAATATTAATATCAAATACAACTTTCTTTACTAAATAACTATATTCAAGAAAGACTGAAGTTACACTGTTTATACCATCACTAAAAAAGAACCACGGAATCAAACCACACATGATCCAGACCAAAAATGGCATATCTCCATATTGTCCTGGCGCAACTGAACGTAATCCAATCTGGAATACAAACCAATAAATAGTAATAGTTACCAAAGGCTGTGCAAAAGCCCATACGATTCCTAAAGAGGATCCGGCATATCTTTTTTTAATATCATCCTTAGCTAAAAACCATATTAACTCTTTGTTCTTTTTAAGACTTCTCAAAAAATCCATATTTCTTCCTCGCAATCTATTTTTCTTTTTTCTTTAATTCAATACGGACAGTTCCATTGTCTGCTACATAATTTTTCTTTACATGTAAAGCTTTAACCCATTTTTTTGTTTCATCTGTTTTGTAGGCTTTGCCCTCATTTTTCCATAACCAATCTGTGGTTGGCCATAAACAATATTTAGGATCAATGACTTGATATACATCTTCATTTACACCTGCTTGTCCATGGTGAGCCATTTGAACATAATCCATATTTTTGATAGCTTCTTTGTTTAAACTCAAAAGCTCTTCGCCACCTTCAACACCTAAATCTCCTAAGAATAAAATTTTCGTTCCTTGTACATTCATTTTATATACGCTCGATGAATTGTTTCCGGCATTTTCAGTGATTTCTGGATTATATGTTCTTAATACATCTATTTGATCCTCACCAACTGTAATTTTTTGATTGAATGAAACAACTTCCTTATTATCAAATGTCTTTAAGCCTTGATCAATCGCTACTACATCCTCATAACGATGAGGTTCATTTCTTTCTACCCAAGATTCTTCTGGAAAATTATAATACACTTTATCAATTTTAATTTCATTTGAACCACTCTGAAGATATTTTGCTAAAGCACCCGTGTGATCTTTATGATAATGTGTTAAAAACCAAACTTCTACCTTACGATCTTTACTGACCTTTTTGATTGTCTTTATTAAATTATCTTCATCTTCTGCTGTACCACCATCTACCACAATTGTTGTTCCTTCATCTTCAATAATGTATGACATCATTTGTGAATAGGATTGATTTGATAATTGATATATCGCAACTTCATTACTTTTTTGGCAACCCGTAAAACTAATCAATATGGCTGATAATAAAACAAATTTGAATAACACTTTCATAAATACACCTAGTCTTTCATAACATTACAGGGGAAGCCAAGCTTCCCCTAATCTTTTTCAATCATCATTCTAAATAAAGAATCTTGTTAGTTCCCGTAATAAATTTCTGAACCTTCTTCTTCAATTGGAGCTTCTGTCATTAAACCATATTGAATTTGAGCTTCAATTTCTTCTTCAGATAAAGTTCCTGCTGGAGTATCCTCTTGTGCTTCTACTGTATCACTTGATTTTCCATCCAATACAGCTTGAATCTTATCATGTGCAATACTGATATAAGAATCATATAAGATAACGACACTGACTTCCGAACCAAGTTCTGGACTTACACGTAGATCATTGTCTCCTTTAAGCACAAATTGTTCAAATTTCCACTTTGGACTTGCCTGAATTTGGTATTTGATAAAAGAAGTAATTTCATCTGTTGTCATATTTGTATCAAAAGCACCAATCAAGGCATTTAATAAGTTCACATAATTCTTAATAATCTCTGGTGATGTAGCCTTTTTAAACATAGCCTGCAATACTTGTTGCTGATTACGAGCACGTTGAACATCCCCATCTAAGTACGCTTTTCTTTCACGAGAATAAGCTAATGCACGTTTTCCATCTAAGTGGTTCTCACCTTCATGTACACCTTCTAAATTACTATTTGTATAAAATTTAGAAACGGCCATACCCTCAGGTACAGTTACATCCACTCCACCTAGAGCATCCACAATGTTGATCATACTTGTAAAATTCACGCGATATACATAGTTGATTTCAATATCCAATAAATTTTCGATTGTATCTTTTGTCGTATCTACACCATACATTCCTGTATGTGTTAACTTGTCTGTTACTCCATAGTTACATGCATAGTCATCACATACTTCTGTAACATAAGAATCACGAGGAATACTTGTTAATAAAATAGTTGAAGTCACTGGATTGATTGTAACTAACATATCTACATCGGATCTTGAATTTTCATCTAATGAGCCAAATGAATCGTTTCCACTAATTAAAATATTAAATGGTTTTGAAGTAATATCCGAAACCGCTAATGAAGAACTGTTTTCTTTTGTATAATAAACCGTTTTATGAATCACCTTTGTCTCATTATTGAAATTGGCATATTCTTCAATATCACATACATTTGAACGATACGCTTCATTTAATACAACCGCATCCACTTCACCATCATACAAAGCCTTAATCAAACTAGGCACATTATCATAATCTGATTTTGTATAAGTTACCTTATTCTTTTTAATATCCTTCAATGACTTTTCAGTCGATTCCTTACCGATGTTTGTCAAAACACCAAGCTTAGCCCCTTCTAAACTCTTCACATCTTCCATGCTGCTAGAATTCATCGCAATGACTGAAACTGTGTTTTTTGCTTTATTGGATTGTGCTGTTACTGTCGTTAATGTTTTACTTGTAGAATACAAATAGAAGTTTCCAAATCCATATACAATACAAATCGCAATAACTAAAAATGAATATATAATTTTACTAATTATTCCATGTGTACAGAAGTTAAGCACCAACAACAAAATCAATCCAAATAGGATGATAGCTAAAATTCCTGGAATTAAAATTTTATCCGGTAAAACTTGTAATTTATAAATTTGGTAAATTAAAGCACCCGTAAATGCTACTAATACAATGGATAATAAAATGCCAAATATTATAAAAACTATAGATTTCTTTTTTTCTTCATGACGACTCATAAACTTCCTCCTATTTCATCTAATGTTTCAAAAAATTTATCTTTCGTAAAATATGTTTTATATAAATTACGAATATGTAATCTTCGATTTAATTGCACATCTAAACTTTCTGCACAAATATTAGAAGCAACAATTTTATAGTTTTGAGCATCAATATTCTTTCCAATATCCCATAACTTACAAAATTGGCTAAGATCCCCTTCTATAGAATTTATGATTGGAATCTGTCCACACATATATTCTAGAGATTCTGAATTAATCCCTTCAAAATCCATTAAATTCAACCCATAATGACATTGATCATAGACTTCTTGCCTTGTTGATTGACTATCTAAGTCTTTATGATCTACGACATTTACACCAACACTTAAAACACTTTGTATAAAACTTTCTTTGAGTTTCCAATCCCCCAAAATATGTAGAGTACACTTCTTTAATATAGAGCATTCTCTTAAAAAGGAAACACAAAAATTCATATCTATATTCTTATTTCCAATTAAACAAAAAAACAATTCCTCATTACTTAACTCAGGACTTGTATTCAAACAAGATTGACCATTTGTCGAATATAAGATGTGTGCACCATGAATATGCCCCCTGCCTAATTCACTCGCACAAAAAATATAGTCTGCCTGATTTAAATATTTTTGATCTACATGAATATCATCACATACATCAAAAACTAATTTTACATTATTATTTTTATTTTTATAAACCGTAAGTTCACGCATAAGAAAATCAATCGTTGCATCACAATATATAAGATTCGGACTTAATGCATCCAAACTCTTTCTTAATTGCTTCAAAAAATGAATCTTCGCAAAGAAAGAATGTACAGAACTCGTATTCACAGAGATCATCTTAACTTCGTCCCCCTTTGAAGCAAAATATTCTCTTACCCATTTACTACGTAAAGAGTGCTCTGCACTTATAATTGTGATCAACATAATTGACTCCCTTGTCTAAAGTTTGTTTATGCCTTTAACTATCCCCCAGTTAAAAACTACTTATTTTATAGTCAAAATGACTGAATAACCAATACATCTCATTTCCTGCAGGAATTATTCCCACGCACAAAAGTATACCATAATTACAACACTGAAACAAAAAAATTAGGCATTGAACTTTCCTAAACGCCTTTTCTTCGCATCCGAAAGTCCCTTTTTAATCATTTTTATCTTTTCATTTCGCTTCTTTTCAAAAATAAACATCTTAATCAAACTACCAAACATCTCGCGACAATACTCTTTTTTAAAGAATTCTTTATCCACATAATGATATAAATAATACGCATTCCGATAACGATAATAATAACGAATTGGCGAATGATTCAACGCATAAAAAGTTTTATTCAATACATGAATTGGAATAGGATTTCCAATTGTATGCGTTATACAATACCCACTCAAATATCCAATCTTTAAATGTGCCTTTTTAAATCTATATCCCAAATCAAAATCAACATAGTCAATAAATAAAGATTCATTCATTTTACCAACCAAATAGAAATCTGAAATATTCACAAAATTACCCGAAGTAATCCAATAAGGAACTAAAACAATTTCTTGACTTGGATCCACCCGATTCACATCCAAACCAATTAATGAATATTCATCCTTATATTTTTCAATCAATTGATAAATAGCTAAATAATCCGATGTAGGAAATAAACTATCCTGATCCATTGTCAAAGCCATGTCCATATTTTTAGAATGAAGATATTCAATACCGGCATTTAATGCAGCCGCAATCCCCTGATTGCCATGCATATCAATATAAATATATGAAGATTCTTCCTCAAAATATTTCGACACTTCATTTTTCTTTTCCGAATTATCCACTACAACACAAACATCCACTAAATCTTTGTATGTTTCAACATTCGAAATCACATCCCTATCCGGATTAAATAATACTGTACAAGAACCTATTTTAAGCATGCCATCCCACCTGTATCCAACGAATCATCAATTGTTCAATAAAATATAAGCGATTAAAGATCATTTTCTTTAATGGATAATGATGCAAAGAAGACGCATTATCGCCATGCCTTCTATATTTTAAATACGGCTCGTAAATAAATACCGTATTCCCCATACATTCAGCCACTAAACCAATCCACCAATCATGCATCTCAATATGATCTGGAAACGGATAACTCTTCTCAAAAACACATTTACGAAATGCCATACAACATCCAATAAACGCATTCCTATATAAATTATGTAAAAGGCCAGGCTTTCCATTCTTCAATTCAAAAAAGGAATCCTTCACCTTATTCATATTTCCATCCACAATTTCGGCATCATGAACAACACACAAAGTCTTTGAATTCTCAAATTCCTTCAAAACTCTTTCAACCTTACCATCCATCCAAATATCATCTTGATCACTCAAAAAAAGGATATCTCCCCTGGCATGTTTTAAGGCATTCTCAAAATTCTTTTGAACCCCACGTTTAGGACCATCCACCAAATAAATATTCTTATATTCCTTTTGAAATTTCTCAATAATATATCTTGTAGAATCATTTGAACCATCATCCGAAATGATGACTTCATCACTACTTTGAATCTGCTTTAAAATAGAGTCTAGTTGATCTTTTAAATACTTCTCGCCATTATATGTGGCCATACATACTGAAATCATGCTTGACTCCCCTTCTAATTCGATAGGTATTCCTATCTTCAAAAGTATAACACATGAAAAAGCATCACACAAAAACACAAGCACAAAAAAAGTGGATAAAAACACATTTATCCACTTTATATAAAGCGCATTCATTAAATTATGTGATATTGTCAAAATTAATCCTTGATACAATTTCCAATTGAAAACAACACTAAAACCATAGAAATACCTAAAATTAAATGTGCAATTCCAAAAAGAACTACACTTGAAACATCCAAACTAAGAACTTGTACTACACCACGGACAACTAACATAACTACAGTTAAATTCAATCCAATATGATAAAACAACAAATACTTCAAAACTTTATTATCTACAAAATGAAAACTCTTTTCGACAACAACCAACAACAAGAAAAACACCATTCCCAACATTGAGTATTCCACGCATTCAGAGCCACACCGTCCAGCACTGAGAACCACTCATTCCATCATTTAGAACCACACAATCCATTAATCAGAGCCGTTTATACACCTTCAGTTGTAAGATGTATTTGTAGAATATTAAGTTCTATAGATTTTGCGAATTGGAGGAGTTTTTTTTGTGCGAGATTTAAAACGAATTCTTGAACTGATGTTTGAGAATTTCTGTTTTCATTATATTAATAAACGAAATATTGATGTAGTCACAAGATTCATTTCAGATTTTGCATATGACGGAAAATGGTACGTGTGTAGCGCACCATCGGTGTATCTATAGCGGTCAACCGGTGCATCAATTTTTTGATTTAATTTCTTATTGATTCACCTTTAAATTCTAGACAATATGCTTCACATATAACTCGATCTAAACACGCGTCAGCGTATATATAATCCTTAAATAAATCGTACTATTCTTTTACTGGGATTTAAGAAACCAACACTGTCGATTTGCTTTCTTCTCTTGAATTGAGAATTTCAAATAGATGTCTACATTTTTTGAAAAAAGAAAAAGAACCCGACGCATCAGGTTCCTTCTAGGTGTTGTCCGAAGACGACCACCGCAATTCATAGTAATAATATACTACACCGAATAACATTATGCAAGAGGTTTTAAGATTGACTAATAAAATTTTGTAACTGCCGCAGGTGTGCTCGCTGCTGAGTCCCTAGAATTTGATTGCAAATGTTTGGGGAAATTTGTTTTCTTAACGAATCGGTGCAGTCGATGAATTCCGTTATAAAGTGTTTGCAGGATGTTTTAGTCTCTCCCATTTTGCGTAGGACATAAGTAATTAAAACAATGTAAGCATAAATATACTTGAAATCTAAACCGGTGATTCCAACCTCTTTTTCGAGAAGAAAAACAAGTCGATTATTTATAGTGCTTGTTTGAAAACGAGTATCAAAAATGGTGTTGTTATGAGCAACGGCATTACGAAGATCTTTAATAGTATAAATGATGTATTCAGTGATTTTTCCGTCTGCGTCAAGATTACTTGGTAAATGAAGTATACTTGAAGTTATCAACTTGACATTTGAATTTGAGCAGGCGAAAAAAGTTCCGAACTCTCCAAGGGTCAAAGATTCGAAAATGGCCCAGATGGGAATTGGTTGGTCTGCATTAAAGAAGTGATTGACAGTTTGTTTTTTGTTTGAATAATCACGTAAAAGGGCATTGTTGATTTTCCCCTTAAGAGTCATCCGTTTTGCATACTGTTTGTGGTATTGCTGGCTTCCAGGCGTATATGATTTATAGTCAGTAATAGATTTGTTAAATATGGTATCTAGGTTTTCGGAACGACAGTCATGAAGAATAGCTTCTATCACATAGCTTTTAAGTGCGTTTTCGATAAACATTACTTTTGGATAAATTATGGTTTTTAACTGCATATCAAATTTATTTAAAGCAATGACTTCATCAAGAGACGAAAAAGGAATGCGCTGGTTTGGAGTACGAATGAAACGGTATCCCTTGTATCCATGATAGTAGCCAATATTTCGTAAGGACTGAGCTTGGTTACTCTTGACAGTTATATGATGGTGATTTCTTAAATATTTAATAAGCTGATTGACTGACAGCATGTTTTGTCCTCCAAGGTATAAATTTTGTTTCATTATACTACTAATAGCGAATATATTGAAGACATAAAAAGAAAGAATATTCTATATACATTAAATTCTTTACTTTGATAATAGGAAATAAAGAATTGATTTGCTTGATTCATATTCATAATGAATCATCTTGTATTAAATTATATCGTGAATCAAACGATTTCTTATAAAATAAAGGTCATTTAATATTAAACAAATTTATATTGGCTTAACTAGCAATTTGGTGACATTGTTATAATTCTGCTTTTTATCACTTACACGAATAACCATTCGTTCTTCAAATCCTTTAAACGAGTGATCTTATAAATGTTTTTCAATCTAAGCAATACGTACTGTAGTTTTTCTGTGTTATCCATTCCCTGAGTTTCTCTTTACATGACAAAAAGAGCGTTGTATCGATTTATATATTTTGATGCTACTCCTTTGTATTTTTGCAACTTTTCTTCAATCAATTTGTGAAAGTTGTTCACTGTATTTAAATGATTAAACTTATCATAAGACTCATAACTGATTAACACTTTCTTTGTGCAGTTTTTACTTTCTAAAAGTTCGTTGTAACTGTTAGATCCGTCTAGCATTACAAAAGACTTTGATTCTAGACATTCACCAAATCTTAATAGATCTATTGATGATGGCTTGCCATAATTTAATGTTCTGGCAATTGTATGTCCGAATCTCTTTGCAGTGATGATACACACCTGCTGATTAGATAATCCTCTTTTTGTAGCAGGTGTTCCACGATGTTTAGGTTCTACTCCATCAATCTTAGTCCCTTTATGATTGTATGGAGTATACTTTTCATCCATTTCAACTTCATTTCTCACTGTGTATGGGACGTTCCTCAGTTCCTAGACTAACCAATAATTTATGACGCATATTAAAAACATTGCGTTCGTTTACATTGATTTTAGCAGCCGTTTCTTTAAGAGATACACCATTCAATGTATCCAGAATAAGTTCATTCCATTTGGATTGGTCTTGGTGAGAATAAAAAGTAAGCTGACCGCGGTCTACAACAAAACGTTTTCCGCATGATTTACAACGAAGCATTTGTTTACCAGAGTTGGCAAAACCACTCTTAATTAAATGAGGATGATAACATCCACATTTAGGACAGTATTCAAAATGATAAGTATCTATTTTACTGTTTGTATCTAAAAAGTCTGTGGTTTCACGATCAATCTTTTCGATTTGAAAAGATTGTAAAGCAGCAATTGTATCCTGGTTTAAATGTGTCATAAGTGTATTCTCTCTTTCGTTTACACCTATACAATAAAGCATAAATTGACACCATTAATGTCAATTATATCAACAAGTCACCAATGTATCTGTTAAGCCTTTTATTAACACCCATCAGTGAATGTGAACGAAATGATTTGCTCGAAGTGATACAATCAAGAACAGATAAAAAATCAACCATTTACTGCAGTCAATGGGCCCCTGAAGGATGGCTAGGTAAATTAAGCGATGGACCACTCGCTGACACCATTCTAGATCGTATTAGAACCTCATCTTATACAATTCTTTTAAAAGGCAGATCACTTCGAGAGGATTATTCAAAAATCAAATAAAAAATGAGAGTAATTTCATAAATTGAAGTGGCTCTCTTCGTGGATTTAGTGGCTCTGAGCAATGGATTGCATGGCTCTGTCCAAATGGATTCGGTGGCTCTATTTTCATGGATTGGGTGGCTCCGCCACCATGGAATACTCCCAACATCAAATAATGCGTATGAAATACCGACAATGTTGTAAAACTAGTAAAACCATTCAATTTTGTAAATTCACAATAAAACACTCCACCAATTAAACCAAGTACTCCATATACAATGAATGCATTCATTAAACGCTTCAAATTATCGCGACCACGACCTATTATGGACCTTTCTTAGACATCCATCAATGAATATGCCCATATAAAAAGTAGGTAGCTCTACCTCCAAATTGAATTGCTATTTATCTTTTATTCATCCTTCTACAAACACAAGAATCGCAAAAATCACTTCACCTTCTTTCCTTGACCATAACAATGACATTCAACCCTTTCAAATTTCCAGCCTATTCCTATAAACCCATTAAATTATTCTTCTTCCCTTTTCATTTTCTTTCCCGCTAACGCAAGTCCTGCTAAGCCTAAGACACCACTTAATGAATATAATCCTAATGCTGTTTCAGTTGCAGTATTTACACTTTCCTTTTCTTTGATTTCTACATCATCCTCTACATTCTCTAAGTAAACTTTCAAATTATTATTCGAATTTTCTAAATCCAATCTTGCCAAAGCATAATTCTTACTAGCCAACTCTAAAGCTTTTACATTCTCACTATTCAACATATCCGCATCTTCAAAAGCTTTTAAAGCCTCTTCATAATTTCTATAATCCTCTTTCATGACATCAATCTTTTCATATAAAGATTCAACTATACCATTACGTATTTTATTGGACTGAAGTGGATGATTTGCAATGAAAGAATCAAATTCTGCTTTCACATCTTCAATCTCTAATTTTATAGATTCCAATTCTGCAACCTTAGCATTTATTTTCTGAATACTAAGATCATTGATTGTGATACTATCACACATTTCAGTGGTCATTTTATTCAAATTCTGAATTCTAGTATTTAAATGATAAATTGAATCACTTGTATTATTCAATCTGTTTTGAACGGATAAAGATGCTTGATAATTTTCATTTATATTATTCATTTCTACTTTTTTAATCTCTTCAGCTTTTCTAGATTCACTTAAATCTTTAGAAATACCATCTAATAGTTCACTAGCACAATCCATTTCACTCTCTTTTAAATTCACATTTGACTGCTTTTCAGAAACAATTTTTTTAGTATCCTCCAATACTTTACCCTTTTCTTTTAATACAGCTTCAGAATCCTTTAAATTCGATTTAAGGCGGTTTCAAACGCTTTGATACTTTTCTTTTAATACAGCTTCAGAATCCTTTAAATTATTATACGCTGTCTCTTTTCCCTTATTTGATTCTTCTAAAATCTTACTTCTCTTATCCAATTCCATCTGAGCATTCTTCACTAAAGTTTCTTTATTATTTACATTTGCATTTGCTTCTGCCATCTCTTTTTTAGCGTTCTCGACCTCTTGTCGCGCAATAACCAAGTCTAACGACTCTTTATTCGATTTCAATGCCTTTAAGTTTTGAATCTCATTCACAATATTTGAAGTTGTTTCTTTGGAACACAAATCATCCAGATTCTTTTGTTTTTCCCTAACAACACTTTCTAAACGACCCACTTCATTTTTTGCTGAATTCAATTTATTTTCTGCATTTACTTTATTTTGTTCAGTAACCTTTTGATCATTTATTTTTTGTGTTAATAAAGCATTTTGCTTATACAATTCCCCTTTTAATTGGTTTAAAATCACATTCGCATCTTCATAAGCACCATCCGCATTCATTAATGAATCATAATAAGTATTAAATTGAGATTCAAACTCATCAATCGTTAATAAACTATCTAGACTACATTGACTCGAAAATACTTGTCCTGCATGTTTATGATGCCCATTTGATGTATATCCCTCAATCCAAGCTGTTCCAGTACCATTATATTTTGACTTTAATATATTTGTATAATGCCCAATCTGAACCCAACGAATACCTGGAAGATCACAAGCCTTAACAATCTCATTTGCCTTATCCACATCAATATAATTTCCTTGGGAATCTCTAATATCATTGATATCCCATCCCTTTTTTTGAAGATAATCATAGACAGCTTTCTCCTCAGTATACCAACCAACGTAAGGATCATCATAACCAACCGCAATATTTTCACTCACATTATACAATCGAGTATGACCATATTCCGTTTTAGCCATCTGATTTACCTGCACCTGAGAAATTGCGAACATTTCCGCATTAACTTTTAAAGGATTTAACCCCTTAAAATTATCATCCGCTACACGCAACGCATTCCCAGTTTTAACCATAGAAATTGCCTTTTTAAAATTTTCTAAACTCGTCGCATCATTTTCAGCACCAACCTCAGTATACTTACCAATCTCTACACTGTTTTCTTCCAACACCTTTAAAGCATTCGTATACCCATACGCCTCAAAGAACCCTTTAGAACCCAGAGATATTTTTTGACTTACCTGCTCCTTATCTACACGTAATTGATTTACAATCTTCTGTTGTGCATCTACATCACTTTGAGCCTTATCTACATTCATTTGTTGTGCTTCAACCACCTTTTTTGCTTTATCCAAAGCAATTTGAGCCTTATTTAAAACCTCTTGCATACTATTTTCTATTTCTATAGCATTCGTTAACTCTTCTTTAGCTGCACTCAATTCTTTTTCTACAATTCCTATAGATTCATTTATACCTAACAATTCATTTTCTTTTGCATCTATCAAAGACTTTAAATCACAAATCTCATTTTCTACCTCAACAACACATGACTCAGCATTTGCAACAGCATCCACCTTACTTTGTTGAATCAACTTAGCATTCTGCAAATCATTTTGTGCAATCATCAAATTATTCTTTGCTTCAATAACCTGCTTTTCATACTCCGCCTTTAATTCTGGATCACTAGCCCCATTATATATTTCAAGCTTTTCATTATAATCCGCATTTGCAACATCATACGCATTTTGCGCATTAACCACATCACCCTTAGCATTCGATAACTCAACACGCGCACCTTCTAAAGTATTCTGTAAATCCAATACTTTAGCTTCAGCCTCTTGTTTAGCATTCAAAAGCTCATTTACTCTATTTGAAACTTCTTGATAAGCTAGTGTTGCACTTTCCAATTGAGTTTTTAATTCATTTACACTCTGTTCGATCTGCTCTTTTGAACTACCATTCAATAAAGATTCATACTCCTTTTGTTTTTCAATTAAATCATTTTGAGCCTGCTTTAACTCCTCATTCGCATTCTTTAATCTAGACTCCAACCCCTTCTTTTTATCATTCGCATCTTTTAAAGCCTTTTGATTCGCTTCTAATTCTTGAATCTGTTTTTCTAGGGCAGAAACAATTGCTTCTTGAGCATCATCCTTTGCACTCAAATAATTTTTTTGTGCCAAATCCCTATTTGAAACCGCCAAAGCATAATCATTCTTATTGTAAGTTTCATATTTTTCTTGAGCCTCATCGAATTTCTTTTTAGCCTCATTTACATTATCCAAAGTATTCTTAATTTGTTCCTCTATCAATTCCTTTTGAGTTTTTTCAACACTAACCTCTTCAGTATCTGATAAATTCTTCATGGGTTCTTCTTTCGCAAATACACTCATTTGACCAGCCTGTGTCAAAACCATACTAGCAGCAGCTAAACTTGTTAATGCCTTATTCCTATTTTTCATTTCTATACCTTCTTTCTTTCTAAATCAATCTCAACTCATCAACTATATATTTCTAACTCATATTTCTGTCCTCCTCACTGTATAAGACGAAACGACTCCATAATTGGTTATATAAAATTTAATTTTTTTTAATACATATGATAAAGACTATCCACAAAGTTATATAAATCCATACAAACAGATTTCAAATTCTCAGGATCATTCACATACATAGCACCAGCTTGCGCAAAATATTCTGCTGAATCCGTAGCTCCATATGCCCCTACGCAATCCGGATAATTTTGATACAAACTCTGTAATTGTGCACCATCTGAAATACCATAATCTCCATATCCAGATCCACACGCAAAATCAAATATATGACTTAACTCATGACTCACTGCATCTTTTTGACCATAATCTTCATCTACATCAATCTGTAATGTTATTGAAAAATCATCCGATGAGGCATATGCACATGTAGTTCCTAGTCCATCATCTCTTACATCCACTCCATCAGCTATTGCGATATCTATAAAATTCTTTGGCTCGCAAATATGGATCATACGACAATTACTCAATAAAAAATTAGGTTGAGATTTTACAAATAAATCCATATATTTTTGTACATCCCCAATTTTTAAAGAATTACCAGAAATTACATGAATTGTTGGTAAACCGTCCAAAGTGATATATTCATCCTCAATAATTTGGTTATAAGCCTCTTCTTGAAGTCTTAACATTTCATTATATTCATTCTGAGCAGTCTTATAATCTTTATACACAGGACTTAATACAATAACCAAAGCTGCTGATATTAAACTTAATAATCCAACTTTCAAAAGCCAACTTGTCTTTGGCTTATTTTCATTCACATAATTTCTACACTCCAATATTTGTTTATAAGAAAATTCATTAAAACGCTTCTCATACGCAATACGTCTCCCTTCTTCATCCAAACCATCAATTCGATTTAACTCATCCTCACTTAAAGTACTACGGATATATTCAAATCTATATTGATCAGGATTTACTTCTTTGCTATAAAGAAGAACTACAATAAGCAACATACTCAATACTGCAACCGTTAAACATAGCTTCAAATCAAAATGATTAATAAGCGACTGATCCATAATGGTAATTTCCTTATTACCCAACAAATCCCGATACCAATACATCAATCCAAATACAACCGAAAACACTAAACCTGAAAACATAACTTTACTTCTATTCATATAAAATTTCTCCTTCTATTTTGCCTTACACTATTAAGACGAAGAAAAAGTCGTTTTGGTTATAAAAAAAGATGAAACCACAAATTTGTGATTTCACCAATCTATTCTTTTGGCAACGATTCAAAATAATTGTATACATCCATATTTTTTTCTTTTAATTCTTCTGGTGAATGAATATACAGGGTTCCACCTTCAGCGAAAAACTCCTTAGTGTTGCTTGCACCATGTTTACTTAAAGAATCAGGACTTTGATTATATAAAATATTAAAATCTAATTCGGATAAATAACATTCATCAGTTCCATTCACGTAATCAAATACATGCCATAACTCATGACTAACAGTTTCTCTTATGCTACTACTAGGCCTTTCTCCGGTACTAGATTTTATTTTTGTATTCAAATAAATCTCTTTTCCCTCTGCACAACCAGCCGTATTACCATAATTGCCACCATAGTTTTGCTGCATTCGTTCAGTATAATTACTTTTGCCCTGTAAATGAATTCCAGTACAATTTTTCATTAAAAATTCCGGTTGAACTTTAATTGCTTTTAAATGTAAATCGACTTCATCTTGAGTCGTTTCCGCATCTGGTTCAACATATACAGGCACACCTTGAATAGTTAATGTCTGTGCTTCAGCTTTTGCATATGGACTACTTGAACATCCCACTAATGTAGACAAGCAGAAAATACTGCTTAATAATATTTTTATTATTTTTTTTCATAGCTAATGATTTATCTTCCCTAATCCATTTGTTAATTGAACTTTAAATTGATTTATTTAACAAAATCAACAAATTCCATTTTAGAGATACCATAAACCATATCTCCATCATCACTATTGTAAGGTGTATAGTGTTCTAAACTAATTAAATAACCATTTTTTATTTTCATCTCGCATTTATAATCCGATTTCTCTTTTATTTCTACTTCACCAGATTCAAGTTTTCTCCACAATGCCATATTGTACTCTAAAATTTTAATATCCCCTTCTTTTTTAAATGAAACTCCATTCATATTTTTCTCATCAATTTTTTGAAGTTTATTTACAATGTTAAGCCTGAAATCTGCTGGTTTATTATCTAACTCACTATATACTTTCAAAGTTTCAAAATCATATGCATCTACTCTTAGAGTGCTTAATTCTCTATAGTTTGTTTTTCCTTGATAAATATAAGAATTAACTATTGTATCTCCATCTAAAGAAGCTTTTGTATAATCACCAAATTTATTCGTATCAATTGAATTCAAATCAACAGGATCTTGCGTTTCATAATATTGACACTTATCTTTTTTAAAATGACTCACAAACGTATAGCCTTCATAATCTGGATATGAATTCGTATACAAACTATAATACTCTTCCTTATCGTCTGTATTTTTAATATAAATATCATACACATATGATATTCCATCAGGGGAAGTTTCAGTACCTTTAATATGGAAGGATTCCAATGAATCTAATTTATCTACAGCTCTAACAACCTGATTATAGTTACTATTATAATCAACTGCTGCATATCCAACTGCACCAGTTACAGCTACTGTTCCAACACATACGCCTGCTTTTACACTAGCCGTTTTACTAGCCCACCATTTCGCAAATCCTGATTTGGTTGCTCCTGTCTTAGTAGCAGCTGCTCCAGCCGTTGTAGCTGCTGCACTTGTTCCAACCGTTTTGATAATGATATCCTTTGATACATGTGATACAGCTGTCTTTGCCATTTGATCATGTAACATCCATGTTAAGAATGGCATTGGTGCAACTCCATAGAAAGATACACCCTTTTCTCTCATTGATTCAATGATAGTCTTGATTTTCTTTCTTCCATATGCTAGGTATCCCTTTACAGTATTTCCACTCACACCATAAACATCTGCTATTTCAGAAACACTCATATCTTCAAAGTAATACATCATCAAAGCTAATCTTTGATTTTCAGGAAGTTCACTCAATACGCCTTGTACGCCTTCTTGAAGCTCTTTATAATTCATACTTGCTTCTGGTTCAAAAGAAGCTTTATCATTCTTTATATTCGCCTCAAACTCAAGTCTATCCTCCTCATCATCTAAAGAACTAAACTCTACCGGCTTATTCTTACCTTGTTTAGATTTTGTATAATCCAATGCCTTATGCGAAACAATTTGATTGAACCAACTCTCAAACTTAGAATCATCACTCAATTGATCTAGTTTCTGGAATGCTTGAATATATGCTTCTTGCACAATATCTTTAGCTGTAGCCTCATTATTCACTACTTTATAAGCAATAAAATATGCTTTTCTTTCAGTTAATTGAATAATTTCAGCAATTGCTTCATTATCCTTTTTTCTTGCTCTTGTAATTAAACCCTTTTCCATTTCCTATTTCCCTTTTCTAGAATGGCCCAAAACCACCAAAACTTCCAAAATCATTATTAAATGAAGAATCATTCATCGCATTAAATGAATCATTCATTGCGTTATATGACTCATGCATCGAATAATCCATAGCTTCTTGACATGCCTGTTCAGATATATGCGTGCTCTCTTGCATAAATCGATCCATTTCTTGTTGATTCAACAATTGTTGATTCATTAATTGCTGTTGATCAAACAACATATCATCATTCATCATTTGTCTATGCAAACTGTTATTATCATCATAGTTGTAAGATGAAGATTTTGTATGACCTTTACTATTTCCATGCATTTTTTTCTTTGAATTACGACATGCTTTACGAATTTCATTTTCTCGCAAATTACGCTCTCTTTCCAATTGTTCTGAAATTTGACGACTTAAATCATCCTCTTCTAAACTTGCAAAAACAGTTTCTTTTTGTGTATCTTGTTCCTTTGTTTTATTTGGTTTTACCTCTTCCTTTTGAGTATGTACTGTTTTTTCTACCTTTTGTTTAACAGGCTTTTTCTTTACTGTTTCAGCTGTACATTTCAAAGAATCATCTTGTATACCAAAAACACCTAAAATCTTAATCAACTCATTTGTGCTAATTTTTTTATTGCTGCCCAATAAAATATCCTGTTTCAATCGATCTAAACTTGTATATACCTTATCCGAGTTAACACATACTGCACTAGCGTTTGGAAATACTACACAATATTTCACAAATACATCTATACCCTTTGCATCAAAAATATTTTTTAATATTTTCATTTGTCGATAAGACTGTTTTAATGGATTTTCTATTTCGTCATCTTGTCCGTTTGCTCGTTCATAATCCCAAACATTGTCTTCTTCTTCACCATAAATACTACCTATATGGCTTTTGACTTCTACGATCCAAATACCATTTTTACTCACTACTAAAGAATCAATTTCAGATCTTCCCATATTATCCTTAATCCCAACATTGTTTAAAACATAATAGTTGCTTGGTAGATTTTCTAATGAATTGGCAACATGGTTTTCACAATCAATACCTTGCTGTAACATATTCGCTATATTCTTTGCTTTTTCACGTTTATATCGTGCATTCCCAAAAATAATACCTCCAACTAAAAACATTCCCATTGCAGGAAACGGATTATTTGTACCCGCATAATCTTCTTCAGATAAAACAATTCCATCATGAATTGGAATCGACATATAGCTATTTCCCTGACTCGCGATAGAAAGAAATATACCTACTCCAATTAAAGCAATTATCAATCCTATCACAAGGAAAACTGTCATTCTACTTTTTAACGCATTTGCTTCATTTAATTTATCCTGATTTCCATTATGTGAACTCATATTATATACGTTTGCCATGATTATACTTTCCTCCTATTAATTAAGTGACCTTGATAAATGATAACTTAAAGTATTGTAGTCATAGCGATTACAAGTCATCTGCGCATTATCTCTACCAATATAAATCATTTGATTTTCATCTAAATGATCAACTGCATATACCATTGGAGCACCTGACTCTGGAGTAATATGAATACCTCCGCCTTCAACTGTATATGTTCCATGCACCTCTTCATATTTGGAAACCATCATATCGCTAATACTCAAACTATAATATGTAAATGTTCCATCCGAATTGTAAATATAGAAATTATTCTGATTCGTTAATTTCCCCGGTGATTGCCATGTTCCATATAACATATTCGGATCTATATCATCCGTTTTATATGAACTACATCCTGTTAAACCAATAACTACTATTAACACAAATAGTATTTTCTTTATTTTTCCCATTGTTATTTCCTCTCTGATTAATACATTTGATACAAACTATTAATATAATTAAATACTTCTGAACTAATTTGTTTTAAATCTTCTGGATGTTCCACATACATAGATGCAGCATCCGCAAAGCCTTCTGCTGAACTATAATTTGAATAATCACTTATTAACGATCCATATTGACTATAAAGATTTTGCCATATTGCTCCATCCGAAATACCTTTCCAAGTATAAGAATTTCCATATGAAAAATCGAATATATGTGATAATTCATGAGCTACAGTATGATATTGCCATGGTCTGTCATCTTCACCATCAATATTAAGTTGTAAAAAGATATTCATATTTGATGAGTGAGCAAAGGCGTATGTTTCACCATATTCATCTAAACTTGTACTCATGTTATAAGCATTACAATATTGAATAAAAGTATCATGCGTACATAAATTGATCATGCCACATCTATTTAATAAAAATTGTGGTTGCGTACGAATGTACTCATTAATATATGTTTCTACATCTCCCTTTTTAAATGTGTTTCCAGACACCAAATTAATAGGAGGTAAACCATCATAATATAAAATTTGATCTTCAATTATTTGATTATATTCAGCTTCAGCAGCTAATCGAGCAGCCTCTTCTTGTTCTAATTGTTGATTATATAATTCACAAGCCTTCACATAATCATTTTTCAAAGGTGTTGTGGCAATCATAATAAGAGCTAAACAAACCGCAATCACACCACGACAAATCAAGCGTACTTTTTGATATTTTAAATTATATCTATTAATCTACAATCGTGTGGTTGACAAAATGAAAGTAGTGTATCCGTTTTAT